>Ga0074195_1002337_pt1 | contig 21673 bp, 21 predicted proteins | sample EPASupsiteHSE623_FD_64525 | JGI IMG/M metagenome (GOLD analysis project Ga0074195, IMG submission 64525) | Bioremediated contaminated groundwater from EPA Superfund site, New Mexico - Sample HSE6-23 | ecosystem: Environmental > Aquatic > Deep subsurface > Groundwater > Contaminated ...
CGGGCCTTAAAACCGGCCTCAAACTTCTTTCGCATCATACGGCCTCCCTACAGGTGTTATTCTACCTACTTTTTCACCTTAGGTCAGCCTAAAAAGTGGTCCAGTTTTTCCCGACCATTATAGTGCACCTGTTAATCTCCATCCCGCCGAAGTTGTCAGTGGCGGACGCGGTCAAGACATTCAAAAGCATAAGTGCCAGGGAGATTTTTGAAAAGTTCCCGAGCGTAAAGCATCGTCTATGGGCCGGGGCACTATGGAAGGATGGCTATTACATAAAAAGTGTGGGTTCAGAAGTAACCAGAGAGCGGGTCAAAGAGTATATAGAGACACACAAAGACCGCGAAGGCAACCCTGCGCAGCTCAGGCTAAAATTTGACAAGGCCTGAGCGAGCAACGGACGCCCCGGGTCTTGACCCGGGGTAATTCACGGGGTGTAGACCCCGCCAAACTTTAGGAACAATAACCCGAGCAGTATTTTCCCTGTTTCTCCAATGAAAAAGGGCGAATCTGCCGGGTTTTTAATGTGCTTTTTTGCCTAAAATGACCGACGGGATTCGATTTTTTTGCGAATCAAAAACGCATTAAAATGCCGTTTTGCGGATGCCGCTGACTTAACGGCAATCCGAGAACTCTGAGCCTCAGCCCCCCATAAAAGTAAAACTGCCGGAATCTGTCCAACAGCCTTCTCCCAATTTGTCTTTTACCCCCCGTGGTTCTGAGAACCGATACCCCCCAAAAGCGAACTTTCTAACGCTCGCTTAGCTTTTTTCCGTACGGCATTAATCCCATCAATGACAGGTTCCGAAACTCGTGTAGGGTCTTTAAAATTGATTGTGTCCAATCTAATTTTAAAAACTCTTGCAGGATTGCCAAGGCATAGGTATTTTGAAATAGCGAATGCGGCCATTATTCAGACAAACACCTTCTGCATGGCGGTTTCCAGTTCCGCGAATTGAAAAGGTTTACGCAGGCAGGCGCTGGCCTTCCTTGACAATGCTTCCTGGACACGCTCTTCCACGGCGTAGCCTGTCATCAAAATAATAGGTATACCCGGACGGAGTTGCCTACTGGCGATTACTATATCGAGCCCGTCCATTTTTGGCATTTTCATATCTGTAATAATGAGATTTACTTCTTCTCTTTTTAATATCTCCAGCGCCTCGAAGCCATTGGCGGCAGGCATAACCGTATAGCCTTGACCTGAAAGCTCCATAAACAGCAGATCCCGGTACCCCTGCTCGTCATCGACCACAAGAATCGTTTTATCCATAAGTCTCCATTGCGCCGGTTATGCGCGATATGTTTTTCATGACTTGTTCAAGATCAAACGGCTTGAACATACAGTCCCCCGCTCCTAAATCTTTGGCGGCCATTTCAAATGCCTGGTGTGGATCGGAGCCGCTGCTCATTATCACCACCGGTTGTAAAGGTTTTATTCCCTTTATCAACTTTAACAACTCCGTTCCCGCCATTTTTGGCATATGGACATCTAAAAACACTATATCATAATCGCGCTCACGGATCCTTGCCAGACCTTCCACCCCGTCATAGGCGGAATTGACCGTAAACCCCAAAGGCTCCAGAACAAATTTGAACAGGTCGTGAAATCCCTGTTCATCATCCACGATAAGGGCATGTCTTTCTATGCCGGTCATCAGCAAGTCCTCACTAAGGTTTCGTTGCGAGGTGAACTGGCAGGGAGATGGTAAATTCAGTTCCCTTCCCCTCTTCGCTTGAAAGCGCTATGTCCCCGCCATGTTTATGAACCATCTCATATACCAGGGAGAGTCCGAGTCCCGTGCCCTTCCCCACCTCTTTGGTGGTGAAGAACGGGTCGAATATCTTCTTTTGCAGATTTTTCGGGATACCTGTGCCCGTATCACGCACCCGAATTTCCACATGCCCGGGTGGGTTTTCGGCAAGCGCGGTCCTAATGGTGAGGATCCCGCCATTGGGCATCGCATCAATGGCATTATTGGCCAGATTGATGACAACCTGCTGGATCTGGGTTTGATTCGCGCGGATCTTGGGGAGTCCGGCGCCCAACTCACTGACCAGTTCCACACTATGCGTCTTGGTTTGCGCCAATACCAAAGACAAAGCGCCATCCATGACGGCGTTCACATCCACCTCCTCCTGTCGATCGCCTTTGGAAGCCCTTGAAAAAACAAGCAGATTCTGAACCAGGTTTTTACAGCGAACCGCCTCCCTCTCTATGGTCTTAAGCGGCAGAGTCAGCGGATCGCCCTCCTTGATCCTTTTGACAACGCTCTGGGCGAACCCCAGGATAATACCCAGCGGATTGTTGATCTCATGGGCGACGCCTGCGGCGAGTTGGCCGACTGCCGACAGTTTTTCGGACTGCAACATAGCGGCCTCAAGTTTTCTGCGCTCCGTTATATCGCGGTCTATTCCCCGGTAGCCGAGTAAAGTCCCGGAATCGGACACCACCGGGCTGGCAGTGGTCTCAAGTATAACCTCCTGGCCGTTTTTATGCAGATTCAGATTGGGCAGTCTCGTGAGTATCTCTTTCCGGGCAAAAGCAGCCTTGCAGGCCTCGGTCAGCCGTTCTTTTTCGCCAGGGGCGAACAGATCGTAAAAACGTCTCCCGATCAGTTCTTCGGGTTTATAGCCGAGAATAGTTTCCACCACAGGACTTGAGTATGTATACCGGCCCTCCGCGTCTGTTTCCCATATCCAATCGCCGGACTGCGATGAAACCTGGCGGAAACGCGCATCCGAATACAGCAGCGCCTCTTCCGCGCGTTTGCGCTCCGCGACTTCCACGGAAAGCCGATCCCGGGAAACGGTGGTGTTAACCAGAGTTTCCGTCATACGGTTGAAAAGCCCCGCCAGTTGTCCGAGTTCATCGTTTGAACTGACCGGAACGAGCGTCCCATACTGGCCTTTACTCACTTTTGTTATGCCGACTGCAAGGCGCCCCAGCGGCCTCAAAATAATCCAGATTGTAAAAGCCAGCAGGCCCAGTGAAAGCCCGCCGACCGATATAATAAGCAGCGAGATTTGACGAAAGAATAGCCTGTTTTCAAGCTGGAGCGTGCGTACTAACGACATCCTTGAGATTATGGTGCCCAAACGCCGCTTATGGACCATGTCTCCGGCCGAGATCAAAAAACTATCCTTTTCTTCCTCGTCGCTCCAGACCGGAGCTGAAATTACAAGGCTCTCTTCTCCGTTCACAACAGTTTCCTGAAAAACCGGGATATCCGAACGCAACATCCGGATTGTGAGCGCATCGGTGTAGGTTTTATTTTTCTCTGCCACGTTCGTATGAGTTATTACCCGGCCTGACTGGTCGAACGCCGCTGCCTGCACGCCATTGGTCTGCTCCTTCAGGGACTGCAAAAGCGGCAGAAGAGAGGATTCGGTGCCGGCTTCAAAGGCTCTGGAGAATGCCTGCGCATTTCCGGACACTTGAGACAGGCCGCGGAGATACGCCTCATTCAGCAGTATCCCATGCATGCTGCTTCTGGATTTGACGACCACCACACCGATAAACAGCAGGGTCAGCGGGATAAAGAACAAGAAAAGCTTGGTTACGAGTTTCATGGGAAGACCTTATCCGCCTCATGTATCAGCTCAGGCGTAACTTTGAGGGTCGAATTCCTGGCCGCCGTCAGGTTGATTGCAATTCTAACCTTATCCGGATAAACGAGCGTCGTCGTCTGCGGTAAACCCTTGAGCAGTTCCCTGGCGGCCAGGGCAGCGCTGCGGCCCATTTCGGAGAAGCTGCTGGCGACGGAGGCTGTCGCTCCTTTTTCCACCAATCCTTCTGTCGGAGCATAGAAAGGGATGTGATTGGCCGACGAAAAATCCTTGATAGTCGCGAAATTAGAGATGTTCACCAGAAGCGGATCAGGCGGCAGGAATATTGCGTCCACTCTGCTCTGGATATTCCTGAGCTGATCCGGAACAGTGTCCGAATTTTCAAGTTTTATCTCTACCAATTCGATATTGTTGGAAAAGGATGCCTGCCGCATTTGCCGGATATAGTCCGCCATGGAATCGGAGGCCCAGAATATCGCCAGGCGCTTTAAGGACGGCTGAAGCAGCTTCAATTTGGAGAAGACCTGACCGGGAGACGGAGCCATCGAAATATATAAATAGCGGTTCCCGCCTTCGGCCGATGTCATGCAGGAGACGACCAGCGTTTTAGCCGGATAGCGCAGCGTATTGGCTTTGCCTCCGAATGCAACCACCAATTTAGTCTTTTCGGTTATTACCGGGGTTTCGATCCGCATATTGAACGAGGGGATCGACTGTCCCCACGCATCCTGAAAGCCACGTAAAGCCTCCAGGTAATATTGTGAGTCCGAGCTCAGTACAGCGACCACCTCCTGAGCCCGTCCGGTTAGGCCGGTCAGCAGATAAAATATCAATATCAGGGCGAAAGCGGCGCGTTGTTTCATATTCATGTCATGTGTAGTTTGATGTATCCTTTGGCGAATCGTCCATCTTTACTCTGTTTTATTCAAATTAACGCTTATAGATGCAAGATAAATCCCAAAGTTATTTCACGATCCTGCGCTGGCATAGGCGCATGGCCCCCGTAATAAGGCTGGATAAGAGTATACCGCGCATTGAAAATATTATGACCCGTTAAATGGACATCCAGATCCTTGAGCACATCGCGCGCTATGATATTCATGTCGGTCAAAATAATGGCTTTGTAATCGGTCGTTCCAAGAGGCCCTGCCGGATCGTTCGCCGAGAGCTGGGATTGTCCGGCCCGACGGTCCAGGTATGTAGCGCTGGGGGCGAATTCCAGATGTCCGGTCCTGTAATATGTCCCGAATGCGATCTTGACCGGCGGCGTGGCCAAAAAACGATTTTTGGATGGCGTAACAAATCCCGGCGAAGTGCTGTGTCCAGGAGCGGTGTAGGAAAAGTTTGCGAACCCGCCATAACTGGTGTAATTCAGCCGAAGCTCTGCTTCAATTCCCTTGGATATTACCTGGCCAAGATTCACATATTCATTTGTGGCTCCCAAATAAACTATCGGCTTATTGATATTTATAAAGAAAGCATTAAGTTTCCCCTTCAGCTGCGGCGTGAACTTATACCCTACTTCCATCTCTGTCGTATTCGCTATCTCGGGCTTAAGATCGCCATTGTATGTAAGAACCCTTGAGTAAGCCTGCCAGGGAAGCGGAATCCTGAACGCTCTTCCGTAGAGCAGCTTCGCGTTAAAAGCTTCGTGGACATAGGTTAATCCGGCTCGTGGAGCAAATGCGCTGCCGAAACTGGTGTCTTCATACCGGCCTCCCGCCGTCACACCCACAGGCCCCAGTTGCTGCAGATATTGGAACAAACCAAAGTTTGAGGAAGTACGCTTATGGTCGGAGCGATCAGAGGGATCAGCCGAAAGCTGCAGTCCCGGAGTACCATCTGATGCCACATTTTTCACCCCGTCCTGGATATAGCCGCCGCCCAATCTCATTTCAGCCGACCAAGGCGTTGCATATACGGCCACGATCTCTCCACGATAGCGCCATAACATAGCGCCTGACCCCTCCAGGAAACCATCAATGCTGGCGGGATAATTAAAATTCCAGGTATTGTTCCGGGTATACTCAAAAAGAGGATTAATCGCAAGGTTATCCGAGACCTTTGCATGATAGTCAAGATGCGTTACATCATTGTAATTATTCGTTTGTTCCAGGTTTATACCGTTAACCGCAGGTTGAATCGTAGTAAAGGTATCCTGCGCACCAAATGTAAAGGAGGTACGCTGATAGCGGATCGTCAGATCTTTTGCCGAGGCCTCCGTTATAATATGCTGCCACCGCCGATAGGCCGTGTTACGGTCCAACTTTAGCCGATTACCGAAGAAATCCGCGTAATCACGCCGCGATAAAAGCGTCTCACCCTGTCCTATATGGGCCGCCGCCCGCAGATTCTCGGTCTGACTTCCGTAGCTGATATTACCATAGCGTGAAACCGCGCTCAGGTCGCCGTAGAGGCGCATGCCGTTCAGGTTTTCAGGCTGGTGTGTTATGACATTTATGACCGTTGCCTCGGCAAAACCTCCGTAAACCGCGCTGCCGGGCCCGCGGATAATCTCCACTTTTTCGATCATCGAAGCTGGTATCGACCCGAAAAAACTGAAATTACCAAATCCCAGTTCATTCTGCATTAGCCCGTTGATCATCAGGAGCATCTTCCCTTCTTGCACCCAGATCCCGCGAAAGGCCGGACCGGCCTCGCTGTAGACATCCACGCCGAACTCAAAACCGGGCACAAGGCGCAGAATATCCGCCAGATCTCTTGCTCCGTAAGCCTCGATATCATGGCGCGTAACGACTGAAACAATGGCGGGCGCTTGTTCCGGCGTCTGCTCATGCTGGGTGACGATCAATAATTTGGCTTCTTCCTCAAAATAATTAAAATCGCCATTCTCCTCCGCCCGGACATTCAGCACCGGTTGGGTTAACAATCCAGCGGCCATAGCCAGCCACAATACAGTTTTCATAAGTCCGCCTCCATACCCGGGGCTTCACGCGTAATCGGGAGCGTCATGGCAAAAACGGTTCCCTTGCCAATCTGACTTTCCACGCGTAATATTCCGTGGTGCTGCTGGATAATCCCATAAGAGATAGAAAGCCCAAGCCCGGTGCCCTTTCCCACTTCCTTGGTGGTAAAAAACGGGTCGAACACTTTGCCCAAGTTCTCCGGCGATATACCGCAGCCGTTATCCTCAAAACGCACAACGACCTTGTCCGCTTCCCGGGCAGCGCTGATTTTCAGAAGCCCACCCTCTTTACCTTCCATCGCCTGTCTCGCGTTGGTAATGAGATTCAAATATACCTGTTCCAACTGCCCCATATCCCCCTGCACCGCAGGAAGATCGTCCGGAAAGCGCTTTTCCACCGTGATATTCGACCGGGTTAGATCATACTTCAACAGTTGCAGGCCAGCATCCAGCAGGCTGCCCAGATCAACGGTTTCATAGTTCCCTTTTTTCCTGCGGCTGAATTGGAGAAGGTTCTGCACTATCCTGCGGCAGCGCTGGCTCTGCTCCAGAATGGACTGCAAGTCCTCGCGATGGTTGGAAGACAGGTCATTACTCTTAAGCATCAGTTCCGCAAAGCCCATTATTCCGGTAAGGGGATTATTGATCTCATGCGCCACCCCCGCAGCCAGTTTGCCGATGGCGGCTAACTTTTCGGATTCCACCAATTGGGACTGCATCTGCTGTATTTCCCGCATTTTACTGTCCAGCTCCCGGTAAATCGTGGCATTATGTATGGCCTGGGCAATCTGAGTGCAGAAAACGGAGGTGTGCTGGAGATCGGTCGCGGTAAACGGCACTTCCCGGATGGTGCGGTTGGCGTTTAATATCCCCAGCAGCCGCCCCTCCATCACCAGCGGGAACACAATAGCTGAACGGATGTCTCTGATGCCGTTAATACTTGAGAACCGGGGATCCTTATCCAGCGGCCCATCGATGATAACCGGCACCCTGTTCTGGGCAACCTTACCCGCAACCCTTTCACCCAAGGCTAGGCGAGCTCCCCCGCGCTTCTCATCATCGAGCCCTGTAGACGCGACGACAGATAGCCGGCCCGCTCCATCAATCAACATAATGGAGGCATCATCTGCTTTGAGGATCTGGGTTGAAAGTCTGGCCATAACCGGCAGGAGTTCGTCCAGCTTAATCGACGAGAATATGTTTTTACTCGCTTCATAAACCCCGAGGAGGACCTTCAGCTCGCTTCTTTCAAGTGCCTTTTCGATTATGGAGAAAACTTCATCAAGATTGCATGGCTTCTGCACAAAATCATACGCGCCCATTTTCATGGCGCTTACCGCCGTTTCGATCGTACCGTAGCCGGTTGACATGATAACCTCGATATCGGGATCTATTTTTTTAATGGCAGCCAGCATTTCAAGCCCTCCCATCCGGGGCATTTTAATGTCGCTGATAACAAGGTTGAATTTTTCCTTCTTGATTTTTTCGAGGGCATCCTCACCGTTGACCGCCGTAAGCACCTCATAGCCGTGGGAGGAAAGCTCATACGAGAGCAAGTCACGTATTCCGAGTTCGTCATCCACCACCAAAATTTTAGATCTGGCGGCAGGCGAACTCGCTGCGCTTTCTGACGAACTATGGTTTTTATCGCTTTCCGCATCGGTCATATTAAATCCTATAGATGAGCAAGCAAATTCTCTATTTTTTCATCTAACTCCTGGAGAGTGAACGGCTTACCTAGAAAATCATCCGCCCCAGCGGCCAGAATCTGGGTCCTTGACTCTTCGATGTCGCAACCGGTTATGGCAAGAATTTTGATATTTCGCAAACCGGGATCACGTCGCATTGTCTCGCAAACCTTAATTCCATTGATTTTGGGCAGTTGTATATCCAGCACGACTAAGGTCGGCAGAAGAGTGCATATCTTATGACCCGCTTCAAATCCATCTATTGCCACCTCAATCTCGGCGTCTGGATAAGAACTTTTAACCGCCCGCGCGATGAACTTTCTGTTTTGTTCCTCATCATCCACTATTAAAAACACCAGCTTCGCCTGAGCCATAAGTTCCGCAGGAACAGGCATATTATGCTGCCGCATGAAAGCCATCAAATCTTTACCCCATACACGGCGATGGCCGCCGCCAGTAGTAAAGCAAGGCATTTTTCCTTCCTCTATCCAATTAATAACGGTTGGGGGCGTCACGTTGCATATACGGGCAATATCATGAGTCCCGAATGCCTTTTGGGGAAGTTTGTCTTCCATACAGATTTGTCCCTCGCATAGAACTTAAAATGCCATATGATTATTTAATTTACTATTTTTACTATCCTTACTTTCTTCATGTTATACCAGACAATCCGCATTCTGTCAAGGCCCAAATTGCGAAATAGGCTCGATCGCCAATCAAAAGGCTATGAGATTTCTGCATGACACGCTCTCCATAATGTAGTAGACATTTCGAATCCCGTCGGGCTCTAAGTCTACGGGATTCGAACTTTTGGGTATTTGGCTGGGTTACAGGCCTACCGGGACGCAGGAAATAAACTTTTCGCCGTCAATTCCGATCTCCCAGAAGAGGCCTAAAGTGAAGTCAAAGGCGGGTATCAAGCAGGTTTTCCCTATGATGTTAGCGCCGGTCTAAAAGTGTACAGTTTCCGCCGGCATTAAGTGTACAGCCTGAGCATTTTTCGCCGTTTTGGGCGCACAACTGCGTCCTCCAGCCAGCAAAAATAAAAAATCTGGTACCACCCGCGACATCCCCGGCCCGGAAGCCTCACAAACCCAATTGGCGCTGCTTTCTTTTCTTCACTCGATAGCTGCTCCCTTCGATCTTGATCAACTCCCCGTGCTCGATGAGCCGTTCGGCTATAGCGGTTGCCACGGCATTGTCCTGGAAGACCTCCGTCCAGTCTTTGAACGCCTTGTTGGTCGTTATTATCATCGAGCCTGTTTCGGCCCGTTTTGATATTACCTGGAAGAACAGGTCCCGTCCGTCTTTGTCCATGGGCATATAACCCAACTCATCGATCACCAGCAGGCCGGGCGCGGTATAGCGCTTAAGCGCACGCTCCAGCCCGTAATCGCATTTGGAGGCGATCAGCCGGTTGATCATATCCGCCGCCGTAGTGAACACGGTGCGTATCGTGTTTTGACAGGCCGCGAATCCGAGGGCTGTGGCCAGATGGCTCTTGCCTACACCCCCGGGACCGAGAAATATCAAATGTTCCTTCCTGCGCACAAAATCCACGCTGAACGCATTCATGATAACGCCCTTCGGGATGCTGCTCGGGTGTGTCCAATCGAACGCATCCAGGGTCTTCAGGCACGGGAACCGCGCCTGCCTGACCAGCCGGGCCACTGTGTTTTCATGACGATTCGCTAATTCATGGTCCAGGACCAGCCCAAGGAACTCGGTGTTGCTCATACCTTCCTTGCCGGCCCTAGTAACCAGTTCTTCCAGGTGCCGCTCGGTATGGTTCAGGCACAGCCGCCGCAGCATATCACAGATTTTAGGGGCCGGGGCCGGTTTATTCATGGGTATTGTCCTCGAAAAGCTGGTCGTAAAGCGCCATATCAGTTTCCTCTACCGCCACCTTCGTCCATTGCGGCTTCTTGGTCAGCACCACCGGCTGCGGCGCCGGCATATTACGCGCCGCGCGCTGTTGGAGGATTATGTTCTGGATGAAATGCGCGCCGTAGGCGTGGTGCTTCAGCGCCCGGACGATGGCCAGGTTCACTTCGTCTTTGCCGTACTGCCCCGCCATAGACATTATCTTGTCCAACTGCCCCTGTAAGCTAAGTTCAGCCGCTGACAGCCCGCGCAGATACTCCTTGGAATCGGGGCCCATTGCTAAAAAGGATTCAACCAGCAGCGACATCTGCGCTTTCTTGCGCTGCGCAACCAGCCCCGCATAATGCCGCGGATCCTCTATTACCCGGTACTTCTCGTAGCAGCGCACATGGGATGCCAGCAGCCTGGTCCCGCTGTACACCGCCACCCGCCGCGGCCACGCCTTAATGGTAAGCGTACGGCCGGCGAAACCGAACGGCACCGTGTAGCGGTTGCTGTCAAAATGCACGATCGCCTGGCTCGTCGCCCTGGCCGACGCCGTTATGGCGCAGTCGTAATCGTTGGCCGGCGGCGGCATAAGCCCGGCCCGGTCCGCCTCCAGGCGGTCCACGGGCCGCTCATGGATGGAGCCGTGTATCCTGACATTACATTCCTCAGCCAGCCACCGCTCGGCGTCCGCCTGCACCTGCGCGTGACTGCTTATAACCCGGCCCGCCAGGAACGCGCTGCGCACATATTTTATCCCCGATTCCACCTTGCCCTTCTCATTGGCCCTGCGAACGCCGCAGGGCGCCGGCTTGAACAAATAATAACCCGCAAAATCCATGAACCGCGGGTGAAAACGGATATCGGCGCCCACACGCGATAAAACTACCGTTTTCAGATTGTCGTAATTGACATGTTTCGGCACCCCGCCGAAATACCGGAACGCGTTCACATGCGCGGCCATAAAATCCTCGGTGCGCTGCGACAGGGTAAATTCCAGGTACATCATCCTGGAATACGACAAAACCATTACGAAGCACGACAACTGCCGACGGGCGTTACCTATGTTTATGCCGCCTATATTGGCCCAATCCACCTGCGCGTACTCGCCGGGCTGCGTTTCAATGCGCAGGAACGCGGCCGGGGCCGACGCCGGACGCAGCTCACGGACATACTCTTTCAGGACCGTGTAGCCGCCCCTGTAACCCTGCTTGCGGATTTCAAGAAGTATTTTCGCCGCGGTCAGGTTCGGGTATTCCTTCAGCCGGTCGGCGATATACCGGAAAAACTGATCCAGCTTGAGGGCGGCCATGCGGCCGCGCGGTTCGTTGGCCGGCGGGCCGGATTCGCTCGCCAACGCGCGCCGCACCGTCCCGCGGTGCAGCCGCAACTGCCGCGCTATCGCGCTTATCGACTGCTTGTCCACCGTGCGCATCCGCCGTATCGTTCCCCACAGTTCGCTGTCCATATCTACAGTCTACACGCTTGAAATTCAAATTGCCCAGGTTTCTTGTATCTCGGAACGGTTTAACCGCTCATTATTCTCAATATCCCGTCGACCTTGAGGCGCAATCCATCTTGTATATCGGAACGAAACCGCTTGCGCTTACGCCAGCGCGCAACCCGGGCGCGGTTATCCCTGGTCGCATGCTCAGGGTGGGCGGCGCGGTACTCCTTCTGGTATCCAGGATGGGATTCCCGCCAGCATTTTACCTTGATATACCGGCCACGGAAATAGTCTGGATTGCGCTCAAGCCAGGCAATCTGTGTCTTCAGTTTGTGCTTTTTGCGACAGGCAGCTCGCCCGCAGGATTTCTGCGTTCCGGCGGCGCGAATGTAGGGCGTATAGTGGCGGCCGCAGTATGGGCAGCGTTTTTGAGCGGGCGTGGGGCGGTTCATGGAGATCTCCTCCATGAAACTCTATCAAAACGGGTTTATATTGTTAGGAACCGGAAAGGGACGGGGACCTGGGGAAAATTGCGCCGCAGACCTGTACACTATTTGCCGCCACTAACTGTACACTTTTAAACTGCCGTTAACATATGAAGGAAGCAAAAAGAGTTTTGTCTTTTGGGGGGTGTCGACCCCGCCACTTTACCTCCGATTCGACAAACCGATTCGGAGGTTTTTTGTCGCCTTTTTTGTCATTTACCCCTCATTGTTCTGGCGACCGACACCCCCAAATGACAAATTATTATCCAGCGCTTTTTGGATTTATCCGACGGGAGTTTCGCGAACCTTGATATCAACATGGTCCTTATATATGGTGATCTTCTCAACGATGGCGCGAATTGCCTTTATCTGAAGCTCCACCGGCAGCCGGTTTATGAACATGGCAAAGCGTTGTAATGCGTTCTGAATCACATCAACCTCGTAAACAGACTTCTTGCTATAGGCGGCCCGCGCTTCTATTTTGAGCACTCGGTCTTTCAGGTCTTTCTTGGCCACTTCCAGGCGTTGAATCTCATCTGCCACCGCACCGGAAGCACTACCGGCCTTGACCAAGTCCACCAATCGCCGCAACTCGCTCCGTATCATCTTAAGCCGCTCCTCAATCTCCTGCCGCTCCTTGTCCATAGGCCGAATGCTTTCCTTGGCCCTCTTTTGGGCACTGGCTACCACCTTTTTCAGGAATGGCCTATCCCCACCCAAGAGCCGCAAGATTTTCAATAACCCCGATAGACTGGTTGAAAACCCGGATGGGATTTCGTTTATGCCGCGCGTTCTATAAAGTCAAACCCCTGAATCAAATCGGCCAATTCTGCTCCCAAGTCAGCAGGAGAATCCGAAGGTGCGCTTTCTTCCAAACCCAGCCATGTCCGAACCAGCTTTCGTCGGTGACGGGGATGCGGATGCGTCGACGTGGACAACTGGCCTTTTCGATAAAGAAGCATTTCCTGGATCAGAAGCGCCAACTGGACGCCAGTCGCTCGCATGGACGGATCAATATCGCAAAGGATATCCTTCCCGATATCGCCCGTCACCTTGGGTTCAGCATCAAGTTTAGGCATGCGCGTGACAAAGAGAGCCCCCACAATATCGGCCTTCACTTCGTTCAACCATACCGGGACGAACGCCTCTATTTTGTCTTTCGACATGCCGGATAGATAAAGCTCTGCCTTTAGGTCCCTTGCAATCAACTCCGCCAACTTAAGCTCGCGTGAGGGTGCCATTGCGTCAGCCAAGTGTCCCAATTCGTGCGCCAGGGTAAAATATCTTTGGACAGAGAGAAGCGCGGTGTAGGTGCGGAATTGGTTTAAGCTCATGCGGTCGACCGGCGCAATGACCAAACCTTTGCCCTGCTTTTGGGGTTCCCAAAACCAGTCCAAGGCTTTCGTAACGATACTCCGGAACGACTCATCCGAAATTACTTCTGGTTTGTTTTCATCCGTCAAAACGAATCTGCGGACAATCGCGCCCGTGATAATGGAACACAGGAATAGGTATCCGTGTGAGACGAGAATGTTATGGTTGGTCGTTCCAGGCTTGGGTGGTGCGTAATAACAATCTATGCCAAATGTATCGTCGCAACGGATGCTGAGGACGCTGCGCAATTCCTCTTCGCTCTTTTCAACCAGATTCGCATAATAAGGAATAATACCCGACAACAAAAACTTCCAATCCCTTTCAATAGGGCAGTAGCCCCCTTTTTCATGTCCCGGCCCGACTTTTACCGAGCCCTTGATCGCATCCTTAAGTCGTGCTGCCACCTTCGCATTCATGCGCTCAAAAGTCGGGATACGATACCCATTCTCTACAACATCAGATAGCGCATCCGGCTCGGATGCTTTTTGTCCTTCATTTTCCCCCCCGTTGAACAAATCAAGCAATCCTGTTCTCCTCGACAATCTTAGTCCTGATGATGTTGCTGTGAGAATCATCCCCGTGTTCATACTTTCTGAATATCGCCCAGCTTACAATATCCACAGCCTGAAGCGCCTTTTACTCCGCCGGAGTTTTTATCTCTACTTTCAGCGTGACACCGTGATTTGAGCTGGCTTGGTTTTCAAGGTTTTTCTTTGCAGGCATGAAGCCAGGACTTGATATTCTTATGCGTCTGGCGCAAAATGTTGTGGACAGATCTGACACATTTCTCAATAGGCTTTTTACTGTCGCAGATAAAGAAAAATTATGACAAAATACTTGCTTGTCTTGCCCTTTGAAAGATCAAAGCCAAGATCGCCTGATTCGTCCAGGAAAATATAGGCCATTACTTATCCTTGTCCGGGCAGCATTGAGGGGCCGCGTTTCAGGAAGCGGCCTTGCGGGCGGGCGGGGGCGCATAGGTCGCCGTTCTCGGCGATAACTTCTCCCCGTAAAATGGTTTTCACGGCCCAGCCCGAAAGCTTCAGGCCCTGATACGGAGAATAATCCGTATTGTGCTTCAGCTTCCTGAAGTCCACTTTTCGCGCGCCGACCGGGTCCATGAGGGTAAGGTCCGCGTCGGCCCCGGGCCGTATCACGCCTTTGCGCGGATACAACCCCATGATTTTCGCCGGACCGGAAGACAGCAATTGGGCCATGCGTCCCAACGAGATAAGGCCGCGCTTCACGCCGAAAGTATAAACGAGCGGCAGCATGGTCTGTGTGCCCGGTATGCCCATCGGCAGCCTGGAGATGTCCCCTTTCCATGAGTCCTTCTGCCTGCGGGTGAATGCACAGCTGTCGGTGGCCACCACGCTCAACCCGCCTTTTCCCAGCTCCGCCCATAGCGCGGCGGAATCTTTGACGGTCCTTACCGGCGGACAGGTGGCCCATAAATGGCCGTCCGCCCGCCGGAACAGGGATTCGTCGAGGGTAAGGTACTGCGGACAGGTCTCCCCAAGCGCTTTTATGCCGCGCGCGCGGGCCAGCGCCACAAGCCGGGCCGAAACCCCGGAGGAAAGATGGACGAAATAAACCCTGCCGCCGGCTTGTCCGGCCAGCGACAAGACCCGGGTTACCGCCTCCCATTCCGTGAAATCCGGCCGGGAAAGGCGGTGGACTTCCGCTCCCCGGAATTTCCGGCGGCCCAGCTCATCCGTAAGAATATCTATAAGCCCGCCGGACTCGGCGTGCACGCAGATGAGCGCGCCGCTCCGCCGGGAGAACTCCAGGGCCTCCAACAGCTCGGAGTCGGATGACATCAGTCCGCGTTTTTCGTACGCGGTGAAAAATTTAAAGCTGGTGACGCCCAGGGTCATCAGCCGTTTCATCTGCCGCCCCGGGTCTGAGAGCTCTCCCCAGGCCGGCACCATCGCGTGCAGACCGTAATCCACATGCATACGGCCTTCGGCCTCGGCAAGCCGGGCCCGGAAGCCCTTCTCAAGCGGCACGCCGGCGCCCTGCCCCGTGAAGTCTATCACCGTGGTGACTCCGCCGCAGGCGGCCGCCGCCGAACCGGAATTGAAATCGTCTGCGGTGGTTTTTCGGCCGCCCAGACGCAGATTGTAGTGGACATGCGCGTCTATCAGGCCGGGAAGGATCACCAGTCCGGAAGCGTCTATGACGCGGACGGCGGCCGGGTTCCCGCCGGAAGGGCGGGTTATCCGGCGTATTACGCCGCGGGAGACGAAAATATCGGCCCGGGCCGGCCCGCCTTCAAGAGCGGCCAGCCCGCCTTTTATGGCGAGATCGCAGGTCATTTCAGATGCAGTTCGTGATGTTTGGGCTCGGGTTTATGGAAACGGGCGAAGATCGCGTTGTAGGAAAGCCAGGTGGCGGAGATGAAGGCGAAACCGCAGAATACCAGCCAGGCCCAGATATTGCCCGGGTCGGTTTCTTTCTGCGTTACCGTGTAGGCCAGGATGCCGATATAGACCGTCGCGGCGGTCCAGAAAGCCGCGAAAAGATATTTTATGATCTTAGCCATGTGTGAATTCTACCGATTTGCCGTGGGGGTGTCAATGGCCGCGGGCCGCCGCTCCACCAGCATGGCGTGGAGGAATTTTAGCCAGTATTCCCCCTCTCCGGGCGCGGCGCGCAGCACGATCCTGCCGGGGGCCGCCGTGATCATGCGCGGCTTCTTCCGTCCGGCGGCCGAGGCCAGCTCCTTCCGGACCACCCGCGGATCCAGGCGGGAGCCGATTATGGAGATATCGGCCGCGCGGCGGTCTTTACGCAGCGATAGTCCGTATATTTTCGTTTCTTTTCCGCGGCCGTCGAAATCGCCCACTAAAGTCCCTCCGGAATCCTCAAAAGAAGAGCGGAGCAGGAGAGGGACGCCGTATTTTGCGGCATAAGCTATCGCCCTGAATTGCCTTACCTCGGTCCCGGAAAGAGAAAGGTCCAGCAGCGCCTTGTATGGTATTTTTTCAAGCAGTCTGGCGGAGGGCACCAGGGCGGGGTTGGCGGTGTAAACGCCGCGCACATCGGTGCGGAACTCGCAGATCTCCGCTTTCAGCGCGTGGGCCAGAGCCGCCGCCGTAAGGTCGGAGCCGCCCCTGCCCAGGGTGGCCGTATCTCCGTTCGCGGTCAGCCCCTGGAAGCCGGCGATCACCGCGACGCGGCCTTTTTTCAGTTCGCGGCGCAGCCTGGCCGTGTCGATGGAAATTATACCGGCGTTCCCGTGGCGGGCGTCGGTGCGGATCCCGGCCTGCGCGCCGGAAAGCGATACGGCCTTAATTCCGCGCGCGGAGACGGCCATGGCCATCAGGGCGGCGCTTATCGCTTCACCGGAGGCTATGAGGGCGTCGCTCTCGCGCGGGGACGGCGCGGGGCTGATCAGGCGGGAAAGAGCTATAAGATCGTCGGTGAGGTCCGCCGGCGCGGAAACCACCATCACCACGGCGGCGCCGTCCGCCCGGGCTTTGACGGCGCGGTCCGCCATGATTTTTATTTTTTCAGGTTCGGCCAGGGAGCTGCCGCCGAATTTCATCACCCGGATGCGCATATGCGGGAGTAAAAGCGTAAAGAGTGAGGAGTAAGGCTATACCATCGTGGCGGTGACCCTTATGACTTCGGACAGCGTGGTGATCCCGGCCCTGGCTTTTCCTATGCCGTCTATCAGCAGGGTTCTCAGCTTCCCGGTGTGTATCGCGGTGCGCCGGATCATGTCGGTGGGACTGTGGTCGAGGACCTGTTTGCGGACCTCTTCGTTCATCAGCATCAGTTCGAAGATGCCGGTGCGTCCCAGATATCCGGTATTGCGGCAGGCCGGGCAGCCTTTTTCCACTTTATAGTCCGCCCCCGGTTTAAGGATGAGATCCTTCACCAGCTTGCCCTCCGCGGGGTCAAGGTTCTTTACGAATTCGTTCACCACCGCCTCGGACGGAGGCGCGGCTTTCTGTCCGCATTGCGGGCAGACTTTGCGCACCAGCCGCTGGGACATTGCGCCCAGCATGGAGGAGGCTATGAGGAAAGGCGGAACGCCCATTTCAAAAAGGCGCTCGATAATGCTCGGCGCGCTTATGGTATGTATGGTGGTAAAGAGCAGATGTCCCGTCAGGGCCGAGCGCAGGCTTATTTCGGCCGTTTCGTAATCGCGGATCTCGCCGACCATTATCACATCGGGGTCCTGGCGCAGGATGGTGCGCAGACCCTCCGCCCAGGTGAAGCCGGTCTTGGCGCTTATCTGCGCCTGGTTTATCCCCTCCAGTCTGTATTCCACGGGGTCTTCCAGGGAGATGATGTTTATCATCGGCGTGTTGATGTTCTTCAGCATCGCGTAAAGCGAAGTGGTCTTGCCGGAGCCGGTGGAGCCGGTGATGAAGAAGATCCCGTAGGGGTTCCGTATGAGTTTCTTTATAACCGTCAGAGAGTCCTGGTCCATCCCGAGCTGTCCCAGGTCCAGGCCGAGCTGCTGGCGGTCAAGCACGCGCAGCACCAGCTTCTCGCCGTTCACGGTGGGGAAGGAAGAGACGCGCACCTGTATAGCCCGGCCGCCTATCATCTTCTGAAAGCGGCCCTCCTCGTTCCTGAACGAGGTGGGCGGTTCCGGATCGAACCCGGCCAGTACGCGGATGCGCTGGGTCAGGGGGATGTCGGCGTTCTTCGGCGCGTTAAGCATGTCCTGCAGGATCCCGTCCACGCGGAAGCGCACGCGCAGGCTGGCTCCCTGGTTCTCTATGTGCACATCGCTGGCGCGCTCGTTCACCGCGTGCTCAAGGATCATATCGCTGAGCTTGATGGCCAGGTCGATGCCGGGCGCCCGGCCCTTGGCTTTTACGAGTTCCTGGTATGTTTCCTCGATAGTGCCCGCGGGCTGGCCCGGCTGGACTTTGGGCTGGCCGCCCTGTACAGGCTCTTCCGGAGTGTTTCCCCAAAACGCCATAGATGCTCTCCTTGTCTCCGCGGACGCCCCCGCAGGGGGCCGGCTGTCTGCGTCAAATCTCAGGACCGGCGGCGGAGCTCCCCGCTGCCCTCCCCCCTGTAATTATACAAAAATCGCCCCGATTTTGAGACCGGAGGGCTATTTATATTCAACCTTGAGGATCTCAAGATTTTTCTCGCCGCTCGGAAGCTTTATGTTCACCTTGGAGCCGGCCCTGGCGCCGAGAAGCCCCTGCGCCAGCGGAGAGGTCACGGAGATCCTGCCCTGTCCCGGATCGGCTTCGTCGGAGCTTCCCAGGGTATATACCAGCTGGGCCCTGGAATTGGCGTCCACCATGGTCACCGTGGCGCCGAGACGGATCTCGTCCTTGTTCACCCGGAGATCGTCCACCAGCTTCGCGGACCGCAGTTTGGTCTGAAGTTCGTGTATGCGGCTGAAGATTATGCCCTGCCTTTCCTTGGCGGCGTGGTAGCCGGCGTTCTCTTTAAGGTCGCCCTGCGCGCGCGTTTCGTCGATCTCGCGGGAAATTTCCAGTTTCTCGCGGTTAAGGCGGGCAAGTTCTTCCTTGAGTTTCTCGTAACCGTCTTTTGTCAGGTATACTTCGGACATGGCATTCATCCCCCCCCTCCCCGAGTGCCGGCGCTGGCTCGTCCGGTCCGCGTTCCGGCGGAAAAAAGCGGGCCCGCGGATAGGCGGTTGCCGCTCCCCGTTTTTCCGGATTTTCCGCGCAGAACTTCAACAGGATCAGAATACAGGAAAATCAAGTGGCACCGAGTGGAATCGAACCACTGACCTAGCGCTTATGAAACGCCCGCTCTAACCCCTGAGCTACGGTGCCATGTCAATGGCGGGCCGGTTTCACCACCGGGAGGCGGATTTCGCCTTTCGGGTGGGCTGACGAAGCGATTAGGTTTCCCTTATCTTTCCCGGAAAGTATATCAAAAAGCGTATTGTGAAAACAAATTTTATTTCCTACAATTAAAACAGGGTCGTTGCATAAAAACCGCCGGGATTTTCAGTCCATTCTAACAAAAGAGGTCAGTCGAAAATCATGTCAATCAAACCAAAAGAAAACGCGAAAGTGTCAAAGGAAGAACTGCTTAAGAAAGCCAATAAGCCGGCCGAGGACGCCATGGCCCTGCACCCTTTTTATAAGGGCAAAGTGGAGGTCACCCCCAAATGCTGCATCCGCGATATAGACGATTTCGCCATTTGGTACACCCCGGGCGTGGCGGCGGTATGCAAGGACATACAGAAGAACCCCGAAAAGGTCTATGAGCACACCAATAAGGGCAATATGGTGGCCGTGGTTTCCGACGGCACCCGCGTTCTGGGCCTGGGCGATATCGGTCCCGAGGCCGGACTGCCTGTGATGGAGGGCAAGGGGCTGCTCTTCAAGTATCTGGGCGGCGTGGACGCCTTTCCTATCTGCCTGGACACCAAGGATCCGGACGAGATCATAAGGACCGTGCTGAACCTCCAGCCTTCTTTCGGCGGCATCAATCTGGAGGACCTGGCGCAGCCGAAATGCTTCTACATACTGGAAGAGCTGAAGAAAAAGTGCCGCATCCCGGTCTGGCACGACGATCAGCAAGGCACGGCAACGGTCTGCCTGGCCGGCCTGATAAACGCTCTGAAGATCGTGGGCAAGAAGATACAGGATGTGAAGATCGTGCTGGTGGGCGCGGGCGCCGCGAATATCCGCATCGGCAGTCTTTATATGGCCTATGGCGCCAAGCCGGGCAACCTGATCTATGTGGACTCCAAAGGCGCCCTTCACAAGGGCCGGACGGACCTTGCGGAACATAAGGAAAAACTGCACATGGCGCAGATAACCAACGCGGGACAACTGAAAGGCGGGATCGCCGAGGCGCTGGTCGGCGCCGATGTGCTGAGCTCCGCCTCCACTCCCGGCCCGGATACCATCAAGAAGGAATGGGTGGCGAAAATGGCCAAGGATTCCATCGTGTTCGCCACCGCCAATCCCATTCCGGAGATCTGGCCGTGGGAAGCCAAGGAAGTCGGCGCGAAAGTGGTGGCCACCGGCCGCTCGGACTTCGAGAACCAGGTCAATAATTCGCTGGGTTTCCCCGGCATTTTCAGGGGCGTGCTGGATGTGCGCGCTTCCACCATTACCGACGAGATGTGCATAGCGGCGGCCGAGGCTCTGGCCGGATACGCGGCGAAGAAAGGCCTTAGCGCGGATTATATTATGCCCAGAATGGACGAGCCGGAGGTTTTCATAGAGGAAGCCGTGGCTGTGGGCCTGAAGGCGATAGAGCAGGGCGTGGCCAAAAACAAGATGACCGCGGACGAGCTGCGCAAGAGCGCGGAATTCTTCATCCGCAGGGCCATCAAGGACCGCGATGTGCGCCAGAAGGAAGGCATAGTGAAGCTGCCGGCAAAATAGAGTACAGGGGCCGGCGTATATAGCGTAGAGAAAAAGCCCGGGCAAATAGCCCGGGCTTTTTCACATCCCGGCAGCTATCCCCATTACGACTTTTACAACTTATTTGCGGGGATCCAGACGGCTTTGCCGTTCTTCCAGACCGCCAGGGGGCGGCCGGACTTTTTGTGCTCCGCGATAACTTTCCTCACGGCGCTCTTCATGGCCAGTTCGGCCTTGTCCTGCAATGAAAGTCGTTTTTTCATTCAACAATCTCCAGAGATCGTCTCAAATAACTTCGCATCAAGAATGTCGCCATGGCCATTATTGCCTTTGGCGATCAACACCGGTTTTTGCCCGGAGTTATCGAACAACATCCATGAATGCGCCAGCGGTTTATACAGCTTGAAAAAATTTGAAACGGATCTGGTGAATCGGCGCTTAACATCCTCAGGCGGCACATTATGCCCGCCGGATGCGGCCCGTTCCCTGATCCTGAAGAGGGCTAGCTCAGTTTTCGGGATCCAAAGGAAGAAAATATGTATTTTATAGCCGGTGTCCCTTAGTCGTTTGAACAGGTGTAAATAAGTCTTTCCGGAGAGCGTAGTTTCAAAACCGAAATCAGTTCCGTTCGCGGTAAAATCGTTTATGCGGCCTAGAACCAGTTTCCCCGCTTTAATGGCGGCTGCGGCCGGGTAGAAAGGCGATAGTCCCTGGGCTATCAGGTCGGCATTGACAAAATTCGGGCATTTAGCGTAAAAAGGCAGAAATTCCCTGGCAAAGGTGGTTTTACCGGAGCCATTGGGTCCCGCGACCACATAAACATTTTTTCCGTTCATTGCCTTAATGTCCTAATATACTAAATTTTAAGGCGCTTCCGATTTTGTTATACTTTTTTCATTCTTAATCTATTTTTTTCTACTTCCTCTTTTTTTTCCTTTTCTTCGGTCGGGGCAGGGGATGGGGGGAGAAACACAAGGAATAGT
>Ga0074195_1002338_pt1 | contig 21671 bp, 18 predicted proteins | sample EPASupsiteHSE623_FD_64525 | JGI IMG/M metagenome (GOLD analysis project Ga0074195, IMG submission 64525) | Bioremediated contaminated groundwater from EPA Superfund site, New Mexico - Sample HSE6-23 | ecosystem: Environmental > Aquatic > Deep subsurface > Groundwater > Contaminated ...
CCTTATAGAATATTTAAAATCTTCAGTTTCAATTTTAAACCTGCCGTCCTGTGGGAGCCTATGTTCGTCAAGCTTTAAATTAGAAAGAACTTTTATTCTTGCCACAATTCCAAGAGCTGTTGATGAAGGAAGCGTCATCACAACGTGCAAAATTCCGTCAACTCTGTATCGCACAATAACTTCTTTTTCCAATGGTTCAATATGCACGTCAGAAGCTCTTTGTAAAATAGCATGCTTTAACAAAGTATCAACAACTTTTATAACAGGCAATTCTTCAGCGGCTTTTTGTAATTTTTCTTTTCCTTCAAAAATATCCGAAAAATCCTGGTCTTTTATGTGCTTTACGTTTTGCGTTTCTTCTTTAATAATGCCTTTAAACTCTGTTTCTAAGGTTTTTTGATATTGGACCAATGCGTTTTTAATTCCGGCTGAAGTTGTAAGCCGGGAAAAAATTTTTAAAGCAGGATTGGTTTTTTTTATAAATTCAATTGTTCTTAAATCTTCGGGGTCTAACATTGCCACTTCAAGCTTGTTTTCTTCTTTTCTAAAAGCAATTATATTGTGCACCCTGGCAATGGGTTCTGGAATTATTTTTAAAATCTCCACAGGTATTGTTTCTTTTTCTAAATTTATAAAAGGAATTCCCAGCAAATGGGCTTTAATTTTTATAAATTCTTCTTCGGGCAAAAGGCCTGCAGAAACCAAAATATCGCCAACCTGCCGGTTACCTTCTTTGCTGTCTAATAAAGCTTTTTCAAATTGTTTTTCTGAAACAAGCCCGGCGTCCAAAAGAAACTTTTTTAAACGTTGCGGATCAACTTTCATAAAAATATTAGTTAATTATAACATGTAAAGCATAATCAAAAAACAATATGTTTTTCACACCCTTAAACAAAAACAAACGACTCAAATATATGAGCCGTTTGTTTTGAGAAAAAAATACTATTTAGTAATAATCCCCAACTTTTTTTAGTTCTTTGTGCTTTCTTAATTTTTCCAGCGCTTTTGCCTGAATTTGCCTAATTCTTTCACGGGTTACGCCAAACTCCTCGCCGGTTTCTTCTAATGTGTGCATTACGCCGTCGTCCAAGCCAAATCGCATTCCTAAAATTTTTAATTCTCTGGGAGTAAGCTCTTCTGAGAGTTCTTTTAACCTGTCTTTTAATAATTTTCTGGCAGCTTCGGTATTTGGAGCTATCGTTTTGTCGTCTTTAATAAATTCTGCCAAAACGCTGTCTTGCTTGTCTTTATCCTCTCCAACCGGAGTTTCCAAAGACACTGCTTTCTGGGCAATTTTTCTTATATGATGCACTTTATCAACTTCCAAGCCCATTTCTGCAGCAATTTCTTCTGCCAATGGCTCTCTGCCAAGCTCCTGTAAGAGATTTTTTCTGATTTTAGTATATTTTGAAATAGTTTCTATCATATGCACAGGAATTCTAATTGTTCTTGCCTGGTCGGCCAAAGCCCTTGTTATTGATTGGCGTATCCACCAAGTGGCATAAGTTGAAAATTTATAGCCTTTTCTCCAATCAAATTTTTTAACTGCCTTAAAAAGCCCCAAATTTCCTTCTTGTATTAAATCAAGCAGGGTTAAATTTGGCGACCTGCCCACATATTTTTTAGCAATAGAAACAACCAATCTTAAATTTGCCAAAGCCAGCCTATTTTTTGCCTCTTCGTCTCCCAGTTCTATTCTTTTTGCCAGTTCTTTTTCTTCTTTGGCCGACAAAAAACTGGATTTTCCAATTTCTTTTAAATACATCTGTATAGGGTCAATTTTGCCCAGCAAAGCTTTTTTTGCCTTTTTTTCTTTTTTGGGATGTATTTGCAAAAATTCTTGCGCTTCTTTAACCTGCACTCCCCGCTCCCTGAAATTATCATAAATTTTTTCCAAACCCAAAATATCCCTTTCTATGTTTGGAAATGCATATAAAATTTCCGAAGTTGTCACAAAACCCCGCTCATCCCCTTTTTTGAAAAGAGCTTCCATTTGTTTTTGATCTAAAACAGATTTTCTTGCCTTGCCTGCCTTAATTTTAGCGGAGGCAAATTTTTTCTTTTTTTTCAAAACTTTTTTGCTCTTTTTTACGGTTTTAACTTTTTTTGTTTTTTTCTTTTTTTTATTTTTTTTCATTTAGATGAAAATTTTAATTTATTAAATTAAATTCTTTTATTAAATTATTTACTTTTTCAAAATCTTTTTGCTCTTCTGCGCTTTTTATTTCTTTAGATATGCTGGTGCGCCTGTCCCTTATATTAATATCTTTTAATTGAGCCAGACAAAGCTGAATTTCTTCGCATCCGTCTTCTTCATATTCTATTTCAGACCTCAAAGATATTATATCTAAAAAATCTTTATAACCTTGCTTTTCAATAGTGCTTGCAAAAACCGCCCTTGAATTTCCCTCTTCCGGCAAAATAATTTTTTTAATATCTTCTATAAATTTTCTTGTTTTATCGCAAAATAAATTATAATGCGGCTCTTCAATTAAATTTAAATTTTCCGGATTGTTTAAAATTGACGAAATAATTTTTTCTTCTAAAAGTTTTTTCCTACCTGCCGAAGCCTCCAGCGAAGGCGGGCTGCCTGCCTCTTTGCTAAATTCTGGTTTTAAAACTTTTCCGGCCTGGCCGGGAAAATATGCATTATCAAATTTTACTTTTTTAAATTCATCTAAAATTGCCTCTTCTCTTATATCTAACTTCTGCGATAATTTTTGCAACCAATGTGATTGTTCAATTGAGTTGGGAAGCCTTTTTATTGCCGGTAAAATTATTTTTGAAATTTCTTTTTTCCCGCTTGGCGCATTTTTATCAAAACCGGCAAGGGCAGAATCAAAATAATAATCCATTATTGATCTTGCTTTTTTAAGAGAACTCTCCCAATTTTCCGGATTTTCAAAAATAATTTCAGCAGGGTCTTTTGATTTTGAATAAGCGTCTATAACTTTTATATTAAATCCCTGAATTTCTGCCAAATTAATGCCTCTTTTTGTTGCTGAATCTCCCGCCACGTCCATATCAAAAGCCAACAGTAAATTGTCAGAATATCTTTTTAAAATATTTAAATGCTGTGAAGTTAAAGCTGTGCCCGATGAGGCAACCGTATTTTCAAAGCCTGCCTGGTGGCACATTATAACATCTGTATATCCCTCTGTCAAAACGCATTGGTTGTTTTTTCTTACAGCAAGCTTCGCGTTGTTCATTCCGTAAAGAATATTACTTTTATCGTAAAGCAATGTCTGGGGTGTATTTATATATTTTGCAATTTCTTTTTGATTTTGCTCTTTAAAAACCCTTCCGCCAAATCCCACAACCTGCGAATTCAAATCAAAAATTGGAAATATAATTCTGCCTCTAAATCTGTCATAAGGATTTTGGCTTTTTTCAGATTCTACCGCCAGCCCGGCTTTTACAATTTCTTCCCTTTTATACCCCCTGCCCACTAAAAAATCCGACAATCCCTGCCAAGTGTCCGGCGAATATCCCAGGCGCCACTTTTTTAAACTTTCTTCTTTAATGCCTCTTTTTAATAAATATTCTTTTGCCTCTTTGCCCCATGAGCTGTTCCCCAGCTGTTTTTCAAAAAAAGAGCAGGTCAAATCACAAATTTCATATAATCTCTGCCTTTCTGTCCTTAATTTTGGATTTTCTTTTTTTAATTCTACTCCGGCTTTTACAGCCAAAATTTTCAATGCGTCTCCAAACTCAACCCCCTCAATTTTCATTACAAAATCAAATATAGAGTTGCCTGCTCCGCATCCAAAACAATGCCACATTTGGCGGGCAGGACTTACAAAAAAAGAGGGCTTTTTTTCCGAATGAAAAGGACAGACGCCCCTGTAGTTAGCGCCTGTTTTTGTAAGCTTTACATAACTGCCTACAACATCTATGACGTTCAGCCTATTTTTAATTTCTTCAATTTGATTATCCATATTACATTCTATGTTCACATTTTACATCTGGGCTCACTAAATGCAAGTGTAAATGGTCTACAAGCTGGCCCCCGTCTCTGCCGACATTTATAACCAATTTGTATCCTGACAAATTTTTTTCTTCTGCTATTTTTTTTGCAACTAAAAATAATTCTCCAATCAGCTCTTTGTCAGCTTCTTCTAAATGTTTTACAGATTCAATATGTTTTTTGGGGATAACTAAAATATGAGTTTTAGCTTTTGGATTAATATCATTAAAAGCAATCAGTTCATCATTTTCAAAAACTTTAGAAGACGGAATTTCTCCTTTTGCAATTTTACAAAATATGCAATCTTCCATTATTTAACTTGGTAAGTTAAATTTATTGTTATCTGTATTTCCTGCTGGCCGGGCTGGATAACGGGAGCCGGAGCTGATTCTGGTATTCCTCCTCCCATTCCTAATTTTGAATAACTGTCGTATGCAACAGGATAATTATAGTTTTCATAAACATTAATCAGTTTGCCCAATTTTATGCCGGAAGATTCCGCTAAATTTTTAGCATTTGCTTTTGCCTGCTCAATTGCTTTTGCCCTTGCCTCTTGCTTAAACTGCTCTGGGTTGTCTATTGTAAACTGCAAATTTCCTGTAAGATTTGCTCCCGCAGAGGTAGCTTTTTGCAAAATATCTCCAACCTTGGCAAAATCCCTTATTTTAACCTGAATATTTTGGTCTAAAGTATACCCCTGAAAAATTCTGCCCGCGGCTTCTGTATAATTATAAAGCGGGTTCAAGCTATAATTTGTTGTCTGAATATCTTTGTCTTCAACGCCTGTTTCTTTTACCGCTTTAATTACAGCATTCATTTTTTCAGTATTTTTTGCAATTACCTCTTGAGTTGTAAGCCCTTGAATTGTAACTCCCAAATTAACCAAAGCAATATCGGGCTTGGCGTAAACCTTGCCTTCGCCATTTACCGTTATCTGATAAGTATTTTGCAGGTCAATCATTTTTTGCTGATAAAACATTTGTCCGGCAAAAAAAACTAAAACACCAACAACCAAAACGGCAATTACCATAAAAAACCTGTTTGACAGGTCAAATTGTTTTAAATTTTCATCCATAATATTTTTTACAGAATATAAAACAAGAAGTAAAAAAAATTAATTCTGGTTTTTTATTTTGTATTTTTTTTAATTATTTTTATTATATTTTTACTGGCAGCAATACTTTTTTGCGATTGGGCAAAAAATAACCAGTATATTTATTAATATCAAAAGAGCTAAAGAGTTTGTCCAAAGATTTCCATCAATTTTAAATAACAGCTGTACATAATATAATAGCATGTAAGAGGCCGCCTCCGGAATAGCCAAATAAATCCATTTAATTATTTTTTTATCCATAATATTTTTTGAATAATTATTTATTTTACGACCTTTATTTTAATTCAATCAATGGCGGAAGAGGTGGGATTCGAACCCACGAGACCCTTTCGGGTCACGGCTTTCCAAGCCGTTTGTTTAAGCCACTCACACACCCTTCCTTAAAATTATTTATAAATAGAATGTCCGCCGATTGAATAAAATTTAATCTTATTATCTTGTTCAAATTTAAAAATAATTCTGCAATCATAATCAACCAAAAAAGCCCAGAATTTTCTAAACCTTCCGTGCAATTTATGAGTTTTTAGACTTGCATCGAAAGGATCTATGCGAAAAATTTTTTCTTTTTCTTTTGCCAAATCCTTTAAGCGGACTGGAATTTTTTTATACTTACGGACAAATTCCGGAGAATAAAAAATTTGCATAATTAATCTAAATCAGCAAGTGATTTTAAAATTTTTCCTTTGCCAGCTCTAAATTCCGCCTCGCTGTGCTGAACACTTTTCCATAGTTCTTCCTCCTCTAATTTTTCGCGAATAAGATATCTCACAAACTCACTCTTGCTTGAATATTTCCCCCTTTTTACCGCCCTTTCAAGTTCTTTGGCTAATTCTTTTGATAATGAAATGTTTATTATGTCTCTCATGGGTTTATTGTATTACAATGTATTACAGCCTGTCAAGGGCTATACTTGCATATCTCTTAAGGCTGCAATTCTTTCTTCAATGGGCGGATGGGTCATAAATAATTTTGCAAACCATTGAGTTTTTTGTTTTCCCTTATATGGCGAATCAATAAAAAGCGAGCTGGTAGCGTCGTTTGTAACACGCATAGGAGTTGTGTCTGAAGAAATTTTTTCTAAAGCTCTTGCAAGCCCGTCGGGATACCTTGTTAAAAGCGCTCCGCTTGCATCTGCTAAAAATTCCCTTTTTCTTGAAATAGCCAGCTGAACCAAGCTGGCGGCAATTGGAGCCAAAATTGCAGCTACAATTCCTAAAATCGCCAAAATAGCTCCTGTATTTCCATTTTCATTGTCGCTTTTTCTGCCTCCGCCCCAAAAACTTACTCTCATAAAAAGGTTTGCCAAAGTTGCAATAACTCCTGCTAAAACAGCCACAACTGTAGACAAAAGCATATCTTTATTTCCAATGTGAGACAATTCATGGGCAATTACTCCCTGTAATTCTGATTTATCTAATCTGTTCAAAAGGCCTTGGGTTACAGCAACAACAGCGTGTTTTGCATTGCGCCCGGTAGCAAAAGCATTGGGCTGCAATTCCGGCAAAATATAAATTTTAGGCAAAGGCAAGCCGGCTGTAATGCAAAGATTTTCAACAATATGATAAAGTTCTGGGTTTTCATTATGTTCTATTGGTTTTGCCCTGTACATTGCTAAAACAATTTTATCTGACCACCAATAACTGCCAAAAGATGAAAACACGCTTAAAAATATTGCTAAATATAAAATAGCGCTGCTGTCTAACAAATTACTAAAAAGCCAGCCTAAAGCTATAATAAAGACCAAAAACCCAGTTAATAAAAACCAGGTTTTACGGGTATTAGAATCTGCTTGCGTATAAATTGACGCCATACTTGAAGGGCGAGGCAACAAATTTTGAAGGGTCCCGCAGTCCCGCCACAGCGGGACGAGGATGGAGCCGAAAAAATTTGGTTGCCGAGCGAAAACTAGAATTTCACTTTGACTGCTTCTTTTTCTGTTCCTGCTGCTTCAAACAATTCCATTTGTTTAAATCCAAATATACTAGCTATTATATTTGAAGGAAAAGTTTCTATTTTTATGCTAAGGTCTCTAACATTGGTATTGTAAAATCTGCGCGAGGCCTGAATTTTATCTTCTGTGTCAGAAAGCTCTCTTTGAAGCTCTAAAAAGTTTGTTGAAGCTTTTAAGTCGGGATAATTTTCAGAAACCGCAAATAAGCTTTTCAAAGTGTCAGAAAGCATATTTTCAGCTCCCGCTTTTTCTTTTGCTCCCTGGGCCGACATTGCGCTGGCTCTTGCTTGTGTAACTTTTTCAAATAATTCTCTTTCGTGAGTTGCATAGCCCTTTACTGTTTCAACCAAATTAGGAATTAAATCGTATCTCCTTTTTAATTGCACATCAATGTCAGACCAGGCCTCTTTTGCCCTGTTTTTTAATACAACTAAGCTGTTAAAAGCAGCTATTACCCAAACGACAACAACAGCTACAACAGCCAAAATTATCCATAAAATTATATCCATATTTTTATTTAGGCATATCGTCAATAAGCATGCTTAAATAAGGATGCCTGGCGATAAACTTATAATTTAATAATTTTAAAAGCGTTAAAAAGTCTTCTAATTCTGACCTAAATGTTTCCGGCCCCGAAAAAACTTCCCATAATTCTGATATTAAGTTTTTGGCGTAATGGTGCAAAATATCATAATCTGACTTATTTTTCAAATAATTTATTATTTGTTTAAATTCTCCCCTGTCTAACCAAATGCCCTCGCACATTTTACAAAAATCAATTTTTACTTTTGAATTGTCGTATCCAACTTCGCACAAAGCAACCCGGCAAACAGGACAAAACTTTTGGCTGCGGGAAATTTTAAATCTTTTTTTGTCTCTCCACAAATCAACATCTTGCCAATTTAAATTTTTATCTTTATCATCTTTTGCCAGGCGCAATTCTTCTTTGTTAAACCAAATACCCATGCATTTAGGGCATGAATCAACCTCAACATGATGAAACAAAATCTTTTCTAATTTTTCATTATCATTTGGACAGTTCATACACCTTTATATTAACTAAAAATCTTATCAAATACAAGCTGTCAAACAAAAAGCCCCACGAATTCACGCAGGGACTTGTGCTTTTTTAGTAAGCATATATATGGATTGTATGGCAGTTGGGACCGCCCCAGTAGATATCATCAGCATCCATGATTCTGTAATGGCTTAATAGGTTATCAAGCGCTTCAATAGCCCTTAAATCCTGCGGAAATTCTTGTACAAGGGTTCGCAGGCGGTTTCTTCGGCCGGTATTAATTAATTCCTTAATCTTTTTCAAGATTTCCGGCTGTTCTTTATAACGATTTCCGTGATGAACTCTTACGGTTATACCTTGATTCGGAACACCTATAACGCTAAACCAAAGACGAGCCATGGCTATTCTCCTTTTTCGGTTCTAAACTCATCTTCTTTGGCAAGATCTCTTTTGTGAGCAATCCATCTTCTTCTAGCTATATCATTACGATATTTTTCCAACCTTTTTTTGCCCATAACCATTATCGCTTCAATATCCATATCCAAAGAAGAATGAAATTCATTTTTCCTGACAAAAAGCCGGTGCCAAAAAAGTTTAATTCCGGCATTCCATATCCTTCTGCGGACATTCCTTAAACTTTCCGGAAATTTATAACGAAAATAAACATACGTCCTGAATTTGAATTTTTCCCATTTGGTCATCGCTATTCTCCCTATGTCAAAGGGCTGGTTTAGCAGAGAATACTGCAATAATAAACATTATATTAAATTTATATTTCTGTCAACCAAATAAAAAAAGAGGGTGATACCCTCTTTTTTTACTAAATATTAATTACTATTTTTAGTAATCTCCCATCATTGGGTTTGGCATTTGCGAATGGTTATGAACATCTTTTTTTGGCAAATCTGCCACCAAAGCTTCCGTAGTCAAAAGCATTGAGGCAGCTGAAACTGCGTTTTCTAAAGCTGTTCTTACAACTTTTGTAGGGTCAACAACTCCTGCTTTTATTAAATCTTCATAAACCATTGTTTGGGCGTTAAACCCAAATTCTCCAATCCCCTCTTTAACTTTTTGCACAACAACAGCTCCGTCAATTCCCGCGTTTTCAGAAATTTGGCGTATGGGCTCTTCAATGGCTCTTTTTAAAATATTAACTCCGGTTTTTTCATCACTGGTTCCTGCGTCACCACCTTCGGCCTCGGCTATCAACTTTTCTAAAGCCGGCAATGTTCTTAACAAAGCAACTCCTCCGCCGGGAACTATTCCCTCCTCAACAGCAGCCCTTGTGGCATGCAAAGCATCTTCCAGTTTATGCTGTTTAGCTTTTTGCTCAACTTCTGTGGCAGCTCCCACTTTTATAACTCCCACTCCCCCTGACAATTTGGCAAGGCGCTCCTTTAATTTTTCTTTGTCAAAATCAGAAGTTGAATCTGATATTTCTTTTTTTATTAAATTTATTCTTGCGTCAATTCCGGGCTTCTCTCCTTTGCCCTCCACAATAGTTGTGTTTTCTTTTGTTGAAATAACCCTTCTTGCCTGTCCCAGCATTTCTAATTCAACATTTTCAAGCTTCATTCCTTTTTCTTCTGTAATTACCTGGCCTCCTGTAACTATGGCAATGTCTTCTAACATTTCTTTTTTTCTGTCGCCAAATCCCGGGGCTTTTACTGCTAAAGCTGTAAATATTCCACGAATTTTATTTACAATTAAAGTTGCCAAAGCGTCTCCTTCAACGTCATCGGCAATTAAAACCATTTCTTTTTTTCCTGTTTTTACTATTTTTTCTAAAATAGGCAAAATTTCCTGCAAAGAAGATATTTTTTTATCTGTAATCAAAATATACGGGTCTTCTAAAACTGCTTCCATTTTTTCTGTGTTTGAAACCATATATCCTGAAATATATCCCCTGTCAAACTGCAAACCTTTTACAATTTCTTTTGAAAGCCCGAATGTTTTTGATTCCTCGGTTGTAATTACTCCGTCTTTTCCAACCTCTTCCATAATTTCTGCAATTAAATCTCCAACCTCTTTATCCTGCGCTGAAATTGTGGCAACCTGCGAAGTTTCCTCTTTTGTAGAAATTGATTTTGACATTTCTTTTAATGCCAAAACAACTGCGTCTTTTGCTTTTACAATTCCTTTTCTCAAAGCTAAAGGATTGGCTCCGGCAGCCACATTTTTTAAGCCCTCTGTGGCAATTGCCTGGCACAATAAAACAGCCGAAGTTGTGCCGTCGCCGGCAGTATCATTTGTTTTTGTGGCAACTTCTTTTATAATTTCGGCTCCTATGTTTTCAATTGTGTCTTCCAGCTCAATTTCTTTTGCAATTGAAACTCCGTCATTTGTAATTGTGGGGCCTCCGTAACCCGAACCCAAAACAACATTCCTGCCTTTCGGGCCCAATGTTACTTTCACTGCGTTGGCTACTTTATCTAAACCGCTTTTTAAAATTTTGCGAGCATCCTCGCTGTATTTAATTTGTTTTGCCATAATTTTATAATGTTTTATTTTAAAGCGAGGCAACAAATTTTGAAGGGTCCCGCAGTCCCGCCGTAGCGGGACGAGGATGGAGCCGTAAAAATTTGTTGCCGAGCGAAATTTATTCAATTATTGCTAAAATATCATCTTCTCGCGCTATTAAATATTCTTTATCATCAACTTTTATTTCCGAAGGCCCGTATTTTGAAAACAAAACTTTGTCTCCGGGTTTTACAGAAACCGGAATTATTCTTCCTTCATCTGTTTTTTTGCCGGGGCCCACTGCAATTACTTTGCCCTCTTCTGATTTTTCTTTTGAAGCAGTATCGGGCAAAAAAATTCCACCTCTAGTTTTTTCTTCTTCTTTTATGGGTTCTATTAAAATATGGTCTGCTAATGGTTTGATATTCATATTTTTACTGTTTAATTAATTTTATTCAATATTATAATCTAATGGATTACATACAAATTGTCAAACTTTCAGATATTTTCCTGTGTATGACTTTTTGCTTTTTGCTATTTCTGCGGGAGTTCCTTCTGCCACAATTTGCCCTCCGTTGTCTCCGCCTTCGGGGCCTAAATCAATCACATAATCTGTTGCTCTAATAAAATCTACATTATGCTCTATAACTAAAACCGTGTTTTGCTTTTCAACCAAACCCCTTAAAACTGAAATCAACTTTTTAATGTCGTCAAAATGCAAGCCGGTTGTGGGCTCGTCTAAAATATATAAAGTTCTTCCCGTTCCTTTGCGCGATAATTCTGTTGCCAATTTTACTCTTTGCGCTTCGCCCCCCGACAAAGAAGTTGCCGATTGGCCCAATTCAACATAAGAAAGCCCAACCTCTTTTAAAGTTTTTAATTTTTCAAAAAGCCCGGGAATATTTTTAAAAAATTCCATTGCTTCGTCAACATTCATATCCAAAACATCTGCAATGTTTTTGTCTTTATAAGTAATTTCTAAAACTTCTTTATTATATCTTTTGCCGTGGCATTCTTCGCACTCAACATAAATGTCTGGCAAAAAATACATTTCAACTTTTTTTTGGCCCTGGCCTTCGCACGCCTCGCACCTTCCGCCTTTTACATTAAAACTAAAACGTCCGGCAGAATATCCGCGCACTCTTGCCTCTTTTGTTTTTGTAAAAATATCTCTTATATATGAAAAGGCTCCGGTATAAGTTGCTGGGTTTGATCTTGGAGTTCTGCCAATGGGCGACTGGTCAACCAAAACAACTTTATTTAAATTTTCAATGCCTAAAATTTCTTTGTGTAAACCCGGCTCATTTTTTGCTCTGTAAAATTTTCTTAACAAAGCTCTTGCCAAAATATCATTTACCAAAGAAGATTTTCCAGAACCCGAAACTCCCGTAACACAAACAAATTTTCCTAATGGGATTTTTGCATCAATATTCTTTAAATTATGTTCTTTTGCCCCTTTTACTATAATAAATTTATCCCGTGTCTCTTTTGCATCCCGTGTTCCCCTTGTTTTAACCTCAACTTCCACTTTTTTTCTTCCAGATAAATAATCTCCTGTAAGCGTATGCGATTTTAATAATTGGCTGTATGTTCCCTCAAATACAACTTTTCCCCCGTGTTTTCCGGCTCCCGGGCCAATGTCTACAATCCAGTCGGAAGCTTTCATTGTTTGAGGGTCGTGCTCTACAACAACAACCGTGTTTCCCAATTCTTTTAACCTTACCAATGTGTCAATTAATCTGTGCTGGTCTCTGGCATGCAAACCAACAGACGGCTCGTCTAAAATGTACAAAACGCCGGATAATTTTGAACCAATTTGTGTTGCCAGCCGTATTCTTTGCTCTTCTCCGCCCGCCAATGTTCCGGCTTTTCTGGATAAAGTTAAATAAGAAAGCCCCACATCATTTAAAAATTGCAAACGGCCAAGAATTTCTTTTATAATTAATTGGCTAATTTTAAATTCGCTTGCGCTTAATTTTCCGCCTAAAACCGAAAAAAAATCTTTTGTCTTGTCAACAGACATTTCAGAAATTTTATCAATTGAAATATCGGCTATTGTTACAGCCAAAATTTCCGGCTTTAACCTTTTGCCCTGGCATTTTGGGCAAATTTTAATTACCATATATTGCTCAATTTCCTGCCTTGTCCAGTCAGAATCGGTTTCGTGGTATCTTCTTTCTAAGTTTTGCACCACGCCCTCGTTGTCTTTGTCGCCGTACAAAATAATATCTATAATTTTTTTTGGGAAATTTTTAACTTCTTCGTCCAAAGAAAAATTATATTTTTTGGCAAGGTCTAAAAGCTTTGAATAATAATATCCCTGCCTACCCACTTTATGCGAAGCCCTGCTCCACGGCCAAATGGCTCCTTCTGAAATTGTTAAATTTTTATTTGGAATAACAAGTTCGGGGTCAACTTCCAATTTTTCGCCAAGGCCTGTGCATTCGGGGCAAGCGCCATATGGATTATTAAAAGAAAAAATTCTTGGTTCTAACTCCGGCATAGAAATACCGCAATCCTCGCAGGCAAAATGCTCTGAAAATATTAAGTCATTATCATTTTTTGCTATTATTACTATGCCTTTGCCCAGTTTTAATGCGGTTTCCAAAGAATCAACCAATCTTGACCTGTCTAAATCTTTATTCAAAATTAATCTGTCAACAACAACTTCAATGTCGTGCTTTTTTTGTTTATCCAGTTGTTTTTCTATTGCTTCTTCAACTAAATAAATTACTCCATCAATTCTTACTCTCACAAATCCGCCCCTTTGAATTTCTTCTAAAACCGCTTGGTGCTCTCCTTTTTTACCTCTTAAAACAGGACCTAAAATTGCAATTTCTTTATTTTTTGAAAGTTTTAAAACTTGCTCAACAATTTGGTCAATTGTTTGGCGAGAAATTGATTTTTTGCAGTTTGGGCAATGCGGTTTTCCAATTCTTGCATACAAAAGCCGAAGATAATCATAAATCTCTGTAATTGTTCCCACTGTAGAGCGCGGGTTGTGCATTGCTTTTCTCTGGTCAATAGAAATTGCAGGAGAAATTCCTTCAATGCTGTCAACATCGGGCTTGTCCATTACTCCTAAAAATTGCCTTGCGTAAGCCGACAAGCTTTCAACATATCTTCTCTGGCCTTCGGCATATAAAGTATCAAAAGCCAAAGAACTTTTGCCCGAGCCAGAAAGGCCGGTAATTACCACCAGCTTATTTTTAGGAATATCCAAATCAATATTTTTTAAATTGTGGACCCGCGCCCCGCGAATTTTTATAAAATTATCTTGCATATGTAATAAGCAAAAAGTTTAGTGGTTCATTATACAACTTTATTTTAAGCTTTTCAAGGGTAGTGAGCCGGGCCAATCAAAAACCCCGACGTTTCCCGTCGGGGCAGTTTGCTACTGAGCAAGCTCAGTAGCAAAATTATTTTGTAATTTTATTTAACAGCATTGTAAAAAGCGCGCTTACCTGTTTTTGGGCATCGCCGTCATTTTCGCTTTTTACAAATTTTTGCCATTGGTCAAAAATTTTCTGATCATTTATGTCCCGCACGCTGTTTTCTAATTTAAGCCGTTCTTCAAAATCAATTTCTCCTGTTCCGCTTAAAACTTTTTCAACAAAAAGCTTTGCAAAATCCAATGTTTTTTCATTTATCTGCCTGGTATACAAAGACTGGTTGGCGCGGTTTAATTCGGCTTTGCACAAAAAAAATTGCAAGCCAAGATAAATATTTCCTGCCGCTAAAAGTGTAATAATTATTACTAAAACTAATCTTATATTTTTCATAAATTTGAATATATTAATTATACTATACTCCTTGAGTAAATTTCAAATTCTAAATTTTAAATTTTAAATGAATGACTCAATTTTAAATGTAAAAAATGATTTAACTTGAAGAAACGATAATTTTAGCAAAAATCATTGTTAACTCCTGGGCTTCTTGCCATAACTTTCGACATTCGTTCGATTTATCAAAATTAGATTTTGAAATCATTCTCAGCCAATGTTTGGTTTCATTGCATTCTTTCTTGCAAATACAAATTTTATTGCGAAAATCTTTCCTTGAGCTAGCGCCGTTGGCTTCCATATAATTTGCCCCGACACTCGTGCCCGATCTTACAAATTGATTTATTAGTGGTCTATTTATAGGATTATCTTTAATGGTCATTGCAAATTCAATTACATTTTCTCCAAATAATGCTGTTCTTTCTTCTAAATCGTACTTTTTATTTATTTCAGTCATTTTATCATTAAAAATTCAATTAAAATTTAGAATTTAAAATTTAGAATTATATATTTTGCCTTTGTTTGTTTTTTGAAATCATATAAATTAATACTGCTAATACCGCCAATAACAGCAAAGCAATTAATCCCAGCATTATTCTTTCTATGGTAAATGTTCTTTGCCACCAGTTTGCAACTTTAAGCTCAATATTTGTGTGTATGCCCAGTCCTTCTTGCACTTCAAACGGCTCTCCTTTGTATGGAATATATCCGTCTGCTTTTATTTCTAAATAATAAAATCCGGCAGGCACCAAAAATGAATATTTTCCTGTGTTGTCTGTTGTTTGCGGATTTTCCTGCTGAAAATCATTTGCCGGCCATGATTCATATTGTTTTGTTTCTGGATTCAACCAATAAATTGAAACTTTTGCTCCTTTTATGCGAGTTTCTTTATCGTTTGAAGCTTTTTCATAAACATATCCTTCGGGGTCAACCACCATAATCATATTTAATTCTTTTGAGGATTGATTTTTATCTTTGTAATCAATTATAGTTTTAATTTCATATTTGCCGTCTATTGGAGGCGAAGTTATGTTGGCAGTAAAAATTCCATCCTTATCTGAATCTTCATATTCAAATTTATTAAGCACTAATTCTTTTTTAGTTTTTACTTCTTCTGCCTGGTTTTGTTCTGGTGGAAGATTGAATGCATCCATTAAAGAAGCTGACAAAGCAGGAGAAAGGTTTAAAGCAAAATCTTGCAAAGCTTTTTCAGAACTTACAGATTTAAATATAATATATCCTGTTACTTTTTCTGCCGGCTTGTCGGGTTTTACCACCAAATATAACGGCTTATTTTGTATTGTTGTTATACTCTTTACAACTTCGTCGTCTTCTGAAAAGGAAACTTTCATATTAAAATCAATTTTGCTTTCTGTAACTCTGGCAAAAACAAAATCAGTTGGTATTTGTATTTTTTCTTCAACAGGAAAATTAATAGGATTTATGTTTGCAGAAGAACGGCCCAGTGTTTCTGCCAGTCCCGGAAAACTTAATTTTGCCACTTTCAATTTTTCAACATCTTCCGGTTTTTCAATGCCTACTTTTTCTAAAGTTGTCTGAAATTTTGGAAAATCAAGAGCAAGTTTTTTTATTTCGTCTGGCAAAGGAAGTATTGAAATTTCATTAAATCTTTTTTGTTGCACCAAATCCCATTTTCTTTGCAAGGCCTCAGGCGTTTCTTGCGTTACTGTTTCTTCTATGGGTGGAAACACAATTTGTTTTTCCGGCTCGGGCGTAAAAACATTGGCAATGTTCTCTATTTCTTCTGCGATATTCTGCACCTGGTCTATTATTGCTTGCGGAATTTCTGAAATCTGTTGGGGAATGTTTTCAATTTGCTCTACAACTTTTTCAACAACCTCTTGAGTTGTTTCAATTATTGAACCGCCTCCGCCACCGCCACCGCTGTATAAATGGTAATAAAGATTTTTGTTATTATCTGCTGTGTTTCCGTTTCCACTCGCGTCCTGGCAGGATATGTTAACTGAAAGAGACAATCCACTGCCAGAAACATTGCAAGTAATAGAAGTTGTGCCTCCTCCAGAACAATCATTGGCGCTGGTCATATCAGTGTATGACAAATCAGAAGCTGAGCTCCTGCAATAACCAATTTCATTAAGAGTAAACGAAACAGAAGACGGCATTGTATTTACTCCTCCTTCGGCAGGGTTGAAATTAGAGGGGACAGGAGCCGTTGCATCAAACAGCCAGTTTGTGTTGTTGTCTCCGTCTGTTGAATTTGTCTGAGTGATAGCAGTGCCTCCAGAAGCATCAGAATAAGCTGCGTTTACATAGCTGGCGTTAGCTGTTCCTGTGACGTTAAGATACCAAGTGCTTGCGGGGTTTAGTGTGAGCAGATCGCCGTTTGAACCTGAAGCTGAAAAATTACCTCCTATATTGAATGTGCTTCCTCCAAGGTTGGTTGTGCTAACATCTGCGGTTGAGCTTATTGTAAAGTCGCCTGTTGTTGCAATGGTTTGTCCGTTAAAATCAATGGTGCCGGCTGTGCCGGTAAAAGAATCTGCTGTAACTCCATCTGTAAATTGTTTAGTATCGCCTGTGCCGTTTACTACAAGAGCGGCTATGGACTTATCGTTAAAGTCTATAGTCTGCGTGCCATTAGAAGTATTATTACCCAAAGTAAAAGTGGATGAATTTTTATTTAAAGTTGTAGGATTTAAATCCACATTGCCCAAAACTGTCCAATTTCCATCTCCGAGATCTGTTCTTGTGTTAGATGCGCTAAGATTGCCAGTCACGTTAATTGCCTTATCATTTGTGGCGTTGTCAAATGTGCCGGCGCCGGCGTTAAAAGTAAGGTTGCCGTCAATATCTATATCGTTTGTAGCAGGCTGTAATGTGCCGGCTCCAGAAAATATAATATTACCAAAATCATGGTTGGTATCTGTGCCACCCGTTGTAAGCACCTGAGTGCCGGAACCGTCAAATGTAACGGTTCCAGACGAGGTAAGTGTGCCAGTTGCGGTGTTGGTAAAACTACCGGAGACTGTAAAGTTATATGCACCGGCATTAAAAGTTGATGATACGCCACCAACACCAATTGATATGCCATCAAATAAACAATTTGAATCGCTTAGATATAAGCTATCATTAGCTTCATCCAGCACAAGGTCGGGGTCATAATCTATTGAGGTAAAGTATATATGTTGACTATTAAAATCTATATTATTACCGGTAAAAATTTTTACTCCACCCGAACCAGTAAGATAAAGATTATCTCCATAACGCGTATCCAAAGTAAATGTGCCGGAATTTGTAAGAGTGTTGCCTATGGTCAGAGTGTTATCATTGCCTTCGGCGTACATAAGCAATGTTCCTGCTGTATCAATTAGAGTGGTGCCTGTTACAGTTAAGTTTACCGACGAAGTCGTATCTATTATTTCAAAAGTTCCGGCTGTAACAGTTAATGAAGCAGTTGTCAGACTATTTGTTAATTGTTTTATTGCTCCTGTATCATTAACAACTATTGCTTCTACTGTCTGCGAAGCTGGAACCGAGGTGTTTGGAAAATCTATTGTTTGAGTGCCAGAGCCAGCTCCCGAAAATGTCATAGTACCCGAACCCGCATTCCAAGTTAAATTTTCTGCTCCTGCGCCACTATGGGAAACATTGCCACGGAGCGTCCAGTTAGTATTATGACCGGTATCATCAATAGTAACGCCTCCGGTTGAACCAAAAGTAAACGCTAAATTTCCGTAAATTTCAATAGAAGTGCCTGTTGCCGGGCTGATAGTTGCGTTGCCAGATGACGAAGTAGAAAAAGTAACGTTGTTTTCAAAAACATAAGAAGTGCCGGAAAGAGTAAGGGTGTATGATCCAGTATCTATCATAGAAAAAGTAAACGTTCCGCCATAAGTTCCCGCCGGAAGACTGATTCCGCGATAACAAAGCATATTTACATCTACATTTGTGTTTGCGCCGCGCGTAAAAACCACATTAGTAAATGTAGAAAGTGTTGAAGAACCATTTAAAGTAGAATTATCCTGCATTTCAAGAGTTTTTAAACTATTTATTGACATACCGCCATCGTTAGTAAAAGTGCCTCCAATAGTTAGTTTGTTAGCAATTAAAATAGCGCCTGCGGTTTCTGTTATTACGGCGCCAGAAGGAATTGTAAGGTTATAAAGATTCGTATTATTTTTTCCTAAAAGGTTGGCTGTGCCGGTCATTATGACCGTAGAAGAATCATCGTTAAATGTAGTTACATCTTTATAATCAAAAGCCCCTCCAATTGTCCACGTTCCGTCGCCCATGTCTGTACGGGTGTTGTCCATTGTTACATCGCCGGAAACATTTATGCTTTTATCATTTGTGGCGTTATCAAAAGTTCCTGCATATCCTGATTGCAAAGTAAGGGTAGCTAAACTCCAGTCAGTAATATCAACTACTGCTCCGTTGTCGCAATCCGCGTCAAAAATTGCTGTGTCTGAAGCTCCGGGAGCTGTCAAAGCATCTCCTCCACCGGGATTGCAGGCAACAGGGTCTGTTCTGTTCCAATTTGTCGGGTCAGAAACATTACCCCCTGCGCTTCCGACCCAATAATAATTAACTACGTCAACCACAAAGGGCGAGCCGCTGTCGCCCGTGCCCTGCGAAGCGTTAGAACACACAGAATCTGCATTGTGGTCACAGGTGAAAGCATACCAAACATTATTGCCTTCGTCGGCAACAGCGGTTGCGTAGTTGCAAGTCGCTTCCACCCCCGAAGCAGTAGAACCGGACACGCACCAAGTGTTTGGAACCGATGCGCAAGTCGGTGCCGCTTCGCTGTTTGCCGTAATCGCGTTAGTTTTGCAAACAGCCAAATAATAATTATCTGCCGGGGCAGACGGGTCTGTGGCTGTGGCAGTAAAAACAACATTACTTCCGGCTATCGTTGGTGTACCCGAAGACGACCCGCCGTCCGACGGCCCCGTTCCAACCGTGGGCGCATTATAATTTAAAACTATCTGGTCCAAAGACGGCGTGGCGTCTCGGGCAGTATTTGAATTAAATGTAAATTTATAATAAAAATTGGCGGTAGTCCATCCCAAAGCAGACAAACTGGTTGTAGTTGTTCCATTTGGTATAGATGTTGTGCCGTCTAAAACTCCTGCTGCCGAGTACCAAGCAGAGTTGTCCTGGCTAAATTGCGCCAATAAAGTTGTGCCAGTCGGCACAGTGGCTGAAGTATAAAAACTGTCAATACTGCTCACAGTAGCAGCTGCCAAAAGATTAATTGATTGAAGCGCGCTTGTGTCGTAATAATAACTGTTTGTTGTAAATTGTACCCAGTCGCCGTAAGCCCTGCCTTCTGTGTTTTCAACAAACGCTCTTACATAATAACCTGTTCCGGCATATAAATTTGGCAATTCCAAAGAAAACACTCCTGCGCTGTAGCTTCCGGTTTCTGAAACCTCATTATACAAAGTTTGGCTTACTCCATATTGAAAACCACGTTTTGTTACATCCGAACTTCCCTCTGCAACAATTGTTCCATTGCCTTGGGCTGTTAAACTGGCAACAGATGTTGCCGCCTGCGATGAAACCGTTGCATAAGAACCCAAATTATACCAAACCTGTATGTCCGCAATAGAAGGTGTGGCCGAAGTGTCTGTTGTTGCCAGCTCTATTTTGTAATAAAAATATTGTGAAGCGTCAAAACCCGACAAAGCAATGGCCCCGTCAACAACTGCCAAATGGTCGCCGGTTGATAGGTCTGTCCAAGTGTCTGCCGTGTGATTTGCCGAATACCAGTTTGTTAAATCCTGGCTAAACATAACTTTCAAAGTAGTATTTGCCGGAATAGTAACGCTGTACCCAAAATTATCAATGCTGTTTACGGTTTCGCCCGCCAAAAGATTAGTTGAAACCAAAGTTCCCGATGCATAATAGGTTGCGGCGCTTACTCCGCCTCCAAGCCCAAAAACGCCAGCCAAAACCGCGACAACAAATACTGCGCTAAAAATCAATTTTTTAATTGTAAACCCGGGGCTTGACATAAGTGTATGGTTTGCTATACTAAGCTTAATGACACTACCCTGGGGTAAAAACCCAGGACTTTTTTTACTTTAAAATTATTTTGTTGTAATCAGGCAAAGCACCAGCATAACAGGAGCAAGATGGCAAAAACTTGCTTTTAAGCCCCCCCCCAGATGGTTTTCATAAATGTCTTTTCTTAAATTAAAACTGAAGGCGTGCTTAAAATGTCCGTAATAAGAATTAAGCATTGCTAAAATATTTCTAAAATCCGCAGATTCTATTATTTTTTGATTTAAAACATATAACTTATTTTTAAATCTTTTAACCACGTCTTGTTTCACTAAAACATAGCAAGGTTTTATAAAATATCCCAAAAATTCAATTCCCCTGCTTGCCGATAAAAATTTTGTTTTATTCATATTCAATTTTATATCCAGCTCGTTTTTCAAAAAAAGATTAATTTTATTTTCCAAACCGTTAAAAGCGGACTTGCTTTTACCCAACAAAATAAAATCATCAACATAGCGGACATAATACTTGCATCCGATTTCACGTTTAATAAACTGGTCTAATTTATTTAAATAAAGATTAGCGAAAAATTGCGAAGAATAATTGCCAATGGGAAGCCCCTTGTTTTCAAAAGAGCCAAACAAAGATTTTCTTGGCGGAATAAGTTTAAACAAAGACGGATTTCCTTTGATAATATAATTTTCGGTCGGCTTATGAAATATAATAACTTTTGCCAGCCACAATATATCATTTTTCCACTGGCAGGGTTTATTCTGTTTTAAAACTAATTTTTCAAAAATTGAATATAAAATATCATGGTTGATAGCCATAAAAAATCCTGAAATATCTAATTGCAGATAAAATGCCTCTTTTTTGTAATTTTCTGTTGCTTTTCTGATAAACATTTTTAATCTTTTAACCGCCAAATGCGTGCCTTTATTTTTTCGGCAGGAAAAAGTGTCATACACAAATATCTTTTCTCCGATTTTTTCTATTTCTCTAATTAAAAGATGATGAACGACCCTGTCTCTGAAGCCGGCGGCAAATATCTCTCTCGGCGACGGATTTTTTACCACAAAGCATATTGAACGTCCGGGCCTATATCTTTTTGTTTCAAGTTCTTTTTGAAGCAAAAAGATATTCCTTTCCAAATTATATTCAAATTTCAAAGCATTGATGGTTTTCCTTTTCGTCCGCCGGCAGTCCAAATAAGCCCTATATATTTTTTCAAAAGTGAAGATTGTTTCCATTTAATAACCTTGCTCTGCACAAGATGAGATACATAGGTAACACCCTAAAATTAGCAAAATCTGCTAAAATTAGGACAAATGTTTAATCTATGTATCAACATGCAACAGATATTTGTATACAAGGGTGTTTTAGGAATA
>Ga0074195_1002339_pt1 | contig 21661 bp, 10 predicted proteins | sample EPASupsiteHSE623_FD_64525 | JGI IMG/M metagenome (GOLD analysis project Ga0074195, IMG submission 64525) | Bioremediated contaminated groundwater from EPA Superfund site, New Mexico - Sample HSE6-23 | ecosystem: Environmental > Aquatic > Deep subsurface > Groundwater > Contaminated ...
TGGTTGGTGGATGGCTGGGGCTGGGGCTGAGCCTGCGGCTGGTTGGTGGATGGCTGGGGCTGGGGCTGAGCCTGCGGCTGGTGAGCGGGCCGCTGGGGCTGACTCGAAGAGTGTGGACTTGGCCGGTCTGTCTGCGGCCCTCGCGGCCGCGATCGGGAGGCCAGCGCGGACTCGCGAGAATCAGCCTCTTGCTCGACCATCGTGTCCTCAGGGGCGAGCGTGGCCCCTGGTTCGCCCCAGAAACCGGCACTGGTCTCGACCATCGTCACGATCCGTGTTTCGAAAACGGTCCCTTGTTGTTCGTAACTTCTCCGGAACACCTCATAGTTTGAAGCCGGGAACACTGCGGACACTGACATCATCAGAGACAGCAGTGTACAAGCCGCCTGACGAATATCTCTTCTCATGTCCCTTCCTCCAGCGACCCGATGGATCGATCTCTCTCGATACGGCCTGCTGGTGACCTTGATCTCCAGCGGCTTCTCAAAACAAAGGTCTCGCATCACATGCCCTCCGTCATCGATGAGCCGGATCAGCGTGCGCGACGAGGCCTTCTCCTCACCTGAACTGATATACGAAATTATAAGAATTGTGAAATTTTCGTCAAGTCCACGACCAAGGCCAAGGTGGCTGTAGATCAGCGAAGAGCCGCTCTGGTTCTTTCGGAAGGCCCGCTCCCAATAAATGTCTTTTTCTCGACTCCAACCATGACGCCGCGGTGTGTCGTCTCACGAACCTTATCGCATGACGAGACCCACCTTCCGCTCAAATTGAGATAGCTGGTGTAGAATGAAGGGGGGGGCACTGATGCAACGAATCGGCCTAAGAGCCTGTCGGGGCAAGATCCCGCGGGCCCAGTCCGGAGTCCGGAATCCGGAGTCCGGAATCGAGGAGGTCCGGCATGCAGGAGAGGAGACTCAAGGCCGGGACGGCCGTGGGCATCCTGATGGGACTGGCGGTCATTCACTGTGCTGCCGTCGAATCGAGAAGCGCTCCCGAGGCTCCCGAGGCTTCCGGTATTCCTGGATCCTCACCTTTTTCCTCGTCTGGATCGGCCAAACCCCGTCCGTTGCTCATCGTCCCCCAACAGGCCATCCCTGGGACACCATCCCCGGTTCAGGAGCTGGCGGATGATTTGAATCGGCGATGGCTGGAGCTGTGTAACCAGCAGGAGCAGACCCTTCACGACCTGCGATCTCGTCAGAAAAGGGCTCGCGATGAGGAGTCTCAGAGGATCTCGACGCTTCAACGGCAACTGGCCGCCGCAGGAGACTCTGATGAAGCCCAGGAGTACCGGATCCAGATCGATCACGTGGTTTCGGATCTGAATCAGCTTCGTGAAGACGAAGCCAGGGAGCTCGAAGTCCAGAAAGAGGAGTTCGAGGTCGATCGTCAAGGTCTCAAGCAGCAGATCCTGCAGCGACTTCGCTCAGAGGAGGAGAGTCTCCAAGCGCAGCAGACCCAGAAACAGGCCGAGGCCCAGGACGCAAGAAACCAACAGTCCCGGATTCAGCAGGATGCTCGAGATCTGGAGGACCGGATCGGTCGGTTGAAACGGACTGCCGCCGAGTCACAGGAGCAGTTGACTTCTCGCGTTCAGCTCGATGAATCGAACAATCAACGCTGGGCCGTTTCGCTTCAAGAGGACGTTGGGAACCTGAAGCAGAAGATCGAGGCAACGAACTACGTCGAAGAGAGGCAGGACTTCCAGCGTCAGATCGATCAGAAGACCCAAGAGCAGGCGCAACTCCAGGATTCCAGTCGAAGATGGAAAGAGTCGCTCATCCAGTACTACGGACCCACTCTCAAGGCCACCAACCAGGAGCTACAACGGCTCACGGACCAACTGGCCGCGCCACGCCCTTTGGAGGACGAGCTGTCCCGGAAGGCCATCGAGGCGGACCGGGCTGTTCAGTCTCTGGGGCAGAGGCTCTCCGAGGTGCGCCAGCTTCAATCGCAGATCTCGAATCCCTAAAGAGCACTAAAGATCACGGATTCACGGGCGCTGTGAAGAGGAGCGTTCCAGACGACGAAGGATGCCGTCCGGCTCCGCCACGCCCAACCTCGCGATGACGTCGGCGCGGTCCTGGGTGTCCGCCACGGCGTAGATCCTGAGTTCGTCCGCGTTTCCCGATGGCCGGACGTGCGCGACGTCCCCGTTCTCGAAGATCATCCTGACTCCGTCGACCCAATTGATCCGCGCGATCCGCGAGAAGCCCTGAGCCGTACCGAAGAACCCCCCCAGATCGTCGCGGATGGAGATGAGGGCGCGGGTCAACGGCTCGCTCGTCAACAACTCACCACGTTGTCTATCCAGAAGAGTGATCTCTCCGCCCTGGAAGACGACCTCTTCGATGGAACCATCCGGCGGGGAGAATCGTTCGACGATTTTCGCACCCACGGGACGCGGGAAGTTTCTAATGAGCGCAGCCCGACTGAATCGTCCCGGCAAACGACCGAACAGTTCCACGAGGGAGGCTCGCTCCTGGGTTGCGCGACAGAGAACGCCGAGGATGGGGAGGACCGCATCGCGAGTCGGCAGGGCGGTCAGGAGCCTCCCATCGCATCGGATGTCGGTCCCGGTGAGGAACCCTCCGTTGGCTTCCCAGCCGCAGACCGCTCTCTTCCCCTTCCGGAGGGCCCGCTCCATTCCCTCGATCACGTGGGGAGAGCCTATGCGGGTTTTCGGCTCCAAGAAGGCTCTCAAGGAACCCCGATCCACCGCGTCATTGCAGCTGATGGGCACGACCACCGCGTCGGCGTCGAGGAACTCGGCCACGATCATGCCGACCAGGTCTCCCCCGAAGAAACGGAGAGTGAAGGATGCCAGCCGAGACTCATCCGATTTTTCGACCCCCAGGATCAGAGGCCGGTCACTGTCTCCATCGGTGGATACGACGGCATCGATTCTTCGGTGCTCTTTGAAGACCCCGTCCGTGAGTGACTTGATCTCAAGGAGTTGGCTCTCGTCGATGTTTTCCGTGTCGATGGGGATGAACACGTCGCTGCGCCCCACGGTCACGACGCCGGCGCCGAGTTGCTCGAGGATCTCCACGAGGAGGTCACGGCCCACGGCAGAGTGCTGGTAGACGACGATCCGCTTGCCCTCGAGCCGTACAGGTCCGAAGAAGTCGGTGAATCTCCGCACGTAGGACGTTGCGGCCTCCGCGGTCACGGGCGCGAGGTCACAGTGACCGCTCTTGAAGAGGCCGCTCCGGTCAAAGGCTGAGTCGAGGAACGGTTGGGAGTAGATCCGTTGCCTGATTTTGTCAACGACCCCTTGAATGGGCGCTTCGTCCTTCTTGAGGAGCTCACCCTTCGATGTGTTGGTCTTGTATCCGTTCCGGTCGAAAGGGATGTGGCTTCCGGTGACCATGATGCTCCCCTTGCCTTGCCGAAGCGCGTGAAAAGCGAGGGCAGGGGAGGGGATCTTCCCGCAATGGACCGGCCGAAGTCCGGCATCGCGAATGGCGCGTTCGACGGCTTGGGCGATCTCTCCGCGGCCGCGCTGTTCCGGAACGAACCCGCACGAACTGGGCCTCAGGTCGGTGGCGAAGAAGAAATCGTCGCCCTGGACGATTCCGCCGTCGCTTGCGGGCAGAGACTTCAAATACTCCAACTCGGCGAGAACGTTGATGTAGACCTCGAGCTGGGTCAGATCGATCACTTCGCCGCGACGGCCGCTCGTTCCGAACCTCAGGAACCGAGGTTCGTGGTCGAGGTTCTCACGAAGGGAGCCTGTGCTCGTGTCGTCTGGGAGTGTCATCGTGAGTTTCTAGAGCATCTCCGCCCGGCTCTTCTCGATGTGAACCAACGAGCGGCGGGCATCCTTGGCGAAGCTGGAGGATGGGTCGAGCTGGATCACTCGATTGTACTCCCGGATCGCCTCATCGTAGTTGTTCAAAATGCGATAGATCGACGCGATCTTGAAGTGGGCCTCGATCATCATCGGATCGAGTTCCACGGCCTTTCTGTACTGTTCGAGAGCTTCGGTCTTCATGTTCTTGTCGTAGTTCTCGTTGTAGGCCTCACCCAGCTCGAAAAACGCGCGGGAGTTCTGCTTGTTGCGGTCGAGGGCGTCCCTGCAGATCTTGATGGCCTCATCGTACATGTGCTGACCGGCGATCGACTGCTTGTTGTACACCTTCTTCAATCCCCAGTATCCCGCCGGGTTCTCGACGTCCATCGAGATGAGCTGTTTGAATTCGAACGTGGCCGACTGGATCTCCTCTTCGGAGAGAGAGAAGCTCGACGTGAGGATCAGGAAGGCATAGCCCAGGTCGAAATGCGCCATCGCATCCTTCGCATTGGAGCGGATCGCCTTTTCCATCTCCTTCTTGATCTGTTCGTAGCGTTCCTCGACGTTTTCCTCTTTGTCGTACATCAGCTTGTAGAGGTCGATGAGACGCATCCTCCACTGGCAGTCCTCCGGATCGAGTTGGATCACTCGCTTGTATTCGCCCACGGCCTTCTGGAAGTCTCCGGCCTTGGCGGCCAGCTCTGCGATCTTTTGATGCGCCACCAGGTTTTCCGGCTCGAGCTGTATGATTCGCCCCAGGATTTCCTCTGCCTTGGCTGTCTGGTTGGACATCAGATGAGTGGCGGCGGAGAACTGGAGCGCGACGATGTTCTGCGGGTCACGCTCGATCGACTTGCCCAGGAGCTCGAGCGCGGCCTGGACGTTTTCTTCGTCGCTCTTTTCCAGATCGATCCTTAGAAAGTGAATCAGTCCGGAGTCCAGAAGATTGAGCGCCGAGGGATCCTTCTGGGCGCGTGACCGGTAGAACTTCACGACGTCGGCCGCGGTTTCTCCCTCGAGATCCTTTTGCTGCTCGATCGAGAAGAGGTTCTGATACTGGTAGACCAGAGTCACCCGGATATCGAGGTTTTTCGGATAGAGCGCCATGGCCCGGCGCAGCATCGGAATCGCCTTTGCCGACTCGAACCTCCTGGCATAGAGCTTGCCTAGACGGAAATACAGGTCGGGATAGTCCGTCTGATCCGGGTGGTTGGTGAGCACCTGGGTGTACTGGAAGATCGCATCCTCCAGGGTCCCGCGACTCTCCAGAATGCGGCCCATGCAGTACCGGGCCGTGATCTGTCGACTGTCGAGCGCGATGATTTCCTCGAAGCAGCGGTAGGCGTCCTCGTGCTTGTCCGTCGCCACGAAATCGATCCCGCGAGCCAGGTGATCGGTGATGGCTGTGTCTTTTTCCAGGGTCCTCTTCTTCTGGAAGAACTGCCGGACTTCGTCGTCGCTCGGGTCGAGTTTGAACACTTTCTCGTTGTACTCGGTGGCCTTCTCGGTATTGCCGTCCTCTTCGCACACGACGCCGGCCTGCTTGTAAGCGCGCGGCTCCTCCGGCTTCACTTGGATCGCGGCGTCGAACGCCTCGAGCGCTTCCTCGTTCCGGCCGAGCTTGACCAGGGTGAGACCCAGGTTGAGGAGCCCCTCGTAGTGGGTCGGTTCCACCTCGCGCATTTTGGAGAATTCGGTGAGCGCCTGGTTGTAGCGCTTCCGCTCGAAGAATATTTCACCCAGCTCGAGGAGCGTTCCCAGATGATCGGGGTCGCATTCCTTCGCTTTGAGCAGATAGCCCATGGCCTCCTCTTCCTGCTCCTCTCGGCGAAGGATGTGTCCAAGGGCAAACAGGGCGTTCACCTCGGAGGGGTTCATCTCCAAGACGCGCTTGTACTCGACGATGGCATTCTGGATCAGGTCTCGCCTCAAGAATGTCTTGGCGTCGTCTAAGGTCTTCTTGATGTCCTCGCGGATCTTCTCTTCGGTGACGATCCCCAGCTTCTTCTTGAATCGGAGACTGTTGGGTTTGATGTCGTAGGCGGTCCTCAGGAACTTCAGGGCCTCGTCGAGGCGGCTCTCGGCGTGGAGGACCTCTCCCATATAGAAGTGGGCGATGGCCTCCTGGGGGTTCTTGTCGATGGCGGCTCGCAGAGTGGAGAGCCCCTGATGATACATCTTGTCGTCCTGGTACGACTTGCCCATGTTGACGTACATCTTGCCCAGCTCAGCCTGGGCTTCCGTGTTGTTGGGTTCGACCCGGGCCAGGTTCTTGAGCTCCACCACGGCTTGGTCGATCTGGCCGTTCCGGACGTAGAGTTTTCCCATTGCCAGGAGGGCCTTGGGATGGTTGGGGTTTTCCTCCAGGATCCGCTTGAGCTCTGCCAGCGCTGCATCGGTATCTCCCGCGGCGAGGTGGAGGTTGGCCCCCTCGATCTTGGCTGCGATGTTGTCGGGATCGAGCCCCAGAGCCTCATTTAGCACCTTTCGGGCGGTGTCGAAGTCACCGGAAATGGCATGGGCCCGGCCGAGCTCGATGAAGAGCTCCGGATTGCCATGCCCGGATTGAGCGACCTCGGACAGGCACTCGATCGAATCGGAGATCATGTCCTGGCTCTGGTAGATCAGGGCCAGCTTGATCACGAGATCGACGTTGTGGGGATCGATCGACAGCAGAGCCTTGTACTTCTCCAGCGCTTTGTCGGGCTGGTTGAGCCGGAAATACAGGTCTCCGATTTTGGCGTAGTATTCGCTGTCGGATGGATCCTTTTCGAGCGCCTTCTGGAACTGTTCGATGGCCTCTTCGTAGTGGGTCTGTTCGCAGAGAACCGTGGCCAACATCGCGAACACATCGCTGCCCGAGTATCCCGCGGAGATCGCCTTTCGGAACTCCTGGACGGCCTTCGAGAGCTCCCGGTTCTTTTGATAGGCCTTTCCGAGTTCGAAGCGGGCTTCCTTCTGGTTGGGGTTCTTGGCCAGGATCTGTTGGAGCACGACGATGGCGCGGGATTCCAGACCTTGTTTGGACAGGATCCTTCCCTGGGCGATCTGGAGCTTTTCGTCGTCCGGCGTTTGGATGAGGAGCTGGTCCAGAAGCTCCGCGGCCTTCACGTACAGGCCCTTCTTCTCGAACATCAGGGCCATGTCGTACTTGAAGACGTCATCGTCCGGGCTGAGCGCCATCAACTTTTCGGAGACGACCCCGGCCTTCTCCGTGAGTCCTTGCTTGTTGTAGAAGGTCAGGAGCGACTTGAGGAGGTCGATGTTCGAGGGGTCGAGTTTGAGAGAGTGCTCGAAGTGAACACCCGCGCGCCGGAGATCTCCTGACTCTTCGTACAGACGCGCCACTTTGAGATGGAGGGGGCCGTTCCCGCTGTCCTTGGTGATCAGCTTCTCCAGGAGCGCAAGGGCATCCTTGGTGGCTCCAAGCCGGATGGCGAGATCGGAAGCCAGTTCGAGCACGGTCAGATCGTCGGGTGACGATTCCACCAGTTTGTCCGCAAAGGGTTTGGCCTCGGGCAGCCGTCCCTTCTCGATGAGACCTCGCGTCAACGCGAGCAGGATGCCGCGATCCTCGGGCTGTAACCGATGAAGTTCCTTGAGCGCGGAGAGTTCCTGCGTCCGATCTCCGCGGGCTCTGTAGATGACCAGCAGGCTCTGATGGATCTCCAGACTGTCGGAATCGAGGACCAAGGCCCGCGTCAGGAAGGTCAGGGCCCGGTCGGGTTCCGATTTCTCGAGGTAGATCTTGCCGAGGGCCAGAAGTGCCTGAAGGTGCTCGGGCTCTCTCTGGATCACCGCTTCCAGTTTGTCCACGGCCTTGGCGAAGACGCCCTTCTTGTAGTAGTCGAGTCCTAGTGCAAGTTGGGTCGCCGGATTGTCGGGATCGAGCTCCTCGGATTTCTTATACTGTTCGATGGCCTCGAACTCGAGCCCCATCTCGCTGTAACACCTGGCCAGCGACAGCCGGGCCGTGATGTTCCGCGGGAATGATTCGATCACTCGCGAGTAGACGTCGACAGACTGCCGTCTCTGCCCAAGCTGCTCGTGGGTCTGCGCCAGGAGCAGCTGGTTGTCGATGTTCTTGGGCTCCATCGCCACGGCCTGGTTGAACTGTTCGATGGCCAGATCCGGCTCGTTGGCCTTGAGATGGAGCTTGCCCAGACTCACGAACGCCTCGGTGTTGTCGGAGTCGAGTTCGATGATCTGTTTGAGCGTCTCGATCGCTTGTGAGGTCTTTCCGGCCAGCTCGTAGGCGTGGCAAAGGAGCTCCAGCGTCGCGGCGTCGGGGGTCTCTCCGGAGAGGCCCCGCTCGAAAGCGTCAACAGCCCCCTTCGCGTCGCCCTTCTTGATGTAGACGCGGCCCAAGAGCATGTACGCATCCTTCGAGTACTCCGGCTCGAAGAGGATGCGCTCAAGGCTCTCCTCTGCTTTGTCGAGAGAGTCCTCCGCGAAGTACGCACGGGCCAACCAGAGGTCGGTCTCCTTCCGTTCCGGATCGATCTCCTTGGCGCTCGTGAACGCCTCGATGGCTTCGTACGTCTTCTCCAGGTGCGTGTACGCCTTGCCGAGTTCGAGGAGAGCAGCCGCGTCTTCCGCTTTGAGAGCCAGCGCCTGGTTGAACTCTTCGACGGCACGGGCGTACTCGTGCCGCTTCATGTAGTCGGCGCCTAGCTTCAGGTAGATCTCCACGTTGGAGCCCTGAAGCTCCTTGGCCTTCTGGTACTGGGCCGTCGCTTCGGAGGAGCGCCCCTGGTCCTCGTAGAGACGAGCCAGCAGATAGTGGGCGTCAGGGCTCTTGGGGTCGACGAAGGCGGCTTTCTGATAGACTTTGATCGCCTGGTCCACAGCTCCTCGCTGCACCAGAAGACGGCCCAGATCGAAGTAGACCTCGCGGCAGTTCGAGTCCAGACGAATGACCCGTTTGAAGAGAACGATCGCCTCCTCGAGCTGGCCCTTCTCCATCAGCGCCTTGCCCAGCTCGTGGTGGGCCCGGGTGTTGGTCGGGTAGGATCGGATCGCCCTTTGGTAGATCCGGATCAAGGGGTCGTACCGTTTCTGCCGTAGGTAGATCGCCCCGAGACTGTACATGGCTTCGATGAACTCGTTGTTCAGCGCCAGTGCCCGTTCGTACGCCGTAGCCGCCCGGTCGTCCTCGCCCAAATGCGAGAACGCTTCACCCAGCTCGAAGAAGAACAGGGCGTTGGTCGGCGCGCGCTTGACCGCGGCATCGTAGAGCCTGGCCATGGATTTCCAGTCGAGCCGTTCCTTGTACTTGGCACCCAGCTTGTAAACCACCGAGAGCTTTTCCGGGTCGGCCGCGAGCGCTTTTTCGTAGTGCTCGACCGCCTTCTTCGTCTCCCGAGCCTTGTCGTAGGCCTCACCCAGGAGGAAGTGGGTCGTGTCCGACTCGGGATCGAGCTGGAGAGCAATGCAAAGGAGCCGGATCGACTCCCGCGGATTGTCTCGATCCAGGTACATCTCGGCCAGGTTCTGGTAGGCGTCCAAGTAGGATGGCTCCATATCCAGAGCCCGGCGCAGATGCTCGATCGCCTCGTCGTGACGCCCCTGTCTCTTCTTGAGAAGACCAAGCTGGCTGTACGCTTGGGCGTGGTCCGGTTTGATGGACACTGTCTCCGAGAGGCGAGAGACGGCCTCTTCGAGACGATCGGCTCGGGCCAGCGCGGTCCCGAGCTCGAAGAGATACTCGCCCGAGCCAGGATCCGCGTCCACAGCGGTCTCCAGCTCGTCGATCGCCCGGTTCAGCTCTCCGATCTGGAGGTAACACCGTCCCAACTCGTATCGAGCGAGATGGAAGGACGGGTTCTGTTTGAGCGTGGCGCGGAACTCGTCGGTAGCCTCCTTGAAGGCGGCCTGCGACACGTACGCCTTCCCCAGGTCGAAGTGGAATTCGGGGTTGCGAGAGTCGTGGCCGATGGCGGTCTTGAACTCCTCGATGGCCAAGGTCAGCCGCCCCTTGTTGATGTAGACCTTTCCCAGCTCGTGGTGGATCTCGGCGTTGGCTGGGTCGAGGTCGCAAGACCCCCTGAGGACCCGGATGGCCTCATCCAAGGTGCCCTGCTTCTTCAGGATCAGCCCGAGCTGGAATTGGATCCGGGCGTTGTCCGGATCCAAGGCCAGGGCGCGCTTGTAGGCAGCTTCCGCGTCGGTGAGCCTGTTCAGTCGGTTGAAACAGTCGCCCAGCTTCAGGTGGACATCGATCGAGGGACAATCCGGATCCACCGCCTCGACGAAGTAGTCACCCGCCAGCTCGAGACGTCCCAAGTCGATCGACAGCTCGCCAAGCCGGATGAAGGCGGGGCGATTCTTGGGGTCCAGCTCCACGACCCGTTCAAACGCCTTCCGGGACTCCTCCTTGGCCCCGACGGTGAAGTAGCACTCGCCGAGCTCGGAGAACAGGTCGGCTCGGTCGCCCGCCACCTCGCTCGCCCGCTGGTAGTAGGTGGACGCCTCCTTGGCGTTTCCCTGCCGGTTCTTGATCTCACCCATCCGAACGAGCGCCTGGAGGTTCTTGAACTCTTTGATCAGGATCTCCTGGTAACACTCCTCGGCGAGATCTTGCTCGCCGAGCTGGAAGTGGAGTTCTGCCTGGGCGAGTGTGTAGTTGACCGCATTGGGGTTCAGTTCGCGCGCCTTCTTGAAGTACCGGAAGGCGCTCCGGTAGTCGTGCTGTTCCTGGCTGGTGAGGGCGAGCTCGAAATGGATCTCCGGATTGTCCGGATCCTTTTCGATCAGCGAGGAGAGCTCCTGAGCTGCCTGGCGATAGTTCTTCTGGACCTTGTAGATCCGAGACAACCCGACGTGAGGAGCCGGGTCGACCGGAGCGTGGCTCGCCGCCTTCCTGAACATCTTCTCGGCTTCGAACAGGACCGATCGTTCGAAGTAGATGTCTCCCAGACGCAGGAGGGCTGTCACGTGGCCCGGGTCGATCGAGATGACCGTCCGGTACTCTTCGATGGCTCGGTCGACGTCTCCCAATTTCTGGTGGATTTCTCCCAGCTCGAAATGGGCGGCCGCGCTTTTCGGATCCAGGTCGAGGATCTTCTGATAGGCATCCCTGGCCGGTTTCAGCTCGTCCGCGAGGACCAGGCTATGGGCCATCTCCATCAGAGCAGGCAGACTCCTTGGATCGGCCTCCAGGAGCTTGGACAAAAGCATCCGAGCCTCGAGGTGCTGGCCGGTCTGATTCAGAATCTGCCCGGCGCGGAACAGGGCTCCTTCGTTGGAGCCCTGGATGTCGAGCACCTTCTGGAATTGGGCCAGCGCCTTCTCGTGGGCCCCCTGCTCGAAGGCGAGCTGACCCGACAGGAGGTAGGCGTCGATGTGCCGCGGGTTCAGTTCGATGGCCCGGGCGAGCTCGAGATCGGCCGCTTCGTAGTCCCCTTTCTGATAGAAGACTTGGCCCAGTTCGTGGTGGGCCTTGGCGTCATGGGGCTTGAATTTCTGGACCTGTCGGCAGATCTCGACCGCCATGTCGTAGCGCTCGAGCTTGTTGTACAGGAAGGCCAGCTTGAAATACGCGGCCAGGAACGTTCGATCCTTCGCGATCGCCTCGCGGAAGGACTCGAGGGCACCCTCGAAGTCCTCGCCTGAAAGCTGCGTGAGTCCCAACTGGAAGTGGGCCTCAGCGCTCTCTGGATGGACGGCAAGGACCGATCGGCAGAGGCCCAGTGCCTTCTGGTGAGTGGATTCCTGGCCCGGGGCGGCCGCCAGGATGAGATCCTTGAGAAGCCACGTCACCTCCGGGAAGTCCCTCTTGAGAGTGAGCGCCTTCTTGCACTCCGTCAGAGCCAGGGCGTTGTATTTTTCCCTTTCCTTGGTCAGGGTGTTGGCCGCTGTCGCGTAGATCTGCGCCAGGACGTAGCGGGGGAAGGGGTTGTTGGGATCTCGGAGGACGAACTCTCGATACTCGCGTTCCAGCGACTCGACGACGCTGCCCGGCTCCTTCATCTCCGCGAGCGACTCTGTCCGAAGGCTCACGTAGGCCAGGTGAGCGGCACGGTGGTCGGCGCTGGCGTTGATGACGAGTCGGAGCAGGGCGAGGGCCCGGTCGGTCTGCCCCTTTTCCCGGAGAACCAGGGCCAGCTCGCACCGCACATCCGGGATCAGGATCCTTGCGAGATCCAGAGCCGTGGCGGCGAGGTTCGACGGGAAATGCCGATAGTGCTCGAACAGGTCGATGAACGCCTCGTACTGGACGACCGCGTCGTCGAGTCTTCCCAGGTCCTTGTAGATTCTGGCCAGCTCCAGAGAGGCCAGGAATGCCAAAGGTTCGTTTTCGACAACAACCTTGAGATGCTCGATCGCGGTGTCGAACTCGTAATCGCGTTGCTGCAGTACTCCCAGTCTCAAGTGTGCGTCCAGGTCGAGAGGCTCGAGAACGAGGGCGTGGAGATACTCTTCTTTGGCTCGCTCCAGATCTTCCTCTTTGCGTTCCCGAGCGTAGTGGGCCGAGAGCTCGAAACACTCGGCGAGGTGGAGGAAGGCCCTGGCCGATGTGGGTGCGACCTTGGTGCGCGCGATGGCGTCCCGGCAAGCTCGGGTGGCGGCGTCGAGCGCTTCGGGCGAGAGGTCTTCACCCAGGCTGAGGTGACCCAGCTTGAGACCCCAGTATCCCCATGGATTGTCCGGGTCTCGATCTATGGCTGTATGGAATTCCTCCAGAGCCCGGGTTTTCGCCTGACCGCGAGGTTCCTTCAGGGGGAGAAGAAGATGGCACATCCCCAGCACGAAATGGAGCATCGAGCTGTCCGGCTTGTCGGCCACCAGAGACCGATACCGCTCGATCTGGTTGCGGTACATCTGCTCCTGGTTCGTGCCGCGGTAGGTGAAGCGGTACTGCAGGATCAGCTTGGTCCAGACATCTCCGCAGGAGGAGTCGAGGCGGACGACGGTCTTGTACTGATCGATGGCCTCGTAGAACGTCCCCTGCAGGCAGTAGATGTCGCCAGCGCGGAGGAAGGCCCTTACGTAGAACGGATCGGCAACCTGGGCCTTTCGGTATTCGGCCAGCGCCCGGGTGAAGTCTCGGGATTGATAGTATTTCTCCCCTTCGTTGAAGAAGAGGTCCGCCTTCTCTTGGCGATCGAGCGGTGAGAGATCCTTGAGCATCGACTCGAGATGAGTCAGGTCGACGCTGCCCGGTGCCGGTGCGGCTTTCCACGTGGTCTGCACCTGGGGGAGGTCCATGCGGCACACCCCGGAGATGCAATAGGGACAAGCGGCATCCGGAGGCGAGCCAGGGGGCATCGTCCCCGAGAGTTCACAGCACATCCGCCAGGGGCAGATCTTTGGGATCATGCCAAAATATTGGGTACAGACTCTCCGTCGCGGACAGCCTTACAAAACAAATCGGCAACTCTCTTCTTCTGTATGAAGAAATTGTGGAGGGCAAATGCCCAGGAGTCTGTCGGATTTTCGTCTGACAAGGCTCCAGTCCTAAGAGGGACCGATTTCCAGAGCACGTAGATTATAGCAAGCGGTCGGGAGACCGGACCAGCGGAGGGCAGAGAGAAGACTTCTCCGGAAGAAAACAGACGCCCCTCTCCCGCCGGTTACGCCAAGCGTTCGAGAGGGGCGTCGCGATGCTCCGGGTTTCTTGGCCCGGAAGCTCTATTCGGATGGGTTCTCAGTTTCCTTCACTCGATGATGGAGTGTCCTGTCCGGAGCCGGACGATCCGGAATCCGGAATGGGCTGAGAAGTCGGGGGAGGCACTCCCGGGCCATGGCCGCCTGAGCCTCCGTGTGACGGGGGGCCGTGGTGCGGCATCTGGTCCAGGAGCGTCTTGATCATAGCCATGGTCTCTTTGATCTGGGCCCAGACCTGCGGCAGAGTTGTTGGTGCCTGCTGGCCAGAGACGCCCCCCCCATCCGGATCAAGGGGCGGCGGAATCGGCATGGGGCCGTCCTGAACAGATCCGGAGGAGCCGTGATGGCGGGGGAATCGCATGGCAGCGCGTCCGGCACCGGACCAGTCGCGTTCGGTGGGGAGTTGGATACCCGGCAGGGACGTCCCCTGGGCAGAGCCAGAGTCTCCGGTGTCCCAAGAGGAATCCGTGAGTTGTAAGGATCCCTCCTGACCAGAACCTTCGCTTCCGGACGTGTCCTGTCCGGTGCTGTCCTCGCCGGAGCCGGTCGATCCGGTGTCCGACTCTCCGGAGGGCGTATCCCCTTCACCAGAGCTCGAGGTGGTCGGTGTTGTGTCATCAGAGCTCGACGTGGTTGGGGTCGAGCCGCCGGAGCTCGAGGTGGTCGGTGTCCCGGAAATAACGCTGTCGATTCTCGCTGCCAGCCTCTCCAGCCTGGCAAAGACCATCTTGGCCGGCCTGATGCCGTGACGGCCATGACGACTGCCCACGGTGGTGGCCAACGCATGAGTCCCTGTCCGGAACCCGAACAGTTTGGCGACCAGGAAGAACGGGGCCGAGGAGTTGGATGGACCGTACATCGGTATACCGATGGCGGTTCTGACCGCCTCGCCCGAGAGCCAGGACAGCCGCATCACAGCTCGCCTCAGTTTGCCCATGGCGTGTCCCGGATGTTGGGGCCCAGGTGACGGACCTGGTGAGGGCTCTGTACTTGGAGTCGGGCTTGGAGTGGGCTCGGGCGTGGGCTCGGGCGTCGGCTCGGGACTTGGAGTGGGCTCGGGCGTGGGCTCGGGCGTCGGCTCGGGACTTGGAGTCGGCTCCGGCGTGGTTGTCGTCGTCGATGTGGTGTCGTCCGAGGACGCCACAGAGTAGTATTCGACGTCGGCCAGAGTGACGGCCGGTATGGTCCCGAAGGCCATTACACCCAAGGCGAGGATCGCCAGGGATCTCATCTCAACCTCCTTGCTCTCCAGGCACGACACGGAGCGGCCATGACACGCAGTGTTCTGGCAATGCTCCGGTGGCCCAGACGATTTTCCGCGCGGTTTAATAATAAGGAAATTGTGGACAAGCCGCAATCGGGAAAATGCGTTGAATCTGAAAAATGTCATGGAATAATCGCTTCACGGTGGGTCCGGGTCGCGCAACCGAACTGTTGTGCTCTTCACAAACTCCACGTAAGATCTGTCAAAACACCGGAGGACCAAAAACAGGTCCCCACCACTTCGCGAAGGGAGCAGCCCGATCGTGATCCGAAGCATAATGGTAGCGGTCCACCGGTCGCCCTCGGCGGCCCAGGCGATGCGACAGGCCGCGCGCCTGGCACACCTCACCAATGCGAGACTCAAGGCCCTCTACGTCGAGGATCTCGGGCGGTTCATCTATGTGCCGATGTTGACGTGGGCCACAGCTCCGATCTTGGGTGATCAGCCTTTGTACGCACCTCTTCCCCCTCAGGATCTGATCGCCGAGCAGGAGCGGCAAGGGGAAGAAGAAGAGTCTCTGAGGACCGCCTTCCGGGAGGTCTGCGGCAAGGAGGGGCTTTCCGGGGAGTTTCACGTGCTCCAGGGATCGGTGGATGATGTGCTCCTGACGAGCTCCCGCACGGTCGACCTGATGGTCATGGGCTACAGGCACACGCCGCTGTTCACGGGAGCGCTTTTCGAGAGGGTTCTTCGGCAGTCGGTTCGTCCGATCCTGATGGTTTCGGACTCTGACCGGGTGGACGGTCCGATCCTTTTCGCCTACGACGGAAGTCGTGCGGCACAGCGAAGCCTGTCGATCGGGGCTTCTCTGATCGAACTCAACGCATGGAAGGGGGTCATGGTCGTCACCGCGGCCAACGATTCGGAAGAGGCTGTTCCGGTTCAGGACGAGGTCCGGGAGTACCTCCTTCCCTACACGACACAGACCGGATTCTCCGTCTCCGTCGGAGAAGCGGGGCCTTCGATCCTCGAAGCGGCCGACATGTGCAAGGCGGGGCTCATCGTGATGGGCGCGTTCGGCGATGCGTCGGTCTCGGAGTTTCTTTTCGGAAGCACCACCCAAGAGGTCCTCGCCGAGGCTCCTTGTCCCGTCCTGCTGGCCAGCTAGACACACCCTGGATTTACACGTTGCCATGCCCAGCAGAGAGGCCCCCTCCCCGGACAAACACGAAGGCACCGGGAAGCACGGAGGTTTGATTCCTTAAGGGCGCCTCCTCAAAGGACCCAAGCGATCCCTCTCGAAAGAACTCTCCGTGCTCCTCTGCATGGTTTTGAGCCTCCGTGTGTGGCCGGAAGATCTCGACCCTCTCGTCCGCGCTGACCATTTTCTCGAACCGTTGCCCCGAAGACAGCTCTCCCACGATTCCTACTTGCTCTTCCCTTGCCCTTCCGGGGGGGAATTGGACTTGTGGGTGGCCTCATGCTAAGATGAGGCTGTCTGTATGCTCAGGAATGGGCATTTGGAGCCCTTTACTCTTTAGCGAGAACGATCCAAAGGGATCCATTGTCCACGGCCGGTATGCCCCTCGACGAGACCCAGATCAAGGATCTCAGAAATCAGCTTCGCCACGAGAGCGAGAGCGTGCGGCTCAAGGCATGCGACGTCCTCGCTAAGCTTCCCGCTTCCGACCGCGCGTCGGTCAAGTCCACGATTGGCGCCCTGACAGAGGTCTTCCTCGACGACCCCAACCCGGCCGTGAAGTTCATGGCCAAGAAGGCTCTCCAGAATTTGGGTGAGAGCCCTGACAAGATCAAGCAGTCGGCCGAGGCTGCCAAGGGTGGGTCCTCGGTTCAGGAGGTCGATCGCACAGCGCTGGCGCGTGAGATCCCGATTCTCTGGAAATGCTCCCAGGAGACCCTGCGTCCCTGCGTTCAGCTTTTGCCACGGCTGATTTGGTCTCCCGACGACAAAGTGCGGATGCAGCTATCGGGCACGCTGGAGAAGAGTGGCCTCATGCTCGCAGCAGGACCCCTCATCCTCGCTTTCCAGGAGGAGAAGAAGTCGCCGGACTGGGAAGCTCGCGAGGCTTCCGAGTCCAATCAGTTCACGGACATTCGGGACGTGATCGATCTGATGAGCGCCCAGGCCTCTGGAGTCAATCCTGCCCTGGCAGCGGCGATGGGCAACCTCCAACGCCCGGAGGTTCTGGCCGAGTTCATTGACATGCTCCGCTCTTCCAACGAGGTGCTCCGGAACAACGCGGTTCAGATCCTTGCTGAGCTCAAAGACGCCCGGACCATCGACCCATTGCTCCAGCTTCTGGGAACAGGGCAGCTCGAGCTCGACTCCAAGGTCATCACGACCCTCTCGAAGGTCGCTCGAGCCGACAAAGACCTGCAGATTCAGATTTTGAAAAAGATCCTCTCCCATTTCCGGCCGTCTGAACCGGAGGCCAAGCTCTTCTGCATCGTCGAGGCCGTGGGTCGGATCGCCAATCCCAAGACGCTCGACTTCATCAAAGGATGTCTGCGCCACTCTCTCGCGCGGGTGCGGGCCAATGCGGTCGAGGCTCTCCAGAACTTCAACGTGACTCCTGAGGAGAGAGTCAAGCTCCTCGTGCCGCTCCTCAGGGATGACAACAATCGGGTTCTGGGAAACACTGTCGTGGCGCTCTGGGGAACGATGGTCCACTCGCACGTGCAGGCAGAGGTAGAGGTGATGGCGCGGCATCCCGACAAGTGGGTGAGGGCTTCGCTCGCCTATTCCATGGGAGTGATCAACGCTCCGGGTGTCGTCCCTTATCTGTTGAGACTCCTGGAAGATCGAGAACCGGATGTTCGGCGAAACGCGGCCAAATCGATCCGTAAACTGTCGAACTCCGAGGCGATTTCCACGTTGGGCGGGCAGATTCAGAACCCCAATCTCAACGTCCGGATCTACTGTATCGACACGATCGGTCGCTACGGGCTGTCCGAGCACACGGAGAAGCTCAAGCAGATCGTGAGCGGTCAGGGCGTCGACGTGAGGCTTCTATCCGCCGCCATCCTCGCTCTGGGCCGGATGAAAGACCCTTCGGCTCTGGAACTCATCTCTCGATATCTCAAGCATGAGGAAGATCGCGTGCGGGCCAACGCGGTGGAAGCCCTCGAGGCCATGAATGAGCCTAAAGTGGTTCCTCTGGTCCAGGCCTCGATCACGGACAGCAACCCCAGAACTCGAGCCAACGCGGCCAAAGCCCTCTGGAAGTACGGGGATGTTTGGGTCGTCGATGCGGTCAAGTCGATGCTCGAGAACCCTGATGTGAGGATGCTGGCGTCTGGGGCGTACTGCCTGGGCGAGATGGCGGACATGACCCGAACGGCCTCGCGGTTGGTCACCCTCCCGCTTCTGATGCAGGCGCTCAGGCGCCATCCGAAGTTCAACGACTTCAAGACGCTTCTCGGCTGACACTGTCGGGAATTGGGGGTCGACAACGTTCCTGTCGCAGTTGCCTGGGATCTGGGGCGATGCCCCGGATGATGAGTGAGGGATCGACTTGGATATTCTGGTCGTCGGCTCTGTGGGCATCGATACGATCACGACGCCCCACGGAAAGGCTGAGGGGGTTCTCGGAGGATCGGCCAGTCATTTCTCCTGTGCCGCCAGCTTTTTCGCCCCGGTCAAGCTTGTCGGGGTCGTCGGCACCGATTTTCCCGGTGAATACATTGATGTGCTGAAGGCTCGAGGCGTGGATCTGGAAGGGCTTCAAGTCTGTCCCGGCGAGACGTTCCGCTGGTCGGGTGACTACACGGTGGACTACAACAAAGCCCATACTCTCGAGACCCGGCTCAACGTGTTCGCCACGTTCAATCCGATCCTTCCGGAGTCGTACCGAGACGCGAAGATCGTGTTTTTGGCCAACATCGATCCGGAGCTGCAGACCCAGGTCTTGGCTCAGGTTCGTTCCCCCAGTCTGGTGGTCGGCGACACCATGAACTATTGGATTGAGACCAAGCGTGAGTCTGTCTTCGATGTGTTCAAGCGACTCGACGTGGCGCTGGTGAACGATCAGGAGGCCCGTGACCTCGCGGAGACGTACAGTCTGATCGATGCCGGACGGATCCTTCTGAAAAAGGGGCCAAAGCAGGTCGTGATCAAGAAAGGGGAGCATGGTGCCCTCCTGTTTCAGGGCGACGAGCTGTTCTTCGCTCCGGCCTATCCGTACGGGACGGTGACCGACCCTACGGGCGCGGGTGACAGCTTCGCCGGAGGCTTTGTCGGACATCTCGCGCGCACAGGGGAGTTCTCGCCTCTTTCGCTCCGCCAGGCCGTCATCCACGGGTCGGTCATGGGGAGCTTGAACGTGGAGGATTTCTCGGTCCGGAGGATCCTCAGGGCGACCGACGGTGACATCCGGGATCGCTACAAATCGTTCCAGGATCTCGTGAGGTTCTGGAGGTAGAAACCCGCGGAGTCCCAGGATCATGCAAAATCGGACCCTGTGGCGGAGGTTCTTGCAATCCTCGGGGGGCTCATATAAGATGCGATTCTTGGAAGACGATCTGCACGGGCCTTGGAGCGCGAGGGAAGAACAAAAACACCCCGTGCGAGAGACCCGGACATCGGAGGGCGCGGTGCCTTCCGGGCCGCAGGGTCTTTGACAGCCTTTCGGGGCTCGAGGCGAGCCTGATCCCCGATGAGGCAGGGTGGAACCGGCGACGCCTAGGGCGCGCCTTGGATTCGAGGAGGCTATCCGATGGGAAAGAGGGCAGTGCTCTGTTTGTCGATCATGGCGCTTCTAGGTCTGTTCACCGTAGGAGTGGCGGTAGCCAACGATGCGGCGGACAACTGCAAGTCTCCGTACTCCTACTACAACTACGGACAGCACGGCTATCCTGAGTACGGTTCTTGGTACGGCCATCAGACGGGCCCGGACGCCGATTATCAGGCCCGCTACGGCTATGGGTACGATCAGGGGTATTACAGTGGCGCTTATCACAACAGCTACTACTACGGCTACCTGATCTCCTACCACAACCATTCGTACAAGTATCACGCAGCCGATCCGGCTGGCCCCACGGGTCCCTGGATGTATTGCTCCCAGGGCCACTACCACAGGAAGTAAGGGCCAGTGCTCCAAGGCCGCTAGGCCCGCAAGAAGCCACCCCTCTTTCACCGAACCCGGTGGGGGAGGGGTGGTTTTCTTTTCCGTTGGAGACTGACTCTTTAGTACTCAGCGCGGATGGAGAGGCAGATGCTGCTGTCGGCACCGTGGGCTGGGGCGGGCAGAGTCTGTCCAGGATGGGTTTTGGTCCAGAAGAGTCGAAGGAGCCCGGCGCTGTGTGTGATCGCGATAGGGAGAGACCGGCCCAGAAGGATCTTGACTCCCTCTGGTCGCGGGATGATCTTGCTCTTCGAGTCGCGGGTGACGATGTCCGCTGTCTTTAGGATGGGAGTCCAGCCGCCCGGGTCGACGAAGCCGGCCAACTCGCCTTCCTTGTGGTTTGTCGGGAGGGAGTTTGCGAGCCTGCCCGAATGGTTGACGATTGAAAAAAAGTCCTTGCCGTCGAAGGGAGCACCGACTCCATCGAACGCATATGACTGGACGCTGGTCTTCGCACCATTCTCGGCCACGTCGAGTCCTTTCATGTGGTTTTCAAGATGGACGTGAGCCGGTACGCAAGAGTCCTGGACGAGATGGAGGACCCGACCCAAGTACTCGTAGGCCTGTTCCTTGGACCCTTGTTGATGGAGAGCGATCGCTCCGGCATGATCGGGCCAGCCGTGGAGATAGCGCATCCCCTTGTGGTAGAGGCTTTTGGCTCCATAGAGTCCGAAGCCTCGTTTGGTTCCGGAAGTGTTGTCCGGTTCTGCCTCGGCGCTCCAGTCCGATCCTCGATCGACATTCCAGAAGTGGTGACACCAGAGCATTGAGAGTCCCAAGCTCTGCTTCGTGCCGTACACGAGATCCGGGAACGAGTCCTCCTTGACCGAAGCCGGCAGGAGGATCTTCGCGTTGTTCGCGAACTCGGGGATATTGGCCAGCTTGATGGCCTCTCCGGTCAGGTGTGAATGCGTGTCACCGTGCCATCCGATGGCGGGCTGGACCCTCAGAAACATCGACAGGACCAAGAGGACGACCGTTCCGGGAACTCGACAGGGACAGCGCGCGAGGTCTCGCATGTTCATAGTCGTGTCCTTCCCGCGTGAGGCTGGCCAATGAGTCTGGATTGTCCTCCATTATAGAAACCGATCGCGGCTCCGCATAGCCGGAGAATGTGTGCGTCTCCGGACGGTTGGAGGGACTCGCTAAAGACGAGCAGCTCACTCGACAGTCGATTGAACCTGGGTGGAAGCGCGAGCAGGTGGAGGCGGTGCTGTCGATCGTTGTCGTGATTTCTGCAGCTTTGGGCCTGTCTTCTTACAGTCCCGGCGGGATCGATTCGACCAGGAGGCTGACGTGAGCGATGCTCTTGTGTTTTCTTCTGCCCCCGTTCGTCCCAGACATCAAGAAGTTGATGGGCACCAGGTCGACGGGATGATCGCTCTGTCTGGCGACGAGTATGGCTTCATGTCCGACGGAGGCCGAAAGCACCTTGAAGCCGGCTCTGATGAGCAGGCGTACGAGCAGGTCAAGAAGGCGGATATCGTCATCCACGACCAGAACCGTCGATCGCTCAGTCTGTTGGCTGGTACGGCTTCTATCACGGGACTGATTCTCCACGGACTCCCCCCCAAAAAAGACAGTAAGTTTTGCGGCGTTTGCGTTACGCTACAGAACAAGTGTATCCAAATGCTTCCTGCCGTGTCAATCCGCATTTGACATCGATCCGTCGCGCTCCACAAGGATTGCCCTCCAAGGGGCTGCCCCTGATCCCCCATCTGCACCCCGTCTGCGGCGTCAGAACTCGTCGTCGCTCCTCGATGTACTTCTCTGTACACCTCAGGGGGTCCCCCACCACCTTTGGAACGGTGATGTCGAGTGGGGGGTCGCGGCGACTTCGTTCTTCCTTGCAGCCGGGGCACATCTGGGGTCCAGGGGAGTGAATTCTTGATGGTCCAAAAAAGT
>Ga0074195_1002340_pt1 | contig 21647 bp, 15 predicted proteins | sample EPASupsiteHSE623_FD_64525 | JGI IMG/M metagenome (GOLD analysis project Ga0074195, IMG submission 64525) | Bioremediated contaminated groundwater from EPA Superfund site, New Mexico - Sample HSE6-23 | ecosystem: Environmental > Aquatic > Deep subsurface > Groundwater > Contaminated ...
AACACCCGACGAGGCATACAACGAGATGCTGCCGGCGGTCGAACTGGCAGTGTAACTATGGACAGAGATTCCACTTAAAAATTGAAAAATATTGTTCAGACAAGTTGAGCCACCTCTGGGTATCATAACCGTCCTGATCTGACAGCAGCGGCATTTTGCGCGAGTCCGTTCATCGAAAATGAAATTATTTACAAAACAGGCGACTTGGTACGCCTGCTGGCTGACGGGAATATCGAATATTACAACCGAATCGACAATCAGGTTAAAGTTCGGGGATTCAGAATTGAATTGGGCGAAATAGAGGCAGCTCTGGAAGGGCATCCCGCAATTAATAGAGCTGTTGCCAAAGTCCATGATTATGGCAATGGGGACAATCGCCTGATTGCCTACTATACCAAGGACGATTCCATTCAGCTTGAGTATCAGGAACTGCGGACTTTTTTGCAGGGATTCTTGCCCGAATATATGATCCCGCAGCATCTTGTGTCGATGGAGGTGTTCCCGCTCACCCCTGCCGGAAAAGTTGATAAGAAAATACTGCCTCTTCCTGATGCAACGGCCCAAAGAAATGCGAGCGAGAATATTCCTCCTAGCGACGAGATCGAGCAAACAATCTTGGAGAAATGGCAACGTGCGCTTAACAGGAGTGAACCTATCAGCGTTCTCGATAACTTTTTTGCGCTAGGAGGTCACTCGCTGCTTGCCACCCAAATTATAACAGGCATTAAAAAAGAGTTGAGCGCTCTCATTACATTGCGTGATTTTTTTGAGCATCCGACCATTCGCGGCATCGCGGAATTGATAAAAAAGAAGGACGCCGCTATCACAACCGATGCATCTTTAACAATCCGTAAACGGACAGATAGCAGTACAGCGCCATTGTCCTTGCAACAGAGGCGGCTGTGGTATCTGGAAAAGCTGAACGGAGAAAGCTTGGCCTACAATCTTCCAGGTCGGCGGAGAATCAAGGGGCCATTGGATATCAATCTGCTTGAAAAATGTCTCAATCAAATAATCAAACGTCACGAGGTGCTGAGAACGCGGATCAAAGATATAGAATCCTACGCTGTCCAGGAAATAATCCCCTCATACGATTTCAAATTGCCGATCACAGATTTAAGCCATCTCCCCCTCGAGCAGGCTGAAAAAATATATCAGGATGATCTGATGGGGAAGGTGTATCAACCCTTTAATCTTTTTGAAGCATCTTTGATCAGGATGCATTTGTATAAACTTGCAGAGCAGGATCATGTCTTTTTCTTCATGCCCCATCATATCATTTGGGATGGATGGTCCTTTGATATTTTTCATAATGAATTGAACCTGCTGTATACAGCTGCCGTGAACGATGTGGCCGCAGAGTTACCAGACCTGCCAGTGCAGTATGGGGATTATGCTCAATGGCAAATGGAATGGTTGCAGTCTGGTGCTCTTGATCCCCAGGTAGCATATTGGAAAGAGAAACTAGGCGGGGGATTGCCGATTTTGGAGTTGAATACCGATTATCCTCGGTCTGCTGTTCAGAAATATGAAAATGGGAATACCATTTTTTTCAATATTGAAAGAAATCTGACTGATAAGCTGACGGAAGATGCCCAACAGTATGGCGCCACCTTTTTCATGGTCCTTCTGGCAGCATTCACAATGCTGCTGCACCGCTTTACTGGTGGGCAGCGTGATATTCTTGTTGGCACACCCATCTCGGGTAGAAATTTTTCCGAGATTAACAATTTGCTCGGGTTCTTTGTCAATACTTTGGTGTTGAGATCAGAAGTTGATCCTGAAATGACATATACTGCTTTTCTCGCACAGATTAAGCAGACCTGTCTTGAAGGTTTCAGCAATCAGGAAACCCCGTTCGAACGTATCGTTGAGGTGCTGAATCCAGTGCGGGATTTGAGCCGCTCCCCCATTTTTCAAGCGGTATTTGCATACCAGGACGTTCGTAACCGGAAGATGGATTTCGCCGGGATGACGTACCAACAGATCAATATTGTAAGGCCGGGAGCGCAAACGGATGTGGATTACTGGGTAAGGCTGTCTGACAAAGGCATTGCAGGTGGCTTTGATTATAATCGGGACCTGTTCAAGGACAGCACGATGGAGCGCATGGTGGCGTGCTACCAGACTATCATTCGTCGCATTGCGGAGAATCCAAACGCCAAGATTAGAGAATTGGTACTGATCCCGGAAAACGAATACCAATTGCTGGTGCGCACCTGGAATGACACGGAGATGGAATATCCCGAGGATAAGTGCGTACATGAATTGTTCTCAATAGAAGCAGGCAAGAACGCCGACAAAATAGCCGTCGAGTTCGAGAACCAGAGTATCACTTATGCCGAATTGGAACAGCGTGCGGATTTGCTGTCGGGTTATTTGATCCGAAAGGGGGTGCAATGCGGTGACCTTGTCGGTATTCATATGGATCGATGCATAGAGATGGTTGTTGCCATGCTTGGCATCCTCAAGGCAGGTGCGGGATATGTTCCTTTGGATCCCGATTATCCCGCTGAACGCATCCAATATATGATGCAGGATGCAGGGATTCGCGTCTTGTTGACCCAAAGCCATCTCGCTCCTCCTCTCGACGAGAGCGCGATCCAGCCGATTTTTCTGGATACACAATGGCCACACCTAGCCGGAGGAAAGGATGAGGCCTCCCATGGAATGCCGACAGGAAACGGAAAAAAACCCGGCCCGGAAAGCATTGCATATGTTCTCTATACATCGGGTTCAACCGGCAAGCCCAAAGGTGTGGAGATCCCCCATCGAGGATTGGTCAATTTCTTGATGACCATGTCTCGAACTCCTGGAATAGGGGCCGAAGATACCCTGCTGGCAGTGACGACCCTTTCGTTTGATATTGCAGGGTTGGAATTATTCCTTCCTTTGCTCAACGGTGCCAAGGTCATTATTGCTAGCCGTGAACTTGCCTCGGACGCCCATAGCCTCATGAAGGTTCTGGAAGCCAAAGAAATAACCATGATGCAGGCCACACCAAGCACTTGGCGGATGCTGCTTGTGTCGGGATGGGAAGGAAGCAGCCGGTTAAAGATCCTGTGTGGCGGCGAGGCTTTTCCCAAGGATCTGGCTAAGTCTCTTGTTGCAGGGTGCAAAGAGGTCTGGAATATGTACGGGCCGACAGAAACCACCATTTGGTCGACGTGTTATCGAATCACCGATCCTGAACAACCCATATTGGTGGGACGGCCTATTGGCAATACGCAGGCGTTTATCCTTGATGGCAATCTGGAACCCGTCCCTATCGGAGTTCCCGGAGAATTGTATCTTGGCGGGGACGGTGTTGCGCTTGGGTACCACAACAGGCCCGATTTGACGGAGAAGGCGTTTGTGCGCAGTCCCTTTGCGCAACTGTTTAAACGCCCGACCATTTACAAAACCGGCGATTTGTGCCGTTATCACGCTGATGGTAATATCGAATACTTGCATCGGATTGATACCCAGGTAAAAGTACGCGGATTTCGTATCGAACTTGGCGAGATAGAGAATCGGTTGGAAGAGCATGAGTCGGTGAAGCAGGCTATCGCCGTTGTGAAAGAATTGGCACCAGGTGATGCTCGAATTGCGGCATACATTGTTCCCCAGGACGGCGAAGAGATAATTGGCACCGAACTGCGTCAGCACTTGCGCGACAATCTGCCCGATTATATGATTCCACAGTATTTCATTGAGGAACAGTCGTTTCCCTTGACACCCGCCGGAAAGATTGATCGCAAGCTATTGACAAGCCGATTCCAAGTTGGCGGCATACACGATGAAGATCAGATCATTGAACCGGTGAGCGACAGTGAGCAATACTTGGCTTCATTGTGGAAAGAAATTTTGCGGATTGATGAAGTTAGTACGCATCACAACTTTTTTAATATCGGCGGCCATTCATTGCTGGCCATGCAAGTCATTGCACGAATCGCCAAAGATACTGGTGTGCAGGTCAGTCCCCGTGACATGCTCTTGAACACCCTTGGCCAGATTGCGTCCCAGTATGCATTTCAGCGTTCTGAACCGTCAGCGGAAGAAAAATCGAAAAGTGGAATAATGGAATCACTGAAGAGTGCATTTATAAAAAAGAATTTCTCTTCCCACTGATCAATAAAAAGTTTTCAATCAATGAATCCCTTTTTTTTTGGCAGCAGGAACCGCCAACTTTTTGGTGTCTACCACCCTGCGAAGCGACCGTCATGTCTGCATGGTATTATACTCTGCCCTCCTGTTGGTCAGGAGTACATGCGGACACATATGGCGATCAGACAACTGGCGATCCAACTGTCTTCCGTTGGGTTCGATGTACTTAAATTCGATTACTATGGATTGGGAGATTCTGCCGGGACTAGCGAAGAAGGCAATCCGGATATCTGGAGGGACGATATCCGCACAGCCTATAGGGAACTCAAAGATATTTCGGGAATGACCTCGATTTCTATCATCGGCTTACGGCTAGGTGCCACCTTGGCTGCGGAAGCGGCATTCACTGGTTTGTCGGTTAAAAATCTGCTGTTGTGGGATCCGGTGGTCAAAGGACGAGAATATGTAGAGGAACTACGTAAGCTGACATCGAGTGTGCTGAAAGGCAAACAAGATCATGGACCGGGAAATTGTGAAACGCTGGTCGGATTTCCCTTAGCTGCGCACACGATCTCAATGTTATCCGCGATAGACCTTACGCACATTGCTTTTAAGGGGAAGATGAAGGTGTTTTTAGTATGTTCCGAGGACCGGGAGGAGTACGGGCAATTTCATCGCCACATTGAAACGGCCGGTCATCCAGTCAGAATGATAAACCTGAGTCAGATTAGAGATAAAGCTTCTTTGGAGATACAAGAGGGTCATGTTGAGGAAGCCGAAAAAATGGTTGCTCAATGGAGCGATCAGGATGAGTTTGACCAAGCGTTAATTGCTCATTACGCGATAAGTGAAATCACTTCGGTATTGAAAAGCGCGGTATGAAAGAAAAAGCGGTTACGTTTGGGCAAGATAACCATCTGGTTGGCATAGTAGGTATCCCTGATGAAGCGGTTTCCCATCCCCATAAGCCAACAATCCTTTTTTTAAATGCGGGATTGCTGCATCGAGTCGGTCCGTATCGAATGTCTGTGGATCTGGCCCGCTCCTTGAGCAGTGAAGGTTGGTTAACCATGCGCTTTGATCTGTCTGGGATAGGTGACAGTCAGTTTTCTCGTGAAATCGCAGAGTATCGTGAAATTGTCAAAAGTGACATTCGGGCGGCAATGGATTTCATTCGAGATCGCTATAAAAGCAACTCATTTGTTCTGATAGGATTGTGTTCCGGTGCCTCCAACGCACAGATGGTGGCTTTTGCAGATGAGAGAATTGTCGGGGCAGTCATGATGGATGGATTTGCATTTCGAACCGCTCGGTTTTATGGCCAGGTTTTAAAGAAATATCTTGCGCAACCTGGCACTGCTTTCTCAACTTTCAAAGTGATCTTGATGGACCAGTGCCGGCGGATATTTCATGGGAAGGGCAAGTCAACTCGACGTCCAAGCATGTTTGCCAATATAATGCCATCGAGAAAGACGCTGGCACAGGAATTCAGAGTCATGGCTGAACAAAGGGTGGCCATGTTGTGTATATATTCGGGTGGAATACCGCATTATTATAAATACGCTGGACAATTTTTCGATATGTTTCGCAATGTTGATTTTCGGGGAACGCTTCAGTTGGAGTATTTTCCAGAAGCCGACCATACGTATACCTCGGTCAGCGAAAGAAAGAAGCTGATCGCTTGCATTCAACAATGGATCAACAATGTCCACGGGGCAGGGGGGTTTAGAAGAAATCGTATTGGTTGAGCAACATTTTTTGACTGCACGAGAAAAGGGGTCAAACGGGCCTACGGATTCCGAACGGCTGACCTCTATATCTGCAACTTCTACCACTGCATGGGCAACTTACCGACTCCGCCGCTCTTGCACAGATTTGTGTGAGGAGCCGATCGTCGGATAGCCGACATGGCTACCATGCAGGCCGAGGTTGCAAATTGGCAAGATGCTCGAAACAATACGACACGAAAGATTGATTGGCAGTTCACGACAGCCGATGCACGCATAAAGCTGAAACGTCTTTATCCGAAGTTATAATCGTTACGCGGTACTAGTTCCTTTTTGACGGGGCTGGCGGTTATGTATTAAAAAAACAGCTTTTTCAAGATCAACGAAAGTGAGCGCCATGTTCAGGGTAGGCCGAAACCGACGGTTGCTGTTGTTGCTCCTGGTGGCGGTAGCATTAATAGTAATTGCGGCGTATCACAAATACAATGCGAGGCCGGTTCCCTCATCTTTTCATGGCATACCTTTGGCCGTACTTGGTGATTCTGACAGCCACATTTATCGTGATCCCGTGAATCGTATCAAGAGAGGAGGGTTATATCATCAGGTTACCTACCAGTGGACGGAACTACTCGATGCCCTTCGGCCTGGAATATTTGAGCTGGGTGAGAAAGAAACTTGGGGGTCGTTGAGTAAAGTCGCAGAATTGAGAAGATTTTTTGGTTTGTCAGCTAAAACGCCTCCCAAAAATGATTATAAATATAACTATGCTTTTTCCGGACTGAAATGTGCTAGCCTGTTGCACGAGTGGCCAAGGCAGGCATATTGGTTGCTCGGAGAAATTTCGCATGATCGGGGGTGGAGCCGAGGGGTCGTTGTTATCCGCATTGGAATAAACGATATCGGGCAAATCAATCATCTTCAGGAATATGCGGAAAAGGGGATCACGGAAGAGGTGCGTCAGCGAGTGGAAAGCTGTACACAGCATATTGCCGATACTGTTCAGGCGATCCGGAAGGCGAATGATTCCATCCGGATAGTGCTTGTTGGCATAGCGGATAACAGTGATTTCCCTTCTGATAAAAAAATGCGGTTTAGTTCGAAGGAAAAGATCGCTATCCGTTCAGTGCTGGACATGATTGACACCCTTCTGAAGGATATCGTGGCGCATGACGACAATGCGGTATTCATGGACGACCATTTGTGGCTTCGGCGGTATTGGCCTGAGCGAAAGGGTGGTTCGGCCGAGGAATCATTCGAACTCTCTCTTGGGGGGCTCGTTGGCGTGACGAAAACATGGGGAGACCATCCCCGTAATCTGGTACTTGCTGACGGTCACGCCGGGACCGTGGCGAACGGCTTGTGGGTTCGGGAGTTGATTGCACTGCTCAACAACAGATTCGGGTTTAATATTCCCCCATTGCTTGATGAGGAAATCGCAGCGCTTGCTGATCCCCACGGGGAATACGGCATTGCTCCCGCGGTTAGGAGTAGAGCGCGCGAATTTCGTTAGGAGTTGGTCATTTTACTCTGACAACAATGCTTGGTAACAACGGCATTTGGATATAAGCGTAGGGCTTGCTGACTCATCTGCCTGGACAAAAATCTGCGAGTTGGGAGGTGCAAGAGAAACTGCACTGATATATTGAACACGCCTTTAAGTGGGCAATCTGCTTCCAGTTAAGGCCGAGAATGGGTCAAACCAAGGAGCAGCGACCATTGGAAAAGGAACGAGGCGGGTAACACTCAGCTGCCTTCAAAGCGAAAGTGGCACTGGCGACGATAGCTGAAGACAAGACATTATCGAACTGACGTAGCATTTTGATCGGCATATCAACCAGATTACGAATTGGAAACGACAACTTATTGAAGGAGCTGCTGTTGTTTTTGACAGAGTCGTCTCTTTCGAGCCTCCGGTCGGCATCAGTCGCAGCAGCGTCTATTATCAGCTCCCTCCGGTCAACACCGGCGATTTAGAACTAATGCGACGCATTGATCATTGATCAGCCGTATCTGGAGCACCCGTTCATGGGAGTCCGGATGCTGCGGAATCAACTCAACCGTGCAGGTTATGCGGCGGGCCGCAAGCATGTCGGCGCCCTGATGAAGCGGATGAGCGTCGAGGCTTCGTCTCGCAAGCCGGGCACCAGCAAGAAACACCCTGGCCACAAGATCTCCCCTTATTTTGCTGCTCGGGGTAACCATCGATCGCTCCAATCAGGTGCGGGCACTGGACACGACTTTAATTCCGACGGCAAAAGGATTTGTGAACCTGATTGCCGTTGTCTTTTGAGCTAACCGTAAAGTTTTGGCTGCCAAGATCGCGATCATCCTGGAGGCCTGCTGCGCCGTCGAGGTTTTTCAGGAGGTATTAAATCGCCATGGTTTACCGGAAATCGTTATTGCCGATCAAGGGAGCCCTTCTCAGCTGTTTTTATTTCTGTGTTTAATCGCATGTCGTCACATAATACTCAGATAGTTATCCGCCAAGCTGATTTGGCAGATCAACTGCGGTGGGACAACTATGTCTTGACTCATCTAGACGCCTCCCCCTATCATTTATTTGCCTGGAAGTTGGCAATTGAAACAACCTATGGCCACCAGTGTTATTACCTGTATGCCGAGCAGAATCAACAGATGGTGGGCATTCTGCCTCTAGTTCGACTGCACCTGCCCGGCATCATCGATGAATTAACCGCACTTCCTTACTGTGACCTTGGTGCTAGCCTTAGCAATAGCGATCAGGTGCAGGATGCCCTGCTGCTGGAAGCTGTCGCATTGCAGCAACAACTCAAAGTTAAAAAACTCTATCTGCGGGGGGGCCTGCGGGAGACCGAATTAAAAAACAGGGTGCTGCAACCGGAAGCAACAGGAAAGGTCAGGATGCTGCTTGACCTGCCCCCATCTGCGGCAGAACTGTTTGCTGGTTTTAAATCCAAACTCCGCAGCCAAATTAGAAAGGCAGAAAAAAATGAGGTTATTTTTCGTTGGGGTGATAGGGAGGATTTGGCGGCACTCTATGCTGTCTTTGCGCAAAACATGCGTGATCTTGGTTCTCCTGTCCACAGCAAACAGTGGATTGACAATGTGTTGGCAATGTACGCACAACGCGCTAGAGCTGGCTTGGTATATTTTGAGAACAAACCGATTGGCATGGGGATCATTCTTATGGGTAGCCAAGGCGTCTCCATCCCCTGGGCCTCGACATTACGCGGCTATAATCACCTAAACCCAAACATGTTTCTGTATTGGAATTTTTTACAATTCAGTGCGGACCATGGTTTTGCCTATTTTGACTTTGGTCGTTCAACAGAAGATGAAGGCACATATAAATTTAAACGCCAGTGGGGAGCGACGCCAAAGCCGCTGCTCTGGTACACAACCATGACCACATCGAAAAATAACAGCTCCGAACCACTACATTCGAATAAGCGCCACCTGGCCGCTACGCTTTGGCGAAAATTGCCCTTGACCCTAGCCAATGCGGTAGGGCCATTTATCCGCAAGTATATTAGTTTGTAAGATGATACGAATCGGAAGAACTCTGCCCCCGGCAGCCTCACCCCTTGCCCTTCGGGATCTGCTGTCCGGGATACGGGCGTTTTTTGCTGGATCAGTTGAGCTGGAAAGAAGACGACGGGAGTTGCAAGCTTATTTCGGTACCAAACACTGCTATCTGGTTTCATCGGGAAAAGCAGCCTTAACCCTTATCCTGCAGGCACTGAGGGAGCTGTATCCGGATCGCGACCAGGTTCTAATCCCTGCCTTTGCTTGCTATTCAGTACCTTCCGCCATAGTGCGAGCAGGGTTACGGGTGCAGCTTTGTGATATAGATCTGCAAACGCTTGACTATGATTACGCTCAACTTGAGGAGAAGCTAAAAAATCCGAAGCTACTCTGTGTCCTCTCTCTACATCTTTTTGGTTTGCCAGCCAATGTCGAGAGGTTGAAGCAAATCAGGCAAGATCCGATCATAACGATTGTTGAAGATGCTGCTCAGGCAATGGGAGGAGAATGGCAAGGCAAGAAGCTCGGAACAATAGGCGATGTTGGCTTTTTCAGCCTTGGTCGCGGCAAGGCGTTGACAGCGGTTGAAGGTGGTGTCATTCTCACCGATAATGACATGTTAAGTGACCGTCTGCGCGCTCTTGAAGAGGGTTTGTCGGAATGCAACGCTCTGAAAACAGTCACCCAGTTTGTCTATGCGTTGGCACTCATACTACTCTTGCGGCCGGCTTTCTATTGGATACCCAATTCCATGCCATTTTTGCACTTGGGGGAAACTCGCTTTGACCCTCATTTTCCTCTGCTCAGATTGAGCGGATTTCAAGCCGGATTGTTACAAAATTTCAAAGCGAAATTGTCAAGGAGCCGCACCGCTAGAAGGGAAAATATACAATTCTGGTTAGATAATTGTTCCAACCTTGGGGTGCAATGTCTCGGAAGTCAGGCTTTGATTCCCGATTTGATCAGGTTCCCTTTCCATCTTGCAAGCCAAGAGTCAACCGAACGGTTGTTGGATAAAAGTCGTACGCAAGGATATGGTATCGCCCGGACCTATCCGGATGCTATCCACGGCATTCAGGAATTAAAAAATCAGTTCGTGGGGCAGGATTTTGCCAACGCCCGGCAAGCAGCGCAGGAATTGTTAACGTTGCCTGTGCATGGTTTTCTCAACGATAAAGATCGTGAGCACATTCTTCAATTGCTGGCTGTTGAAGTAGTGAGCCCGAGGAGAAGAATTTGAATCGTTGCGGGTTGCTCTAAATTTTGACGCTCATCACCTAGTGGGGCCTTGTTATTGCAGGTGTTGTCCCGCAAATGGCTAAAATTTGGTTGGATGATTCAGGGAATTCACACGCAATCTAGGTTCCTCTGGATACGGTCTTTGTGAAAAGATTACCGGTGAGTGCTGCCGGATTTAAATGAGCTAATCTTCAAGATTCCCTTTTGGTTTGCCCCCCCCAGGTAACAAGTAACCTATCATGTCTAACCCCAACAGCTTAATTGCTCTTGGCTGCTCAGGCTGCATGGAGCAAAGGGGCTCTCGGTGATTCCAATTCAAACGTCCATGAGCATGACGTTACAAGCGGTTGACGAACCATGGCATATTCTATCCAACCAGCTGACTTGAAAGAACATGGGGACCTGTTGGTTTCCTTGTGGCAAAAAAATTTTCAGGGGGTGAGTCCCGGGAGATTCTCCTGGATATATGAAAATAATCCGAATGGTCCACCGACTGTCTTTTTATTAAGGCATGAAGAAAGCCAATTATTCATCGGAGCCATGGCTCTATTTCCAAGACCCATAATGTTAAAAGGGCAGCCTGTTCGATCTTACATTTGTGGGGATATGGTCGTTGACAATCAGCATCGATCATTAGGGCCTGCCCTCTCTTTATTTAAGGCCGCTTTGAAACAATGCGACAAAGAAGCCCCATGCGTGCTGTTGAGCTTGCCAAGTAATAAATCCCAACCTGTTGCCTTGCGGGCTGGTTATGAGGTGATCGGGAATTTTTGCGAGTTTACCAGGGTGCTGAAGACTCGAAAGTATCTGCTCAGATCTTTTAAATCTCCTGTCATTGCCGCTATCTTTGCCAGGCCATTGGATGCGTTTCTGCGATGGCGCAATGAAATTTTCTTAATCACCAAGGCAAGAGGATATGGCTATGAAATTCTTTCAGATTTTGATGAGCGATTTGACAATTTATTGGAAAAATTAAAAAATAATTTTGTTTTTATCGGAGAGCGAAATCGTAAATTTTTGAAATGGCGCACGAGAGATTCCCCCTATGGAACATGTGATATTTTTTCAATTTTTACTAAAAAAGACAAAGTAAGTTGCGGGTACGTTGCCTTCTATCGCAATGATCTACGGGTAAATATTGTGGATTTTGCTTTTTGCGAAGGGGTGTTAGGGATGCAAATTCTATTAGCCTTGTTTTGCAGGTATATGCAAACACAGGCGCCAGATTCTATATCTATCAGCTTAACAAGCAATCCGATTTTTTTCTTAGGCTTAAAAAAAATAGGTTTTGCAATGAGATGTGTAAAAAACAAAGCAGTATTATACGCTTCTTTGGATGACAATACCATTATTAAAGATATTTCAAATTGTAATTGGTATATAACCACTGCCGATAATGACATATGAAATTAATTATTACTATAGATACTGAAGAAGATAACTGGGACCTTTATTCTGCAACTGATAATCCAGTAAGCAATATAGACAAAATCATTCCCTTGCAAATACTCTTTGATAAGTATGGAATTCGCCCAACTTACTTGATCACATATCCTGTGGCAACGAATCCCGCATCGAGAGAAATTTTAAAAAGAATCTTGGGTGAGAACAAGTGCGAGATAGGTATGCATTGCCACCCTTGGAACACACCACCTTTTAAAGAAGAGATTAACGCTGTAAACAGTATGCTTTGCAATCTGCCTGAACAACTTATAATAGACAAACTTAGAACCTTGAGTCAGGTTATAGAACAAAACTTTGGCGTAACGCCCCGGTCATTTCGTGCTGGCCGTTGGGGGTTTAGTCCGGTTGTAGCAAAAGCTCTCTATCAAGTCGGCTGTCATGTTGACTCTTCTGTGTCTCCCTTTGTTAATTGGAGAGAGTACCATGGCCCTGACTATTCCACCTTTCAATTATATCCTTACCGTTTTGATCCGGGAGACATCAAGACTCCAAATGATCAGGGCGTATTGATGGAAGTTCCAGCCACGGTGGGGTTTCTTCAGAATAATTTCGAACGCTGCCAGCTATTGACTAAGAAGTTGGAAGGAAAAGTGGGTAAAAATCTTTACCTAAAAGGCCTGCTCCACAAGTTGAAACTATTGAATAAAGTCTGGCTTTCGCCAGAGCTATCCAGTGCGAGCGACATGATTCGACTGGCTCGGCGCATTCGGGGCATGAACTATCCCTTTCTCAACATGTCCTTCCATTCCACTACATTGCGTGCTGGCCTGAGTCCATTTGTCAAAGACAAGGCGGATGAAGAAAAGTTTATACGGAAAATAGATGATTTTCTCTCCTTCACTACAGAGGCGGGTTTTCAGTCCGTTACATTATCACAGTGTTACAGGCCACTTGAGCCATCTGTTTAGAGTTGCTTATGGATCTTAAAAATAGGGTTGTGTCTGGTCTGAGCTGGAGTCTAGGGATGCGATTTCTCGGTCAGTTCTTTTCCTGGGCCATCACCCTGCTGGTCATTCGTATGCTCACCCCGGCAGATTATGGTTTGATGGAACTGGCTGTGGTTTTTGTATCTTTTTTGGGTATGATCGGTGAGTTGGGGTTGGGGGCTGCAGTTGTGCAACACCGGGAACTCCGGGAGGAAGACCTAAAGGCTATTTACGGGCTGATTATTCTCGTCAGCCTGCTGCTGTGCCTCATACTGTCTGGGGCCGCACCGTTCATTGCCCAGTTCTATGGCAAGGAGCAACTGACAGGGATAATACGTACTCTATCTCTCCTATTTCTGTTGTCCGGTTTGGCCACGGTGCCACAATCTCTGTTACTACGGGACCTGGAGTATCAGAAAATCGCCATTATTAATTTTGTTTCCGCGTTAATAGGCTCTCTGGCCACGCTAGTCCTGGCCATTTACGACATGAAGGTGTGGGCGTTGGTCATCGGCGCTCTGGCAATTCGTGTTGCCACTCTCGTGGGAACTCACTGGGCAAGACCTTTCCTGCACTGGCCTCGTTTCACCTTCAAGGGTTTATGGTCAATTTTCATGTTCAGCGGCAATGTTACATTGGCCCGTATTCTATGGTACTTGTATTCTTTCGCTGCTGCTTCCCTGATCATCGGCAAGGTGCTGGGCGGAGAGGCTCTTGGGGTATACGGCATTGCCCTTTTTCTTGCTTGTCTTCCCATGGAAAAGGTCGGTGGTAGTCTAAATGAAGTGGCTTTTCCCGCTTTTTCCAGCATTCAAAACAATCCAGATCTCGCAGGAATTCATTTTCTCAAGGCCGCCAGAATCATATCTTTTGTTGCGGTGCCGGTCTTTTTTGGGATATCCAGCGTCGGGCCTGAGATCATCACCATTTTTCTTGGAGAAAAGTGGGTCGAGGCTATCGTTCCCCTGCAGATCATTGCTCTGGCCGTACCCCTACGCATGGTACGAAATATTATGATGCCAGCCTTGCTTGGTCTTGGACAAGCCAAGGTTAATCTCGTCAACGAGACCATCGCCGTAGTTTTGATGTCGGTAGCCTTCTATGTGGCCACCCTTTGGGGTCTGGTCGGCGTCAGTTCTGTCTGGCTGGTGGTTTTTCCATTGGTGTTCGTGCTTAATCTGTCACAGACCGCCAGAGCGCTGCATATCATCCCCTTGGATATATTTCGCGGCATGGCCCGACCAGTGTTCGCTGGATTTCTCATGCTTATTAGTATTTTTCTGTTTCGATATGTATTGCCCGCAGACATGAACGACATAATACGGTTGCTGCTTTTTGTCGCCATGGGTGTTTTGGTCTATCTTGGTATGACCTCGCTCATCAACCGTAAGGGACTGGAAGAAATCGTTAGGTTGGTAAAAAGATGAATAAGTCAAATCCCGGATACTTTGTCGATCAACCTCAGGAAGAACAGGAAGGATTGGGACTTGTTTTTCTTCTGTTCAGCCTTTGGACCTTTATCCTTGTATGTCGCCCCCAGGACCTCTTTCCCTTTCTTGCGCCGTTGCGGCCGGCATTACTTTCCACAGTGATGGCTTTGGGTGCGGCCCTGTTCAGCGGATCTCTGTCCCGTGGGCCATCCATCTTTGCCGAGCGGCAAGTGAAACTTTACCTAGCCCTGCTTGTGCTCATGGTCTTGAGCATACCGTTTTCCTTGTATGCCAGATTGTCTTTTATGTTTATCTTCACGACTTACATTTCGATAGCGATCTATTTTGTAATTTTTTTCAAGATTGTTGATTCAGTCAAAAAGTTATCTTCTTTGCTCTTTGTTGCCTGCCTAGGCACAGGGGTATATATAGCATACTCAATCATGACCGGTCGCACTGAGTATGGTCGGCTGTTTTTTGGCGAGATGTTCGACCCTAACGACCTCGCCTTCTTTGCCCTCAGCTTTCTCCCTCTTAATCTGCTGTTCATCTCAAGAGAAACCCCTTTTTGGAAGCGCCTCACCTGCCTGGGGTGTTTCGCGGTTAGCTTTCTTCTCATAGTGCAGACCGGCTCCAGGGGTGGGTTGTTGGCATTTGGTGTAGTCGGCTTGTTGCTGTTGCTGCGTAAAACATTGACTATCACCTTTCCTTTAAAAGTCATCGCCATAGCCATGGGGTTAGTCGTTTTGAGCATGTCCACCTTTAACGTGGAGCGCTATGCCACCATGTTCGACCTGAAGGAAGACTATAACGTCCAGGGGGAGGAAGGGCGAATCGCTATCTGGACTATCGGCCTAAAAGCCATGTTGAGCAACCCACTTACCGGCGTGGGGGTCATGTGCTTTGGCAACGCGGTCGGCCTTGATCGTGCGAATCGGGGGGCGGAGTTTCAGTCCTGGCAAACAGCTCACAACTCAGCGGTCCAGATCGGCACAGAAACCGGTGTCGTCGGTTTTGTTCTGTTTCTATTGTTGAGCCTCAATGTTTTGCGGATTTTCAACAAGGCCAGGAAAGAAGCAATTTCTGAAAATCTGGTGAAAATCGGTGAAATGGGTTTTGCTGGATTCGTTGGCCTGTTCGTTTCCGGGATGTTTCTCAGTCAGGCGTATTCGATCTACTGGGCTTTTTACGTGGTTTTTTCAGCGGTGGTCAGTCAATTACTCTCCAGACAACAAAACCTGCCGTATGAAAAAAAGCATAAAGCTCTATGAAACGAATAAAAATCGCCTATATCTGCACGCCTATCGATTTTGGAGGAGCGGAAAAAGTCAGTCTCAATTTTTTACGATCTGTGGATCGTGAGCGTTTTGACATTACCCCCATTCTCCTGATTCGCCCCTGGGAGCCTCTTCCCTACTTTGCGAACCAGCTGATCATGCATAATTTTAACTGTGTTACAGTGCCTGTTGCCCAGACTCCGAACGGCGGGCCGTCGAGAGTGTTGCGGGTGGCGTGGAAATTGTTCAGCCTCCTCAGGCAGGGGCGGTACGATCTGGTCCATACGCATGGTTATTTTGCGGATATCTGTGCGATCCCCTGTGCGCGGTTGGCGGGAATGAAAAGCGTCGTAACCTGTCACGGATTTATCAGTAACGATAGAAAATTACGTTTATATAACCGCCTCGATAAATTGCTCATCAGGCTTTCCACGGTGATTATCGTCGTTTCCGAAGGAATTGGAGAGGAGTTGTTGCGCTCCGGGATCACCGACAAACAGATACGCGTTGTTCCCAATGGGGTTCCAGCCGGGCCGGATCGCCTCAGGAGTAAGCACTTGCGCCAGGAGACGCGATCCGCTCTGAAACTGTCCGGAGACGAATTTGTGGTTGGATATCTTGGCCGTTTGAGCGAAGAAAAAGGGGTGAACTATTTAGTTGAAGCAGTGGCCCGGTTGAAGGGGCAGGGCGCAGCAGTTAAGTTACTGCTGGTTGGTGACGGTCCTTCCCGCAGAGCTCTTGAAGAGTTGTCTCATGCCAGGCTTGGCAACGGCCACGTTGTTTTTGCCGGCTTCCAGGAGAATACCGAGCAATGGCTGACAGCGATGGATGTATTCGCACTTCCATCCTTAACCGAGGGAACGCCCATGGCCCTACTGGAGGCCATGGCGGCACAGGTGCCGATTGTCGCTTCCGCTGTCGGCGGAGTGCCCAAGGTAATTAAGGATGGGAAAAATGGGTTGCTCGTCCCTCCGGGAGACGTGGCAGAACTCGCGAGCGCTCTTGCACGGCTATTAGCCGGTGACGAGTTGGGATTGCGATTGGCGGCAAATGCTGTGCATGACGTGGAGAGGGATTATGGGCTGGATGTGTGGCGGAAACAATATGAGGAGATTTATGAACATAGTGTCCTTGCGTGAATGCCACAGATGACTATTTTGCGAGCCGCAACATAACTCCCCCTCTCAACTCATTAACAACCTGATACTTCAACCAAGGGGGCTGGTGGAACGCACTAATCACACTCTGCCATTCCTGCTCCGTTGTTGATTTTCTTTACACCGAGTAACAGATCTCGCCAATTTTTGGAGTGGGCATGAAAGTGAGCATGAGCGCTTGGATATGTAACGATGGATAAAAAAAAGGTACTCTTTATTCTCTTGCAACTCGATGCCGGCGGTTCGGAGCGGGTCGCCCTTGATCTTGCCCGAAATCTGGATAAAAAGCGATTTGAAGTCTATCTGGCCGCTTTTAAAGGAGGCGTGCTGGAGCACGCTTTCCGGGATGTGTGCAGCGATGTGTTTTTTATCGATAAAAAACCGGGGTTTGATCTGGCTGCGATGTTGCGGATTTCTCGAATCATTGCCCGTCATAGGATCGATGTGGTGAACGCGCACCACTATATGCCCTGTTTTTATAGTTTTCTCGGGGCGCGGGTCTTACACAATAGAAATTTAGTCTATACCGAACACTCGGTTCCAGAAGTCGAAGACATTCGTGCGGGCGTGCATGGTACTTTGCTTAATATGATGTTGTACCGACTTGGTGTAGTGGTTGGCGTTTCCCAGCAAATCACCGAAACCTTCAAGAGATCCTTCCCGGACCATGCCAAAAAATTCGTAACTATTCTCAATGGGGTTGATGTGGGAAAATTTTATCAGCCTCAACTCAGGGACGGCGTCCGCGAGCAATTTGGGTTCAGTAAAGAACACTTTGTGGTGGGCACGGTAGCGAACTTTCGAAAGATCAAAAACCACGAATGTATAGTCAGAGCTGCTGCACGCTTGCAAGAAAGTGTCCCGCAGGTACGTTTTCTTTTCGTCGGAACCGGATTTCCCAGTGACCCAGAGGATCCGGAAGGTCATGTGCGCCGGTTGATTGAGGACTGTGGCCTTCAGGACAGGGTGATCCTTGCCGGTTACCAGGAGAATATTCCGGCCATGCTTGCTGCCATGGACGCCTTTTGTCTCGCATCGTTTTCCGAGGGGTTGCCGGTGAGTATGCTCGAGGCAATGGCTGCTCGCCTACCTGTCATTGGGAGCAGGGTTCGAGGAATAGTCGAAGTAGTTGTTGATGGAAACAATGGGTTTCTGTTTTCTTCAGGGGATGATCAGTCTCTTGCGACTTGTATTGAACAAGTTGTAAATAATTCTGAAGAGGCAAAACGATTTTCTATTGTCGCGTTTGATATGGTGAAAACTGTACATGGATTAAGTCAATGGGTGGATTGCTATGCAAATTTGTTTGTTTAAAATGGGATTTGTTTCATCTCGGATTTCTGAGTTTGTCTGACGGGCTGTTATAAGGTTTTTAATGTGTGACAACCTCTTTTTCAGAGAAGCATATAAGAGTTGGTAAGGTGAGTTAGCAATAGTGACCGAATAGCTGTCGGTAAAACCAAGGTTGCGCACCAAGCTGCGATGGACGTCGTGTCGACGATGCCGTCGGCAACACAAGCGGTCACCTTGTCGCGAAAGGGCTCCATCAGCGAGGGCACGGTTTGCTGCGGGTTACCCTCGAACACCGCCGCCAGCTCCGCTTCATCCGGCACCGGATGGCCGGGATCGAGTCTGCCGCGCGATTTCGCCAGCTGACAAAGTGCTCCTGCCTTGCGGTGGCCGACGACCCCGGCTCGGGCAAGGTCGGGATTGGGATTTCCCCGACCTCATACGTGATGCAATGTGACGATACATCTCGAACCCCCGATTGGCTTGGGATCCTCCTCCAAAAAGCGGCGCTCCTCGTCATTTGGTGTGAATTTGATCCCTATATACATCAAATCCGCACCAAATGACGAGAGAGATCATGAATAGTAAAGTTATCCTAACGTTAGGACTTGGGCTGCAGGCTCCATGGGAAATCACGGGGCATCTGCTTGATACGAACAAAACTCCCCATGAGCTGCGCCTCACCATCCAGGCTCAGCGGGGAACACGTTATCCTTGTCCGGTCTGCGGAGAGCTTTGCCATGCCCATGATTTTGAGGAGATGACCTGGCGGTGTCTGAACTTCTTCGAGCATCATTGTTACATCACGCCCGCCGTACTTCGAGTCCGCTGCCAGGAGCACGGGGTGAAACATTAGCCGCGCGGGTTGCATTAAAGCCGTGCTTAGCAACTAGAAGAACCGATAACGCTTTCCGATATTCTCAGTAACCATTGTCGCATCATCATGCAACTGCTTGGCTTTTTCAGGCTTCATCGGGATATCTGTACACTGTTCCGGCAATAAGCCGCCTTCATGGCCAAATCTTGCAAAAGTCTCATTTTGAATGAAAATTAGAATAATTATGGAAAAAAAAACAATATGGGTAACGTGGGAGCATCATCGACGTACAAGAGAAATTTGTTCAGCGCTTGATATACCGCTTTTTGAGGTATGTTCCGACATGGCTCGGCTTCTAAGGGTGCCATATTTGTCTTGGCAGACCATCAAAATTCTACTCAAAGAGAAAGCAAAGGTAGTCTATGTGCAATGTCCTTCAATTTTTCTTGCTACTTTATTAATATTAATAAGACCATTTTTTAGTTTTTTTTTAGTTGTAGATCAGCACAACGAAACTGTTAGACCTTTTAATTATCAATACGGATTGTATCGTGCTATTTGTATATTTATAATTCGAAATGCTGATCTTAATATAGTTACTAATGAAAATTTAAAAAATGATATTGAGAATAAAGGAGGAGAAGCTGTTGTTTTGCATGATAAAATTCCATGTTTTCCTGATATGCCCAAACGAATTTTGGGACCAGGAAAGAATATCGTATTCATTTGTACGTATTCTCCCGACGAGCCTTTCAATGAAGTTTTTAATGCTGCTGCACTTCTTCCAAAAGATTACATACTTCATGTTACTGGTAACTCAAAAAAAATAGATATTGATGGATTATCTTTGCCTGAAAATATCAGGATTACTGGCTTTTTGAGTGAAGATGATTTTTTATCTTTACTGATATCTTGCGATGCTATAATTGATTTGACGTATATGGATGATTGTCTTGTATGTGGTGCCTATGAAGCGGTTGCTCTTGGGAAACCAATGATGCTAACTGATACAAATATTTTGAGAAATGTGTTCAATAAGGGGGTTGTATATTGCCAGAATAACCCTGAAAGCATTCGATATGCGGTCATTGAGTTGTTTTCGAAAATAGATTCAATGAAAGTTGAAGTTGAAAAATTGAAACATGAAATGATGGATGCTTGGATGCAGCAGAAGGCAGTGTTAATTGATAAGGTGAATAGCCTTGGTTCATTACGATAAACACTATTTAGAGGTTTTTTGGTCTCTCATACAAATCCGTGCATAAGAGGCGGGACAGGGGTTATTGAGCCAGATGTACCGGCTGTTTTTCATGGATCCCTTCTTGTGCTCCAACTCCCAGCTAATACTGCACATTTGTGATTCTAGAGGTTGGCAGCTTTTCTGTCTTGCCCGGTGCTCAGCAATCCAAGATAATGCACAATTATGGAGTATTTTGAACAAAGAAACAGGTGGGGTAGTTCATGAAATTAGCATCAATAGTTAAGACGATTCATGGGCAATACGGTACTGGCCCCCTGGCCTTTGTTAGAGCTTTTTATTATTCTTTTGTTAGTCTGAATACATTTATCGTGTTTGAATTTAATTTACGGTCAGAATTTCTTCCTTATAAGTCGACACGCGATTATCAATTTGCCTCTCTTGCGTTGGAAGATTTGAGGTCCCTACGTGAACAAAAAAGCTATCCAAGAGAATTTTATATGGACAGTATTGGGAAATTGAAATGTAATCAGGTTTTAATGAAAAATAATCAACTTGTTTATATTCATTGGCTTCGTTTCCCAGGTGATGTTGGCCGATTTACACGTTTAAAACCTGGAACGGTAGAAATTACCCATCTTTTTACACTACCAAGTGAAAGAGGTAAGGGCTTAGCCGGAGTGGCTGTCGCTGCGACTGTAACTATGCTGAAAGAGCAAGGGTTCGAAAAATTAATTGCTATTGTTCATAAAGGGAATATAGCCTCAATAAAAACGTTCGAAGCAGTTAGATTTAGACCAGTAATGTATTTAAAAGCTCTTGGACAATTTAATTTTAAAATCGATATATAGCGGGGGACGATTCTTGGATGTCACAAATGACTATAATTAAAAACTTTTTACAGGATATTCGTGCTCAGAAAACCCCTTTCCATGGATGGCTTTACAAGACTGCAAAAAGGTTGCGAATGGCCAGGATTCCATTTCCGCGCTTTTATGGAGCTGTTCTATTTCATATCTGGGGTGTATTGATGATAGCGTGGCGAAGGTTCAAACAAATTTTTTTTTACGATGCCATGCTGCGGTACCGCTGTAAGCGCGTTGGAAAGGGTGTCTATTTTGAGAGTACTTTTCCATTTATCATGGGATATGGCGATATTTGTCTTGGTGACCGTACGGGCATTTCCGGTCATGTCACCTTTATTGTTTCATATAAGGCCAACCCCAATCCAACCATTGAAATTGGGGAAGACGTCTACTTGGGATATGGGTCTTTTTTTTCGTGTGCCGATCGCATCACCATTGGTAACCGGGTTTTGATCGCACAAGGTGTGTCAATATTTGACAACAACAATCACCCAATAGACCCGGTGGCCAGAGCAAAGAACCAGGCTATCGGCAAAGGCGAATTTGCACCGGTTGTTATTGATGTTACTGACCGCCTATATGGAGCCATTTCGGGATCGGCTTAATGGAGCCACCTCGTGACCGGTCTAATGGCGCCACTTCATGATCGCTTTAATGGAGCCAGGT
>Ga0074195_1002342_pt1 | contig 21628 bp, 21 predicted proteins | sample EPASupsiteHSE623_FD_64525 | JGI IMG/M metagenome (GOLD analysis project Ga0074195, IMG submission 64525) | Bioremediated contaminated groundwater from EPA Superfund site, New Mexico - Sample HSE6-23 | ecosystem: Environmental > Aquatic > Deep subsurface > Groundwater > Contaminated ...
ATTCCTCCGTGGGCTAATGCCACGGAGTGGGTAACATAGTGGGGTCAATTTTCGACGCTGTTTTCTAGCTAAACGGGGTCATTATTCCACGCTGATCAACATTTAACTGTATTAAATCATTAATAAAGAATATGAATGGGGTTCAGGGGGCAGAGATTTAGCTGAGAGGGCTCATAGTCGAAGTACTGGGAAGCTATCAAAAACCGGCTATTGACAACTGACTGACTCACGCTGGCGCTGCAGCTTCGTGTTAATTTTACAACCGAACAAGATTACGATCTATCAAGCCATTGGCTTTGCCGGTGGTTACTGACTCAGTTTGTTTTCCCTTTAAACCTCTCGATTATAGACCCAGCAACTGTTTCGGAAACTTCAACGGCTGCTTCGTCCATCAGATGTGCGTATCTTTTTGTTGTACCTTCGGAACGGTGACCGAGCAATTCTCCTATTTGTGATAAATTGTAACCCTCGGAAATCGCCACCGATGCAAAACTGTGACGCAAATCATGGAGCCTTAGATCCGGGCAACCCGCCTCTATTCTTATTGTGTCCCAGATCCTTTTGGGTGATTTTATTCCTGTAATGCTTGTATGCGGACCCCTTCTTGGTAATTCTTCTAATATTTTCATGGCAACGGCTGGTAAATAAATAACCCTATCGTGTCCGGTGTGATCCGTTTTGTGTGATTTTAAAACCAATTTATTGATCTGCAAGTCACCCCATTTTGCGTTTGCAATCTCTCCACTCCTTGCTCCGGTAAGAATAAGAAGATAGATGAAGGCAATCGATCCAGGCTCACTTGCCTTTTTCTTCTGCAATATAGACGCTATATTCTCGGCCTCTTCAGTGGTCATGTAGCGGCGACGCTTTTCCTCTTTATACCGTTTAACGTGTTGACATGGATTTGAACCTATTTGGCGAAAACCCCATTGTTCGCACAATCGAAGAAATTTAGACACAAGAGCAACGGTTCGGTTTGCCTGATACGGGATATTCTTCAATCCATCATGTAATCGGTAAACTTCAGGATAGGCAATGGCATCAACCGAAAGTTTTTTAAACCAGTCTGGAAAATGCTTTTCAAAAATTCTACGGTCCTCGTTCGCGGTCTTTTTGCCTTTGGCATGTTCTGACCAATAACGTGGCCATACGTCGGCAACGGTGACGGTCTTTATACTCTCCTTTCGTTCTGCAACCGGATCCTCGCCAAGGGACACCTTGAAAAGCATGTCACGCGCAGCTTTTCGGGCTTGATCAAGGGTTATGATCCCGTAATCTCCTAATTTAGGTCGACGTTCTTTCCCGGTTTTGGTACGGAAATAAAGGTAAAACGATTTGCGATTTTCAAAGACTCTGAGATGAAGCCCGGTTACCTGGTCGTCTCGCATTGTCTCTCCAGGTGCAGCAGCCTTGATTTGTGCTATGTTCATTACGTCCTCGCTGGTCGCGCACTGGTCGCAACACATCATGGTTAATGATTAGGGAGCGTACAGGTTATGGTGTGTAAAAGCAAGGCCTTGTAGTATATCGTTAAGCATAAATATAGTGTTAAAACTGATTCGTAATCAGTAGGTCTCCGGTTCAAGTCCGGATATCGGCTCCATTATAGAAACAAGCATTTGGCGTATCATTGTTAAGTGCTTGTTTGTTTTATGCACTTTCGTTGCTCCCTTACAAAGGCTGCCCCTCCAAGAAGGCAAAAATGCCATAGGTGATCCATTCAGGATGGTTTCGTTACAGTGAAACCTCCGGGCAAGATCGTGCCTGCCCGGCAATGGTGAGTTGTCGATTGTGCTGCCTGCCGGATTTTCTTGAATAAGCGCTGATGTGTCTGCCTTGCCAGATGCCGTCATGGGGCTATATCCGTCGATGGCGAAAACCCCTGTCCACGATTTTTTTCCAGGTGATCCGCCGAAACAGCGTTGTGCCTGTGTTCTCTATACCATTACCGTGCAGGTGTGCATATTTTTTACTAGGGAGATTTGACATGCCTATTATTTTAACATAACATGGAGATAAGCCTAACTTCATGGGCAACCTCCTTTTCCCCTTTGTTGTACGCATCCCCCAGTGCAACAAAGGGGTTTTCTTTTTTGTGGTCATTGTCCCGCCAGGGATCTCTTGAAATTCGATAAAGAAGACGCACATATTTAACCCAAGGTCGTTCCCGTGCAATAAAACCCAATACAACAGGGCGAGTGTCGATAACGCTCCCTTTTTGGCCTCATGAACGAGAATATGGTACCATTAATCAACGATCGTAGCCGGGAACTGAAAAAGAAAAGTAAGCATTTAAAAGTCTTCCCTTCAAAGGTGACCGGCAAGACTATGCCCATCGCGCCACTGCACATCGAAACCCCGCTGATCGAATCCCGCCCCCTCAGTCTTTGCTGCCAACGCTCCATTCGGCTCAAACTCGAGGCCTTGCAACCATCCGGCTCCTTCAAAATTCGTGGCATCGGAGCAGCTTGCCAAGAATATTTCCACCGGGGAGCACAGCGATTTATCAGTTCTTCCGGCGGCAATGCCGGGGTAGCGGTAGCCTATGCGGGCCGTTGCCTCAAGGTGCCGGTTATCGTAGTCGTCCCAGAAACAACCCCGCAAAGGGCGCGAGAGGTGATTCGCCAAGAAGGCGCTGAACTGATTGTCAGCGGCTCCTCTTGGCAGGAGGCCAACGAGGAGGCTCAATCAATGCTCAGGGACACGGATGCCTTTCTCCATCCGTTCGACGACCCGTTGCTCTGGCGGGGCCATGCCAGCATGATCGATGAAATTGCGCAGACCGGCTGTCGACCGGATGCGATCATGCTCTCGGTCGGCGGTGGCGGGCTGCTGGCAGGGGTAGTAGCCGGCCTCCATCGCAATTCCTGGCAGCATGTCCCGGTTATCGCGGTGGAGACCGAAGGTGCGGATTCATTCAACCAATCCATCCTGGCCGGCCACCGGATACATCTGGAGAAGATCGCTAGCATCGCCACCTCGTTAGGTGCCAAACAGGTTTGTGAACGCGCTTATCAAATTTTCCATGAGCATCCGATCAAGAGCATTGTCGTTTCGGATGAAGCAGCGATCTCTTCCTGCTGGCGGTTTCTTGACGATCAGCGCCTTCTAGTCGAACCAGCCTGTGGCGCCGCTTTGGCCCCCGTTTATGAGAATCATCCCGTGCTTGCGGAATACAAAACGGTCGTCGTGGTTGTGTGCGGCGGGGTCACAACCAGTGCCGAGCAGTTGTGTCAGTGGCTCAAACAATATGGCCGTGCGGCCCTTGTCTCTTTTTCGCAACTGCCCTCCTCTGTCAGCCAAGAAAAATACAACCATCCGTGATTCGATCAGGGCAATTGTCAGTAATCGAAGATGCCACCACTTCTCTTGCCGCCGAGGCCGTTTCCTCCATGAGTTGAGCATACCGTTTGGTTGTCCATTCCGATTTGCCCACAGGCAATTCTTGACAACTCGCTCTTTTTGCGGCCTCACGAACGGGAATATGGTACCATGCGCGCTCTACCGGAAAAGGTTTTAGGCCGCCGGTGCGGTTGTCCCCACTCAACCACAGCGCAGGAGAAGAGCAATGAAAAACATGGGCGAGATGCTCCTGACCCCAACACCCTTTTCAGAAATCGTCATGGGCAACACGGCCCTTGTGCGGGCCATGATCGAGGCGGGAACACAGGTGGTGACTTCCTATCCCGGCTCTCCCACCCCGGAAATCGCCACGGCGATTCAATCCATCCCGCTTGATGAGCGCCCTTTCTACTTTGAATTTTCCACCAACGAAAAGGTGGCGGCGGAAGTGGCCTTTGGCGCCTCAATCAACGGTCATCTGGCCACCGTCTTTTTCAAGAGCGTGGGGCTCAATGTGGCTGCCGATGCCTTTATCCAATTCAGCCTGCTGCACTGCATTGGTGGATTGGTGATCGTTCTTGGCGACGACCCCGGTGCTAATTCTTCGCAGAACGAGCAGGACAATCGCCACTACGCCCGGATGAGCTATACCCCGATCTTGGAACCGGCCAACCCGACCGAGGTCTATGACTATTACAAGGAGGCGGCCCATCTGGCGCGCTCCCTGGGCAAGGCGGTCATGCTCCGCTTGACCACCCATGTCTGCCATGCCAAGGAGCGGGTCGCTTTTGCCGGATGGCAATCGGCCGCCCCTATCGACCGGAGTCCTCGCTTCGATCCGGCCAACGGCCCCTACATTCCACTGGTTGCCAAGGTCTATCCGCGGAAACGCGAGGCACTGGCTGCGCTTGAGAAGGTCGAACAATGGATCGACGAGCGCGGTCTCCACCGGATTGTCGGCAACGGCAGTGAGCGCGGGCTCATCACCTCGGGCATGGTGCATCTCTCCGCGCTGGAGGTGCTGACCGATGCGCCCGGCCGGCCCGATATTCTGAAACTGGCCATGCCTTATCCCTTGCCCAAACGGGCTATCGCCGCATTTCTCGCGAGTCACCTTGAGGTGAAAATCCTGGAGGAACTCGACGATACCCTGGAGACGGAGATCAAGGCGCTGGCTTACGACCAGGGGCTGACCACCCGGATCGTGGGCAAGCAGGAGTTGGAGGATTGGGTGGGCGAGTACACGCCGGACAAGGTGCGCGATATCCTCCATCGGACCTGGCCCGACCTGGTTCCAGCGCGAACCGCCATCGACCCGGCAACCTTGGTGCCTGTGCCGCTGCGGCCGGCCCAGATGTGTCCGGGATGCGGTCACCGCAGCGCCTTTCACGCTATCAAGCAGGCCCTTCCCAAAGAAGGCGCCATCACCGTGGCCGATATCGGCTGCCATACCCTCGGTTTTCAGGAGCCGTATCTGCTGGGCGAGGTCCTGCTCTGCATGGGGGCGTCCACCGGCATTGCGTCCGGGTTGGCTCTGTTCAACGACACCCGGCCGGTGGTCGCCTTTCTCGGCGATTCCACCTTTTTCCATGCCGGTCTCCCTGGCATCATCAATGCGCTGTTCAACCAACACAACCTTGTTCTCGTGGTTATGGAAAACGGCACCACCGCCATGACCGGACACCAGGATCACGCCGCTTCCGGTCGCAACGTCAACGGCCCCGCCGATGCCATCCCGATCCGGCGGGTGTTGGAGGGTTTGGGCGTCCAACACATCTTCGAGACCGATACCTACCGCCAGAAGGAGTTGACGGAGATCATGCGCCAAGCCTTGGCACTGAAAGCCTTCAGCGTCGTCATCGCCCGGCATCCCTGCATGCTCCTCTTTACCCGCAACCAGCGCAAGAAAAGCGGCTATGTGGCCCGCCATGTCAGGATCGACCAGGAAGCCTGCGCCCGTATCCACGCCTGCGTCGAAGCCTTTGCCTGTCCGAGTTTTGCGCGCGCCGCGGACGGGTCGGTGACGGTCAACCGGGAGCTGTGCATTGGCGACGGTTCCTGCCTGCAAACCTGCCCGGCCGGGGCGATCACCCGTTAATGCCCAAGGAGGAAGATCATGCAGCCCTTCAATATCTATCTCAGCGGCGTCGGTGGTCAGGGAATCGGCCTCTTGTGTGAAATCTTGCTGCGGGCCGCCGACTACGCCGGCTACACCGCCAAGGCCGTGGATACCCATGGTCTGGCGCAACGCGGTGGCACGGTGGTCTCCCATATCCGTCTCGGCGCGGAAGTCCCGACACCCCTAATTTCCGAGCGACAGGCGGATCTGGTGATCGGCCTGGAACGGCACGAGGCCCTGCGCAGCGTGCAGTCCATGCTGCACGACAGCGGCACGCTCGTCTATTACGACACGGTGTTGCAGCCCCTGGGGGTCCGTTTAGGCGTCGAAGCGGAAACCTCGACCGCCGATCTCGAGCGGGCCTGCGGTCTTCGTGGCATTACCGTCCATCGGGTGGAGCCAACGGAACTCGCCGATCCCCGAATGCAGAACATCGTGCTGCTCGCCCGTATCGATCGGCTCCAGCTTGTGCCGGGGGTTGCGACCGAACACATCCAGCAGGCCATGGACGACTTGCTCACGGGTTCGATGCTGGCGGCCAACAAGACGCTCTTTCAGAGCGCACGCTGACGGTTGCTCCATGGCAAGCTCCAAGCTCCGCCGTTTTTTCCTTCCCGAGTGGAACCGGATGTTTGTTCTCCGGCTGCTCCTCGTTGCCTTGGTCGCCGTCGTTGTCTTCACCCAGGTGCTGATGCCGCTGCGCATCGAAGGTCGGAGCATGGAACCGACCTACGACGACGGCGGCTTGGTCTTCTGCTGGCGAGGCCGCTACCTGTTTTTCGAGCCGGAACGCGGCGACGTGGTGGTGATCCGTTTTTCCGGACGGCGGGTGACGTTGCTGAAACGGGTTGTCGCTTTGGCCGGGGACACGGTTGAATTCCGCAATGGCGCCCTGTTTGTCAACGACACTTGGGTCAAGGAACCCTATGTGCGCATGCCCTCGGATTGGAACATGGCCGCGCGCAAGGTGGAGCCGGGCAAGGTATACGTGGTCGGCGATAATCGATCCGTGGTCATGGATCGCCACTCTTTCGGCCAGGTGGAACGGGAACGCATCATTGGAGGGGTGCTCTGGTGAACGTCAAAAAAATCCTTATTGCCGTGTTGCTTGCCGGCGTTGTCGGGCTGCTCGCGGTGCGTTTCTGGCCGAGCGACGAACGGGCGATCCGGGCGCAATTAAGCCTGATCGAAGAGGCGGGCTCCAAGCAGTCGTCGGAACAACCGGTCGAGTCCCTTGTGAAGGCCACCCAGATGGCCGGCCTGTTCAACGATCCCTGCCGATTGATTGTGGCTGCTGCCCGTCATGCGGATGCCTATCCCCGCAAACAGATCCAGGATCGCATCGTCATGGTGCGCGCCCTCTACTCCGAGGTGCAGGTAACGCTGCACGATATCGCCATCGTGCTTGCCGAAAATCATACCGCCGTGGTTCGCGGCACCATTCGTCTGCGCGGTCAGAGCAAGGGGGAGGTTATTGCCGATGTCCAGGAGTTGCGTGCCGAAATGGGCAAGTTCGACGGCACCTGGCTGTTCACCTCGGTGGAAATCGTCGAAGTGTTGGAACGATAGCGATCTTTATCCAGCCACCAGCAGGATGAGGGCCATGGAGGCGAAGGAGAGCAGGGTCGACATGACGATCACCGCCGAGGCGAGTTCGGTGTCGGAGTGGAGTTGCGAGGAAAGGATGTAGATCGCGGTCGAGGTGGGCAGGGCGAAAAAGAGCATGCTCACCTTCCAGGCAAGCCCAGTGACTCCGAAGAGCCAGAGGAAGAGTGCTCCCATAAGCGGCAAGAGGGCCAGCTTGAAGCCCGCCGCGGCAACGGCCAAACCCATGTTGGCGCGGAGATTGGCAAAGGTGAGGCTGCCGCCGATGGAGAACAGGGCCAGCGGCAGGGTCACCTGCGACATCAGCTTGAGGGTGTTGTCCACGGGTGTAGGGAAATAGCCGACCATCCGGGAATAGGCGATGCCGCCGACGCAGGCGAGGATCAGCGGGTTAGCCATGAGGCTTTTCACGGTGGCTGCCAGGCGGCCGCCGTTTCGGCCCTCCTCACCGGTGTCGTACCAAATCAGCACCGAGACGCAGAGCACATTGATCATCGGGATGATCAGACCGATGAGAATGCCATAGAGTTGCACTCCGGCCTCGCCAAAGGCGTTGATCAGCACCGCCATGCCGATGTAGGTGTTGAAGCGGTAGCAGCCCTGATTGAAGGAGCCGGCCTGAAAGGGCGACACCGGCCGTAGGCGGATATAGATGAGGCTCAGGCCGCAGATGGCCAGGACCGCCAAGGCCGAGGCCAGCAGGTAGCGCCAGCCGTCGTCGAAGTGCAACGGCGCCGAGCCTATTTTCCAGAAGAGCATCAGGGGAAAAAAGAGAAAATACACGAGGCGATCCGAGGTGCGCAGATACACCTCGTCGGTGATCCGCCAGTGTTTGACCACGGCACCGAATACGATCAGCGCCAGGACCGGGAAGAGGGCGTTGAGCAGGATCATAACGGGATGGCAGCAAGAGGCAAGGGGTGTTTTGCGATGGTTCGGAAAAAGGACGCCCTCCCAATTGCCGGGGGAAATCCATGCCGCGTGCCTGCGCGAAGTGGCCACGGGGTATGTGCGAAACGGTTCCGCATGACAAGTCGAGCGATCGGATGGGATGCGTCAGCCAACGCGAAAGCGGGGGCGGCGGATGCGGGTTTTCTTGCAGTGGGGGCAATGCCCCGGTGGTTCTGGCCGTGTGCGGTCTCTGAAGACAAAACCGCAGGCCAGGCAGACCGGCGGTTCGATGACAAGCCGCTTGCCTTCGGCCTTGAGGCTACGGCCGATGTGGTCGAGATGTCCATAGATTTCCTTTTCGCTTTGATGCAGTTGCTGCGAGAGTTCGCGCACCCCCAGGGCCCCGGCGGCGAGGAGTTGCATGATCTGCCGGCGAATGGTCGCGGCGCTCGCCTCCTGTTCCGGCGTCATGCCGCCTCCAACCGGGGACATCCGCCGTACCGGTCCGCATAGGCCCGGAGGAAACGGTCCACCTTGGTCCGGCCGATTTGTGTCACTTCCTGCATCAGCGTAAACGGCACAGCATCGAGCCGATAGCGGCTGCGGAGCAGGTCAGTGAGCGCGATCCACAGATGGCCGGTCATCTCGGCATCGGCCAGGGCCCGGTGGAAGGTGCCATCGGTAAAGATGCCCAAATGGTTGACCAAGGTGGCGAGCTTGTGGTTGGGTGCCTCGGGGAACAGCCGGCGCGAGGCCAACACCGTGCAGGCCATGGGATTGCTCCGTTCCCTACCGATCCGTGCGAGTTCGGCGTCGAGGAATTTACGGTCGAAGCCGACGTTGTGGGCCACCAGCGGGGTGTCGCCGATCCAGTCGGCAAAGCGGGCCATGACCTCCTCGCAGTCGGGGGCCGCGGCCACCAGTTCGTTGCTGATCCCGGTCAGGGACTCGATGAACCAACTGATAGTGAAACCGGGGTTCATCAGCGCCTGGAACCGGTCGACGATCATATCGTCCTCGATGCGTACCGCCCCCACCTCGATTGGCCGGTCGCCCAGCGACGGCGAGTGGCCGGTGGTTTCGAAATCGAGCACGATAACGGCGGAACCGGGCATGAGGACCATCCTGGAAAAGGTGGGACAACGATCGGTTCGCCAAAGGGTGCGGAGTAAAAAATCGCTGTGCGCATCGGTGGCGAATCGGGTACAGTCAACGGGTTGTTACTCTAATCCACCTTCCAACCCAATGCATGGAGGAAATGATGCGGCCGGATGAAATGCGGGAAAAAGCGATTGAGCTGTTTAAACAACGGTTGCACTGTAGTCAAGTGCTGGCCATGGTCGGCCTCGAAAAGCTTGGGGTCGACGATCCCTCGGTGATCAGGGCCCTGGGCTCATTTGGTGGCGGCATCGGCGGCACCGGCCATATCTGCGGCGCCCTTGTCGGAGCGACCTCGGTGATCGGCACCCTTTACAGCCGTTCCAGCCTGGAAGAGAAGGAAAATCCCCGGATGTGGGCCGCGACCAAGGCGGTGATGAAGAGCTTCGAGGAGCTGACCGCCGAGTTTGGCGGCATCGACTGCGGCCAGATTGCCCGGGTCGATTGGATGGATCGGGATCAGGTCAAAGATTTTTATGGCAATCCCGAAAGCCGCCGGCAGCACTGTATCCAGGTGGTCGGCGAGACCGCCAAGGCGTTGGGGGAACTGCTGGAGCGGGAGGCGGAGTGGATGGCCGCCAAGAAAGCCGAGCAGAATCAAGGCAAATAAGGTCGGCGGCTTCGACCGTCGTGCCCAATTGACAAGGCAGTCGCAAGGCTGCCTTTTTTCATGGAAGAGGATGGTGTATGGAGTTGTTCAATTTTTCCGCCGACGAGAGCAGGCGCATCCACCGGGCCCTGACCTTCATTGCCAAGCGGGAACTCGATTTCGACCCGCTCTCGGCCCGGACCCTGGTGGTCAAGACCGACAATTACGAGGACGCCTGCCAGGAGGCGGCCCGATACTATCCCGCTCTCGGCCTTGAGAGCGGCAATGCCCGCCTGGTGTTCAACAGCGCCAAGGAAGGGTTTCACAAAATCCTGGTGAACAAGGCGGCCATCGACGGCTTGTCTTACCTTTTTACCCTGGTCACCGAACTGGTGCATCTCGGCAACCTCAGCCGCTACAATGCCGATCATGGCAACATCTACCGTTTGGAGGCCGAGAAGGCAATCGCCGACCACTATTACGAATTCCTCCTCTGGTCGAAATTCCAGGCGATGAAGATCGCCACTCGCGTCCATGCGCTGATGGCCTGGCATGAGGTCAATGGCGAGGCGTCGCCCGAGGGCGGCCGCTACCAGTTTGCCCAGGTGGCCTTTCCGGGAGAGGAACTCGATGCGGCCTTGCACACTATCCGGCAAGCCGAATCGATCGCCGTCTGGCGCGAAGGGTTCTGGGAGCTGCTCGAAGCGCTGTCCTTGTACCTTGGCTGTCTGGCCTTTTACCAACACGAACCCCGCCCCGCCGAATTGGACGAGCAGTTTCCGGCGACATTGATCGAGGAGACGGTTGGGCTGGAACACTGCCTGTCCCTTTACGCCGCCTTGCTGGTAGCCAAAGATTATCCCGGTTGGATCGCGGAAAAACGGAACATTCGCAGGGCGATTGTGGCCATGCAGGAGCAGGGGAAACAGCGACTGGATCCTTGAACGGGCATCGTCGTGCGGGTTCCGCTTGACCGCTTCTCCATGGGAAGCAGGTCGCGATGCGGGCGTCTCGATTTGCAGAGGCGCTATGTCCCGCCCCGCTGCCTAACGGGATGGCGACGGCCGGACAACCTCCCACCGGCCTTTTTCTATGAATGTTTCTTTGATGGTCTCGCAAAAAGTCGAGTTCTGTCATTTCGAGGAGCGCAGCGACGAGAAATTTCTCTATTATTCCGGAGATTTCTCGCTACGCTCGAAATGCAAAACGAAGAGTTTTCTTTTTTAACGAGTTCATCTTCTTTAAAGCACTTGCCTTGCCATGCCGGTTAGAAAGCAAAAGGGGTTCCCCTCTTGTTCGCCCAGGTCATGTAGAGCGGACTGGTCCAGGATTGACCGGAAATCGCCTCGTTGCACAGTTGCACCAACTGCGAGAAAACCTCGTCGAATGCGGATCTGTCCTCGGGTGGCGGCCGTTGCGCCAGTTCCTCGAACGCTCGGGGATTCTGCATCCTCGATAATTCCGCTTGGTCTTCGATTTGGTCGATGGCCATGTGCATGACAACGGCAATGTATTCCTCGGCCCGGGGTGCTTGCCGGTGCAGTTCGGGCAGCGCGCGCAGACGGTAAATCAGAAATTCCCCTATGAAAGAGAGGCAGTGGCTCTCTATCGCCTTGCTGATCCCCGACTCCATGGGCTGCAAGGCGAGGATGAGGGCATACTGCCGCATCATCGGCCGGTTTCTTGTGAGTATGACCGTCACGATCAGTTGATAGAGCAACCGGATGTAGGCATGCACCACCTCCCGGTTCATGCGGTTCAGGAAGAGGGAAACCGTGGGGGCATCGGCCTGCTGCTCCGTGTCCAGGAGCTGGGCCACGATCTCCTCGACAACCCGGTCGCGCATCTGTTCCAGGAGACCGCCAAGCATCTGGTGCACGACCAAATAGGGGCGATCGCCCGTTTTATGCAGCATGGCTTCATTCCAGGTTCGCCAGAGTTCCGGATTTCTTTGCATGTTTTCGATCAGGAAAACCAACCGTCGAGTCAGGGTTTTTCGGGGATTGGGTTCCCAGGCGAGGATGTTGCGGGTTTTGGCGTTCTCGGCGACGAGTTGCTTGTCGACATAGTCGAGCATCCAGAGCTGTTCGAAGGCATCCCGGCCTTGCAGTCTGGCGAGGAGCCGGCGCGCCAGGAGCATCGGAACAAGCAGCCACCGGTTGACGAACAGCGGACGATGGGGCCTGGCGTAATAGTGGTGGGTGGCAATCCGAAAGAGTTCAAGGTGGGAAGTCGCGCCGCTTGGGCCGGCGTTGAGCACGATATGGGGCTCCAATTCGTCGCTCTTGTCGAGCACCCGCAGGAAAAAGTGGACGAGATCGTGCACATGGATGTAGGGAATGGCGGATTGCCCCTGGCCGGCCAGTATCCGCGATTCCAGCGGCTTGCCGGAGAGCCAGTTGTTGAGCAGAGTATAGAGCGGCGGATACTCGCACCAGTCGCTGAATACCGCCGCGATGCGGACCGTGGCGCAGGGGAACCATCGCGACGCCTCGCGCACCAGGTCCTCGCCCGTTCGCTTGCTGCGGGCATACGGCATGGGTGCGTCGGCGGGACTCTCCTCGTCGACAATCGTGCCGAAGGAACAGGCTGCCTGGGAGCTGGCGAAGACGAATCGTCGGATATCCAGATGCCGGGCCAGCTCCAGCATGTTTTTCGTGCCCTCGACATTGGTCCGGGCGTAGTTCGGATGATCCCGGTTGGTGAAATCGTAGTAGCCGGCCAAATGGAGGATATAATCGACGCCGCCGTGATCTTGTGTTCGCTGAATGAGATCCTTGAGCTGGTCCCATTCGGCGATGTCGACCTGGGTCCACCGCAGATTGGGGTTACCCTGCACCCCGGCCTCTTCCATGGAGCGTCTGCCGATGCAGAACAGACGAAAATTTTCGGCCGCCGCTTTGATGAAATTGCGTCCCACAAATCCGGAGGCTCCGGTCAATAACAGGCCTGGCAACCGATAGTCCATGATACCTCCCTTGGGGGTGTGCGTCTGGGGGCGGCGATGGCCGGATTCGAGGTATGGGCGTCCTTCATGGATACTGGAGGAAACACCTTCTGTCAAGAATGAGTATCGGGTGCTCTCCGTAAAAAATTAACGCTAATGAAAAGGGTTAGTCTACCGCCTAGGGGAAGGCGGAAGAAAGAGTGTTGGTGCGGATGTGGTACGAGAGACAACTTGCACCCCTTGTGAGAAAAAGCCGGGAGGACGGCACAGAGAGGATATGCTCCGCTCACCACGTTTACGGGGCGAAACGTGGAGAGCGGTTACCTGACGGGGATCGGCCAACGTGCGTGACCGGCAGCATGCGTTTTTGGGTCGCAGGGTGAGCGGATATGATCATCCGCGAGTGCGCTGTTTATGTATGGACGCTCAACGCTTTGAGTATGCGGCTCTCCAGTCTGCGGGCCGTGTTGTTCGAAATCAGGGCAATTCCACCGCCCAGGTGTCGAGCGCGGGCACCTTGCTGACGATCTTTTCCTTTTGCAGGAACTGTGCGAAACGGGTGTAGCGGTTCTTGTCGAGGGCGCCGGGCCGCAGAGCGAAGCGGGGCAGGGTATCCTTCCAGGCGCGCCGATTAAGTTCGTCGTCCAGGTTTTCGCGGCCATGGCTGACGAACAGCTTCCAGCTTTCCTCGGGGTGATTGATCAGGTACTGCACCCCCTTTTCCAGGGCATCGACGAACCGGCGCAGCTTGGGATCGTTCACCGCCTTGGTATTGGCCACCAGGATCAATTCGTCGTATGACGGCACGCCAAATTCCTCAACCAAAAAGGCACGGCCCGGCCGTTTTTCGATCGCCATCTGATTGAGTTCGAAGTTGCGGAAAGCGCCGATCACCCCGTCCGTCTGCCCGGTAAACAGCGAGGGCGAAAGAGAAAAGTTGACGTTGACCAATTTGACATCGTCAAGCTTGAGTCCTTCCCGCTCCAACATCACCTTCAAGAGTGCGGTTTCGAAACCGCCCACCGAATAGCCAATGGTCTTGCCCTTAAGATCGGCGAGTTTCTTGATCGGACCGTCTTCGAGCACCACCAGCGAGTTGAGCGGCGTGGCGATCAGGGTGGCGATGCGCACCAGCGGCAGTCCCTGGTCGACCTGCATCTGGTGCTGATGCTGGTAGGAGACGGCGATATCGGCCTTGCCGGCGGCCACCAGCTTGGGCGGATCGTTGGGGTTGGACGGGGCGATCAGTTCGACCTCCAAGCCTTTCTCTTTGAAAAAGCCTTTTTCCAGCGCCACGTAGAGTGGGGCATGGTCCGGATTGACGAACCAGTCGAGCAGGACGGTCAGTTTGTCCGCGGCCCGGGCCGAAGCGGCCGGCAGGAGCAGGGCGGCGAGAAGAAGCGACAGAAAGCGAAGGCGGAGTGTGTTCATGGTGCTATTCCTTGGTTGGGTTGCCAGTAGATGAGTCTGTCGAGCAGACGGTCGATACTAAAATAAAGGAGCAGGGAAACGGCCGCCAGGAGGGTCAGGGCGGCAAACATCAGGTCGATCTGCATCCGGGCATTGGCATGGAGCATGTAGAAGCCGAGGCCGGCGCTGGAACCGACCCATTCGCCGACCACCGCACCGATCGGCGCCACCGCCGTGGCCACGCGCACGCCCGAGGCAAAGGCGGGCAGGGCGGACGGAATGACGATGGTGCGCAGCACCGCCAGGGGCCGCGCTCCCATGATCCGGGCCAGATCCAGGAGGTCGGGATCGGTCCTCTGCATGCCGGCGTAGAAGGAGGCGGTCACCGGAAAGAAGATGATCAGCACCGCCATGGCGATTTTCGAGGCCATGCCGTAGCCGAACCAGAGCACCAGCACCGGGGCCAAGGCGAATACCGGAATGGCCTGACTGATGACCAGGATGGGCAGCATCCAGCGTTTGAGCAGCGGCGAGACGATCATGGCCAGCGCGGTGGAGGTGCCCAAAAATGTGCCGAGCACCAGACCGGCGAGTATCTCGGTCAGGGTGGTGGCAAGGTGCAGGCCGAGAAGGGGAAGATGTCCTATAAGCGCCTTGGCCACCGGCAGCGGACCGGGCAGGATGTAGGGCGGCACCCCGGTGAGGACGACCAGCAACTGCCAGAGCAGAAGCAGGCCGCCCGCCAGGATCAGGGGACGGAGAATTTTCATAAACCGGCTCCGTTCGTCAGCAGGCTGAGGAGCGGCCCATAATGCGTCGCAATCGCGGGGTCGTCCGCCCGCCTGGGGGTGCGGCCGCCCGGCTCGATGCGGTGCACGGGTTGGACCGGCGATCCCGCCAACACCACGATGCAGTCGCCCATGCGCAGGGCCTCCAGAGGATCGTGGGTGACCAGGACCAGGGTGGAGCCGTGGGTGAGCCTGGCAGCCAAGTCTTGCAGGCGTATCCGGGTGAGGGCGTCGAGGGCGGAAAACGGTTCGTCCATCAGCAGCACCGGCCGTTTTTCCATCAGGGTGCGAAGCAGGGCCCCGCGCTGGCGCATACCGCCGGACAGGGCCGAGGGCAGGGCCTGTTCGTATCCGCTCAACCCGGCCTCGTCGATCAGGTGCAGGGCCTGGTCGCGCAGGGCATCGGTCACTTCATGGCGCAACCGGGCGCCGAGCAAGACGTTCTCCACCAGCGACAGCCAGGGCAGGAGCAGGTCGTTCTGTCCCATCCAGGCGACGATACGGCTTTTTTCCGGCTGGGGGGCAAAGGTTATTCGACCGGTGTAGGGCAGGGTGGCTGCACCGGCGATCAGTTTGAGCAGAGTCGATTTGCCGCAACCGCTGGGACCGAGGAGACAGGTGGTTCGCCCCCCGGCCAGCCGCAGCGACAGGTTCTGAAACAACGGTTTGCCGTCGAACTCCAGGCAGAGGCGATCGACGACGACGTCCGGTGCGGGGCATCCGGGTGCGGTCATCGGTCAGGCTCAGAAGAACCGGAAAAAATGGTGCACCGGCCCATGTCCGTGGCCGATGGTGTACGCCGCTCCAGCGCGGATGGCGCCGGTGATGTACTCCTTGGCCAGGCGAACGGCGTTTTCGATGCTTTCGCCACGGGCAATGAAGGAGGCGATGGCCGAGGAGAGGGTGCAACCGGTGCCGTGATTGTTGCGGGTGGCGATCCGTTCGCCCGGCAGCCGAACCATCCGTCGTTCACCGGCGAGGAAGAGGCAGTCGTCGCTGTCGCCGCCTTCCAGATGCCCCCCCTTGATCAACACATTGGCGCAACCCAGGCCGGCCAGATCGCGGGCCGCCTGGTCGATGTCGGCGGCAGTGGTAATCTCCCGGTCGAGGAGCACCGAGGCTTCGGGCAGGTTGGGCGTGATCAAATGGGCCAGGGGAATCAGATGATTTCTGAGGGCATCGATGGCCTCGTCCTGCAAGAGTTTGTCGCCGCTCTGGGCGACCATCACCGGATCGAGCACAATGGCAGGAGGGGCGAATTGTTTGAGACCGTCGGCAACGGTGCGGATCAATTCCGGCGAGAAAAGCATGCCGATCTTGACCGCATCGGCGCCAATATCCGAGAGGACTGCCTCCAACTGGGCGGCGACGAATTCCACCGGCACCGCATGGATACCGGTGACCCCCAGGGTATTTTGGGCGGTGAGCGCGGTGATGACGCTCATACCGTAGCAACCGTTGGCAGCAATGGTCTTCAGGTCCGCCTGGATTCCGGCGCCGCCGCCGCTGTCCGAGCCGGCGATGGTCAGGACCCGGCGATACGTTTTTGCCTCGTTCATGCGTCTAATCCTTGGTTTGTACGGATGCGATCCGTTGCTTGAGGTCTGCTGCCGCGCGTTCCGGACAGGGTGCACTGACAATGGCCGAGACTACTGCGACGCCATCGGCCCCGGCTTGGATGATCTCGGCCGCATTGACCGCCTTGATCCCGCCGATGCCGACCAACGGCAGGGAGACTGCGGCGCGGATGGCGCGCAGACCTGCCAGGCCGAGCGGCGGCGCGGTGTCGTTCTTGGTGGGAGTGGCAAAGACCGGGCTGACACCGATGTAGTCGGCCCCTTCGGCTTCGGCGCGGATGGCATCGGCCACCGACTCGGCCGAGATGCCGATCGTCAGCAAAGAGCCGGCTAGACGCCTGGCATCGCCGATGGGCATGTCGGTTTGGCCGAGGTGGACGCCGTCGGCGCCGATGGCAAGCGCGATATCGATCCGGTCGTTGACGATCAACGGGATACGCACTGCAAGTTCGTCCAACAGACGCCGCACCGCCCATGCTTCCTCCAAAAACGCCCGGGTGGAGCACTGTTTTTCCCTGAGCTGCACACAGGTGACGCCGCCCCGGACCGCGGCCCGGACGACATCGACGGTGCTTCGTCCTTGGGAGAGATGTCGATCCGTGACCAGGTAGAGCGAATAATCGATCAACAACGTATCATCCTTGGGTGATTCGGCAACGCGCCTCCACCTCTTCCGGGCTGAGGGTGTAAAGGGCATCGAGTAAATGCATCATAAAGGTGCCCGGTCCGCTGGCCTTGGCGCCGGCCGTCTCGCCGGCAATGCCGAAATAGGCCAGGGCCGTGGCCGCGGCGGTCACCGGATCCTTGTCCACGGCCAGAAAAGCGCCGATCAGTGCGGTGGCCGCGCAGCCGGTTCCGGTGACAAAGGGCATGAGCGGATGGCCGCCTTCGATGTTTAGGGTACGACGGCCGTCGGTCACCAGGTCGGTGGCCCCGGTGAGGGTCAAGGTGGTTCCCAGTTCGCGGGCGAGTTTGCACGCCTCTGTGGCGGCTTCGTTCACGCTGTGCATGGTGTCGACGCCCTTGGTGGCGCCGTTTTGCCCGGAAAGGGACAGGATCTCGGAGGCGTTGCCCCGAACGACGCTGACCCAGGTCTGGAAGAGGATGGCCCGGGCGGCATTGGTGCGCAGGGCGGTGGCGCCTGCGCCGACAGGATCGAGGACGATCGGTTTGCCCAAATCCGAGGCGCGGCGGCCTGCCTTGATCATGGTGATCACCCACTCGTCGGTGAGGGTACCGATGTTGAGCACCAGGGCACCGGCCAGATCGACCATTTCGTCGATCTCGTTGGCGGCGTGGGCCATGATCGGCGAAGCTCCGCTGGCCAGCAGGACGTTGGCAGTGTAGTTCATCACCACAAAATTGGTGATGTTGTGGATCAATGGTTTGCTGGCTCTGATCTTTCTCAGGTTCTCGGCGGCTTTACCGGCAAATTCGGGCATGGATGGCCTCGGTAGAGTAGGATTGGCTATAAGGGCGATGCAATACAAAGACGGTCCACCAAAACGCACGATGCATCCGGATCGACAATATGCGACCGTCTCGCTCTTCCTGCAATTGCAGAAGATTTGTCTATAGAAGAAGAAGATGCGGGTGTCAAGGCGAACGTCGCCACGGCTTTCCCGCGGCGGGGAAAACGTGCAAGGTTGCGCTCTTCAGCAGGCGAGGGTGACGGTCGAGGAGATTGGAGTGTCCGGAGGAAAAATCGAAGCTTGGTTTGAGGGAACAATGCCAAGAAAATGCAGGCCATTGGCTTGGGCAGCCCGATAATCGGCAAGGGCGTCGCCGACAAACAGGCAGCGGTCCGGCCGGTATCCGTGTCGGGCAAGGATTCCGGCGACGATGACCGGCTTGACCTGCGGCGAGCCATGTACTTCCAGGAAAAATGGGGCAAGGCCCTTGCGCTCGACGATCGATCGCATCTCGTCGCCAGGGGTGCCGGAGACAACAATGGCCGGGATGCCGGATTGGTGCAGCGTTTCCAGGGTTTCCAGGGCGCCGGGAATCAAGGGTGCGGCCACTACCGCATCCAGCACCAGGCTGGAGAAGGTGCGCCCGGCCTGTTCGAGCCCTGCTTCATCGAGCGGATGACCGGCAAGGACGGCATAACAGTGCCGGATCTTCTCATGGCGAGGCATGCCGCCGTTGTCCCGATGGTAGCGAATCACCGCCTGCTGCACCTCGGGGCCGAAATCGGCAAAGAGCGCGGCAAAGGCCCGGAGCTTGACGTCGGTGGAGTCGGCGATCACTCCATCGAAATCAAAGAAGACCGCCTGCCAGCATGGGGAAGAAAGAGGCATGAGCGCACTCTTTTAGGATAGGTTTCATTGCGCACAACGAATAAGCCGTCACGCTTTCATAAAAATTGCCCGTTGGCTTGCCTACGAACTGCATGACAGCATCGAACATCCCGGCCGGTGACGCGCCCATTCCGGACGCTTCTCGGCGAACCGCTCCTTGCCGGGTTGTTCGTCGTAGGGACGACGAAGAACATCGAGGAGTTCGTCCACCAAGGAATACTCTCCCTCCATGACTTTGTCGATGGCCAATTGGGCGAGATAGTTGCGTAGGACAAATTTCGGATTGACCGCATGCATTCGCCGTTTGCGTTCGTCGTCACTCAGGTTGTCGCGTCGCAGCCGTTCGCCATACCGGTCGAGCCAGGCTATCAGCCGGTCGCGATAGGAAGGAGTCAGTTGCTCGGGTCGGTAAAAGACATTGAGCAGGGGCGCAAGGCGTTCGGTGCCCGCTTTGGCCTCCTTTGACACCTGGGCCAGGTTGCGGAAAAAGAGGGTCATGTCGGTCTCCACCGCGGGCAGCATACGCAGCAGCTCTTCGACGAGCGGCCGGTCGAGGCTAGGCTCATAGGCGAGCAACCCGAGTTTTGCCGCCATCATCGCCTGCCAGCCTTGTTCGAAATGCTCAGTATAGTCGCGCAGGGATTGTTCCAGCGGATCGGTAGATTTTATCAGCGGATACAGAGCGTTGGCCAGTTGCGCCAGGTTCCAGTGGGCGATGGAGGGTTGGCGACCATAACAGTAGCGACGTCCTTGGGCGTCGGTGGTGTTGGGCGTCCAGGTGGGATCGTAATCCTCCAGCCAGCCATAGGGCCCGTAATCGATGGTCAATCCGTGGATCGACATGTTGTCGGTGTTCATGACCCCATGAACAAAACCGACCCGCAGCCAGTGGACCATCAGGCTTGCGGTGCTCCGGCAGATCTCGTCGAACCAGCGACTATATATGGCGGGCGGAGGCTCACCCAGATGGGGAAAGAGGGTGCGGAGGGTGAAATCGACCAATTGCCGGAGCAGATCGATCTCGCCGCGGGCGGCAAGCAATTCGAAGTTGCCGAAACGGAGAAACGAAGGCGCGATCCGGCACACGATGGCCCCTGGTTCCTCCTCGGGATGGCCGTCATAGAACATGTCGCGCTCCACCGTGTCGCCGGTGAGGATCAGACTGAGGGCGCGGGTGGTGGGCACACCCAGGTGGAACATGGCCTCGCTGCACAGGAACTCGCGCAGGGAGGAACGCAGCACCGCCAAACCATCGGCATTGCGGGAATAAGGGGTTGGGCCGGCGCCTTTGAGTTGCAGGGTCCAGTGCTCGCCTTGGCGGTTGACGATCTCGCCCAGGTTGATCGCCCGGCCATCGCCCAACTGTCCGGCCCAGTTGCCGAACTGGTGGCCGCCGTAGCAGGCTGCATGCGGGTCCATGCCGGCAAGCAGGTGGTTGCCGGAAAAGACGCGGGTAAAGAGGGAGCTGCGGCAGTCTGCTTCGCTCAGGTCCAGCAGCGCCGCCGCCTCCCCGGAGTAGGCGACCAGCCGCGGATTGGCGGTGCGCACCGGCAGTACCCGCGAATAGCAGGCGCCATGCCCCTGCCGCCGCCGGTTTTCCATGACCGGATCGGCGGGCAACTCGCGGGTGAAGCGGTTATCGAAGCGGAGCGCGTGCAGCGCCTCGGTCTGTTGGCTCAATGGTCGGCTCATGCGTTCTCCTCGTTCAGGGTGGAGCTGATACTGGGTTGGGTTGGGCTTTGCCGTCGCGGAAAGCGAAAACCTTGCGACCGAATACGATTCGGGGTATTGCTTGCCCACGATGCTCCCACTCAAACCCGTCCTTGCCGCTCTGACCATGGTCTTCATCTGGTCCGGGTGGATCACCATTTCGCGTTACGGCGTCCATACCAACCTCCAGCCGGCCGACATCACCCTGCTGCGGTATTGGACCGCGCTCCTGGCGGTGACACCGCTCCTTCTCCGCTTCCCCTGGAGCCGGTTCCGGCTGTGGCAGTACCTGGTGGTCGGCCTCGGTGTCGGTTTTCCCTACACCATGCTCTCCTTCTATGCGCTCAAGGTACTGCGGGCCGCCCATGCCGGTGTCCTGGTCAATGGCATGCTCCCTGTGCTGGGCGCCATCGCCGCCTGGTTTCTCTTTCGCCAGCGGATCGCTCTCCACCGTTACGCGGCCATAGGGTTGATCTTCCTCTCCAACATCGTCATGACCGGCGGTTCGGTGTTTGCGCTGGAACGGGCGCTCGGGGTCCTGCTCCTCTTAGGGGCCGCGATCTGCTACACCGGCCACATGACCGGAATCCGCCTCAGCGGCATGACCTGGAAGGAAGCGGTGGTGGTCGTGCCAGTGGTCAACGTGGTGCTCTTTACCCCTTTGTGGTATCTGTTCCCCACCGGTTTTGCCCAGGCTTCCCTGCAAGATATGGCGGTTCAGGCCATTTATCAAGGCATTGTCGTCAATGTTCTCGCGCTCATCTGCGTGGCCTATGCCATACGGCACCTGGGCACGCTGACCGTATCCCTGTTCATGTCCTTTGTTCCGGTCACCACCGCTTTGCTGGCCTGGACGGTGCTGGGTGAGGCGCTCCAACCCTGGGAAATGGTCGGCATCGTCGGCTGTTCGATGGGTTTGCTGTGGTATGCACGGGAACCGAGGGCGCGCACTTTGCACCCTCTACCGGTTGCGGGTACAGAGGAGGAGTAGGAGATTGCAAGGCATGCAGGCCGCTGCGTTGCGGGAGGTTGCCCAACGGCGAAAGAACTTCACCGAAGAGGAGAGATGTTGGTGCATCGGGGAGTTGATCGGGCCGTTGTCGGCCTTCAAACCCTTGCCCGCTCCGAAATTGGCGGACGATGAAGTGTTGGCTGCCGTACTGCTGCGCGCCTGGGAGGAATCGATCCGCTG
>Ga0074195_1002344_pt1 | contig 21622 bp, 21 predicted proteins | sample EPASupsiteHSE623_FD_64525 | JGI IMG/M metagenome (GOLD analysis project Ga0074195, IMG submission 64525) | Bioremediated contaminated groundwater from EPA Superfund site, New Mexico - Sample HSE6-23 | ecosystem: Environmental > Aquatic > Deep subsurface > Groundwater > Contaminated ...
ACATTCACCACGCAGTTAACCACGCCCAAGGTGGTGGGCGATACCACTGGACTGTACCTCAACGAAGACGGCGGCGCGGGAATATTTGTGAAGGATGGCGGGAATGTGGGGATCGGGACGACGAATCCGACGCAGAAATTGTATATATATAGCGGACGCGAAGCTATACAAACAAATGATGAAATTTATGCCATTGGAATGGGGCAAAAAACAGTTGGGGGCGCATTTTGGCTGGGCCCTTCTAATTCTGCTACTCCTGATTTGATATTTAGCAATAATGCAGGCACTGAGCGGATGAGGATTCAAGATGGCGGAAACGTGGGTATCGGTACGACGGCGCCGGGGGCATTATTACATATAAATGGTTCCGCAATTGTTGGCGGTACGGTGTGTTGCTCAAGGGGAGAGCCGAGCGGATATTTGACTGTTCAGGGTGCGGATGCTTCGGCGTCGATGGGGCAAAGTACGATTCTTTCAATGATAAGGCAACAAACCGGTGAGAGCTGGTCTCAGTTGGCAGAGTTATCTCTTGGTAGGTATATGACCAATGGTGCGTCGCCATTAAGCCGTCTTGATTTTAATCTAAAATCTGGTGCCAATGGAACAAACGTGGCCGAAACGACGATTATGACATTGCAATCAAACGGCAACGTCGGCATCGGGACGACGAGTCCGAATAATAAATTGGAGGTTGTAGGGGCAACTCTTTCTGATTATTTCTCGACTTCCAATACAGATGGAGCGTATTTAAGACTTAAAAGGGCCGATGGGTCATATACGGATTTGACACAGTTTGAAAATGGCGGTTCTTTTGCGGTGAAGGTTAATAATGCCGCGACTACGGCGTTGGCGATAAAAAGTAATGGCAACGTCGGCATTGGGACGACAAATCCGGCATTAAGGCTGGATGTTAACGGCGATATGGTATTGAATAGCGGCGGCAATGTTGGAACTTTGCGCGTTGGCGGAGCGAATACCGGCTCATCGGGTAATTTGACGCTTGCGGCCCGCGATGGAGATGAGATGTTTAGGTTTTGGACTGATTCTGCCGTCGCCCAGTATAATTCAAACGAAGGGGGCGGGTGGAGCAGTGCGGCATTCGATTTTGCCGAAAAAATAAGTTACGAAAACGAGGCCGAGATAGAACCCGGCGATGTATTGGTTTCTACCGGCAAAAAAGATGGAAAGGAATATGCCGGTAAAAGCAGCTATCCCTACGAACAAGCACTTATCGGAGTGGTTTCGACCCAAGCTGGTTTTATTGGTGGAGTTCCTTGGGAGAATGGCCAATCCGAGTCTCCAGACATATCCAAACCGCTTGCTTTAGCCGGGAGGGTGCCGGTCAAGGTGTGTACCGAGAATGGCTCGATTAAGATTGGTGATGCCCTAACTTCTTCTTCCGTTCCTGGTGTTGCTATGAAGGCTACCGATTTGGGATACGTGATTGGGAGAGCAATGGAAAATTATAATGAAACGGATCCACAGAAAGTGAGTAAAATAATGCTATTTATAAATCCAGGTTGGAACGGTGGTAATTTGAGTTTATTAAAAGTTGATCAATACGGCAACGTCGGCATCGGGACGACTAACCCCCTTGAAAAATTTCATGTTGTCGGCAATATCCGCAACAGCGCTCTTGCCGGTACCGGCAACCGAGCCGTGTATTCCGATGCCAACGGTAATCTCACCAACTCATCTTCCGACATCCGGTTAAAAACCAATATTGAAAACCTTTCGGACAGATTGGACATCCTGGGAACTCTTAACCGGTTGCGCGGCGTATATTACAATTGGGACGCTTCCAACAATGCGGCCCAAGGTCTTGGGCCGCAAAGAGAAATCGGCATGGTGGCGCAGGAAGTGCAGGCGGTATTGCCTGAATTGGTTGGCCAGAATGCCAGCGGCTATTTGTCCCTTGACTATCCCAAAATGACTGCCTATTTGACGGAAGTTGCCAAAGTGCAACAGGGCGAGATCGATAACCTGAAGTTCACGTTAAATGATTTCGGGCTGCTCAATGCCACGAGTTCCAGCGATATGGCGGTTTTTCGTGTCGGAGGACTGGCGCAGATAATTAAAGATGTATTACAATCGCTGGGTATGGCGTTGCAAGACGGGGTGGCGACGTTGAAAGGGGTGGTGGCGGGAAAGATAACTTCCGACGAAATCACATCGAATAAAAGTACGTCAAAGCAAATGTGCGTTGCTGGCGATGACGGCCAAACAGTATGTCTCACGAAGAACCAATTGCTGGATTTAATTAACAAATCCGGCTCATCGGTGACCATTAATCAAACCTATCAAACACCGGTTGTGTCGGTGGACAATGGCACAACGACCGCGCCCGGTTTGGTGCCATAGTTGTTATTGAGGATAACGAGGGGCAAGGTGACTTGCTGCCAAAGCGGGCAATGTCGGCACCCGCCGCCGCTAAAGCTATGGCGGGCGAGGGCGGGCCGGCGGCTGCGGAACTGATTTATCACCGAATGCTTCCTTGCGCTCTTGGCCTTCCGCATCTGATCGCCGAAGCTCATTCGGTGCGGTTTGGCAGCCAAAAAGATTGTTTGATTCTGCTGGAGAGAGCGATGCTCCATTGCAACAAAATGGTCGTTTACCTTGAAGAGACGCGCGATATTTGCAATACTGGTGTTTCTTGGGATAAGTTCAACGAACTTATCAAAAAATACCTCTTTATTCGTCAGAAAACCCTCAATCTCCAGCGGTCGTGGAAAAAATATATGGACAGTAAATAACAGAATGATTGCCAAAGCTGCTACTGGAGAGCGACTAATTTTAAGCAGAGGGACTAATATTGTAACCGCAAGGGTCTAAGGGGGCGATCATCTTAATGGAAAGTTTGGAGCCTTCCTTTTACAAAAGGCAGGTTTTTTTGTAAGGTAATGGATAGGCAAAAATAGGGACGATTTGTTTTATCCAGAGGCGTCCCCGGAATTATCCGGGGAACCGATGGACGAGGAGTCCGGAGGAAACACCCTTCGGCCCGCCGCGGGCGGGGAATACGATTGGTAAATATAAATTCAATGAAAACTTCAGAAATTCGGGAAAAATATTTGAATTATTTTAAAAAACAGGGCCATGCGATAATTCCGTCATGCGGACTGGTGCCCGACAATGATCCGACGACGTTGTTTACTTCGGCAGGAATGCAGCAAATGATACCGTATCTTTCCGGCGAAAAACATCCGTTGGGGTCGCGCATTGCCAATTCGCAAAAATGTTTGCGCACGCAGGATATCGAGGAAGTGGGGGATAACCGCCACATGACTTTTTTTGAAATGCTGGGGAACTGGTCGTTAAACGATTATTTTAAAAAAGAGCAGATTGGCTGGATGTTTGAATTTTTGACCAAGGAAGTCGGCTTGGATCCGAAGAATCTTTATGTGACCGCGTTTCGCGGCTTGCCTGAAGCCGGGATTCCCAGAGACGAGGAAACCGCTGGCATTTGGAAAGAGCTGTTTCGGAGCGCCGGAATCGACGCCAAGGACGTTGACGGCGGCGACCATGAAATCAAGGAAGGGGAAAAGATTTTCTATTATGACGAAAAAAAGAACTGGTGGTCGCGTTCCGGGGTGCCGCAGGCCATGCCCGAAGGGGAGCTGGGCGGGCCTGATTCGGAGATCTTTTGGGATTTTGGCGCTAATTTACTGCTTCACGAAAAATCGCCGTGGGCGAATGAGCCGTGTCACGTGAATTGCGATTGTGGCCGTTTTTTGGAAATCGGCAACAATGTGTTCATGGAATATATGAAGCGACAGGGGAAGGTGGTGAAGATGGAGCGGCGCAATGTTGATTTCGGCGGCGGGTTGGAGCGTATTGCCGCGGCATCGATTAACGATCCGAATGTTTTCAATATTGATTTATTCAGGCCGGTTATCGAAAGACTGGAACAATTGTCGGGCAAAAAATACGGCAGCGACGCAAAAACCACGGCCACGATGCGCGTGATTTCCGACCACGTCCGTTCGGCGGTATTTCTGATTGCCGACGGCGTCAATCCTTCCAACAAGGCGCAGGGATATTTTACCCGCCGGCTTATCCGCCGCGCGGTGGTTAAAGGCCAGCAATTGGGAATTGAAAATAACTTTTTGGCCGAAATGGCAAGCATATATTCAAGTATATATTTAAATGCGTACTTGTTGCCGGCGGAGCAAATAGAGATTGAATTGGAAAAAGAAGAGACAAAATTCAGGATTACAATCAAAGACGGATTGAAAGAGTTTGAAAAAATGGCCCAAATCAATGAAAACCGCCTTTCGGGAAAGCAGCTTTTTGACCTGTACCAAAGTTATGGATTTCCATTGGAGTTGAGCGTTGAAATTGCCGGTGATAAAAATATCAAACTTGGCGCCGGGGCGCTGGACGACTTCAAGAACGAATCCCAAAAGCACCAGGAGCTGTCGCGCACTGCCAGCGCCGGAATGTTCAAAGGCGGATTGGCCGATGCCAGCGAGCAGACCACAAAATTGCATACCGCGGCGCATTTGATGCTGGCGGCGTTGCGGCAGGTGCTTGGCGAGGGCGTTTTTCAGAAAGGATCCAATATCACCGCGGAAAGATTGCGGTTTGATTTTTCGCATCCGCAAAAAATGACGCCGGAGCAAATAAAACAGGTTGAGGATCTGGTTAACGGACAGATCGCGAAAAATATTCCGGTGGAGAGGGAAGAGATGGCTACCGAAGCCGCCCGCGCCGCCGGAGCAATGGGCGCGTTCGGATCCAAATATGGAGACCGCGTGACGGTTTACACCATAGGCGGGTTTTCCAAGGAGATTTGCGGCGGTCCTCACGTTAAAAATACCGGCGAACTGGGCCGTTTCAAAATCGCCAAAGAAGAAAGTTCTTCTTCGGGAATCCGGCGCATCAAAGCCGTGCTGAAATAACCCGGCTTGCGCGGTTTTGTAATGCTGATAAAATAAAAGTAACAAATAATAGATTCCCGGTACCGGGAGGAATCAAACAAACAATCTATGGATAAAAAAACAACGTATTATATTGTCGCGGCGGTTATCCTTGTGGCTATCATCGGAATAATCATCGCAATGCAAAAACCGGCGACCAATACGCCGGCGAATCCAGCGGGCGGCGGAAAAACAGAAACTCCAAAAACAGTTAAAACGGAGACCGAAGTGGTCAAAGACATTGCCAAGCAACTGAATTTGGGCGAAGACCAGTTACCGTTGCGCGTCACGATGGATGATAACGGCCAGTCCGCTTCCCTGACTCCCGGCAAGAATCTCGCATTGATGCTTGGCGATACCTATAACTGGCAGATTACCTCAAGCGATGAAAAAGTTTTGGCGAAAAAGGACATATCTTTGAGTGACGCGCGGGTGCAGGCGGTATACAGCGTGGTGGGTTCGGGCGAGGCGGTATTGAGCGCCACCGGCAGCTGCAAAACCAATGGAGGATGCGCTTCACCTTCCGCGACTTTCAAATTCAACGTTGAGGGAGTGGTGAGCGATAACGTGGCGCCGGCGGATTTGGTAAAATAATTCGATTTTAAAATCTGTAACTCCCTGAGGGAAACCTCAGGGAGTTACAGATTTCGAGGATTCCTTAGGTAATCCGGGAGTAATCTCCTAAGGAGGCACTCCTTTGGTCCCGCCGCGGCGGGAAACACATTTGGGAAATATATTTTTTACAACCATTTTAAAAACGGCTTTAATGAGAGCCGTTTTTGGCAATATGGATTACAAAATCGCCGCCCGTTCGGCTATAATCCAATTAACATGAAAATAAATATCGCGACAAAAAATGAAATCAAAGTCGGCGCGCTGCGGGAAGCTGTCGCCGGATACGAATTCTTAAGGGACGCGGAGGTTGAGGGGATAGAGACCGGATCAGGGGTTTCCGATCAGCCCGGAAGCCTTGATGAAACCGTTCGCGGCGCAAAAAACCGGGCGCAAAACGCGTTCAAAGAATGCGCTTTGAGCGCGGGCATTGAAGACGGTTTGATGGAAGTTCCCGGTTCACTGACCGGTTTCATGAACATTACCGTGTGTTCGTTCTATGACGGATCCCGGCATTATCTGGGATTGTCGGCGGGGTTTGAATACCCGCCGGCCGCGGTTGAATTGGTTAAAAACGGGCTGGATATCAACCAGGCATTTTATAAAATCGGGTTGACGGACGATCCGCAGATCGGTTCGTCTCGGGGCGCGGTCGGCATCTTGACCAAAGGGAGATGGTGCCGCAAAGACACGGTCAAGCAGGCAATTATCGCCGCGCTTATCCAGCTTGATAATAAAAATTTATATTAGTCTATTCCAGACCGTTGAATAATTGCCGCATCTGAACTTAACCAAAAAAATCGCCAAGCTTAAATTTGTTCATTGATTTTATATTTTCCAAATGTATTCCCCGCCCGCGGCGGGGCCGAAGAATGTTTCCTCCGGAATCCTCATCCATCGGTTCCCCGGGCAAGCTCGGGGTCTACCTTTGGATAAAATCAATTATTTAACAGTCTCACATTTATGAAAAAAATCGCATTCTTTTTATTGTTTTCGGCGATAATATTGACTTTTGTCGCGGTGGCCGTGATTCCGCAAATAATCATACCCGAAGATTACGGTTCCGGGTTCGTGGTTAAAAAAGGCAAAGCCGCGGATATTGAAAAGACATTGCCGGACAAAGCGTCGCCGGCGGATGCCGGATCCTGCGATTTGTCGGTTTTCAATATGGATTGCGGGATTGCGCGGTATCTTGAAGAAAACCTGATCGATCCGAAAAATTCGGGAAATATTTTTTGCGCCTATGAAAAAATCGGACAAAGCGAAAGCGGCGACATCATTTATTTGAATTACGCGTGCGCGGAATTTTATCTTTCAAGCGGAAAAATCCGCGGGGGGAGCGGGCAGGCCGGTCCGGCAAAAATAACCAAGCTCGATAACGGAACGTTGTCGCACTTTACTCCGCGCGCCGGAAACTATTTCAACCGCGACGTCAATGAATTTTTCCCGAAGGAGTACCGGCAAGCGGCTTTAAACCCCAATTTGCAGAAATTGGCGTTAATAAACCGCGAACGCGCCAAGACCGGTCTTAGCGCCGATTTCGGCTACAAAATCGAGAAAGACACGGGCGTTGCTTGCGCTCATGATTTCGAATGCGTTACTCCCGCGGAATATTTATTGCAATCGCGCTGTCCGTTCGCTTCGATATGCAATGCCGGCAAATGCACGGTTGTTTGCCCGGAAACTCAGAATTAAAACAAAACCCCTCCGGAAGGAGGGGATTGGTTTTGCAATAATTACTTTGCGACTTTTGCCATGATGGCTTGAAAAAGCTCGGGTTTCGTTTCGCTCAATTGCGAAAGGATCTTGCGGTCGATGGCGATATTGTGCTTCTTTAAAGCGCCGATGAATTTGCTGTAATTCGTTCCGTTGGCGCGGCAAATGCCGTTGATGTGGATATTCCACATGCCGCGGGTATCGCGTTTTTTGACCTTGCGGTCGCGATAATTGTAGCTTAACGCTTTCATCATCGCTTGCTTGGCGGCGGCCAATTTCGATTTCCGTCCCCAGCGGAATCCTTTGGTGTATTCGATTATATTGGCTCTTCTTTTGTGGTGGAGGGTTCCTCGTTTTACGCGTGGCATGAATTTATGTTAAATATCAAATCCTGCATGTCAAATCCGGAAGGGATTCGGCATTTGGTCTGATTTTAAAATCTTTTATTTTTTAATAAGTAATTTCCTGATTTTCTTGGCTTCGGATTCGTTCAGCGGCACCCATTTGCGTCCGGCGCGGACTTTATTGCCTGACATTTTCGAGCGCAGATGGCAGGCCCCGGTCGCCCGGTGCATGATCTTTCCGTTCTTGGTGATCTTAAACCTTTTTGTTATTGATTTCCTTGTTTTCATTTTATTGGTTTGCGATTTTCGTTTTTTAATTTTTTTTGAAAATTGTCCCGCGGAGCGGGATCCCGCAAAGCGGGAAAAATTGAAAATTGAAAATTATTTTTGATTTATCCTTTGGAAATTATCATGTTGAATCCGCCCATCTCCCTTTTCAGCTCTTTGTCGGTTTTATAGGGGATCATCTTTCCGAGAATGTCCAGAAACTGGTTAACTTTTTCTCTGGAAATATTTCCGAATGCTTTTTCGCGTCCCCGCAGGCGGAGTTCGATTTTCACTTTGTCGCCTTTTTCCAGAAACTTTCTTGCCGCGGTCGCCCTTGTTTCCATGTCGTGCGGGGAAATGTTATAGGTCAGGCGGATGCCTTTGACTTCGCTGGTGTGGGTGCTTTTCTCTTTTTTTTGCAGAGCGTAAAGGTATTTTCCGTAATCGGTAATCCTTACCACCGGAGGAGCGACTTTATCGGTCACTTGCACCAAATCCAGATGCTTGGCCCAGGCCATTTCCAGGGCCTCTTTCAAGGTGACAACGCCGACTTGGTGATCGCTTTCGTCGATCAATCTTACCTGGGCGGCGCGTATTTGGTTGTTGATGGGTGGTTTTTTTAACACTATTGGAAATTGTTATTTTGCGTCTCGGACGCTTAGCGTCCGCTATCAAAAATACAAATTTATTGTGGGACGCTGAGCGTCCCATTTACCACGCTAAGCGTGGTGGAGACGACGGGACTTGAACCCGTATCTGAAAAACCATGTCGCGCGACTTCTACAAGCTTAGTCTGGTTTGTTTGAGAATTTAAGATTAAAACCGGACAAAATTCCTAAATTCTTTGCCTTGTTTGTTTTTGGATTTGCTTTTAAGGCTAAAGTAATCCTATCTCCAAAAGGTTATGCCCGATAAATTTAATGGAGAATCCGTCTATCGGACAGATTTAGTTACGACTAGGCGTAGACTAATTCAGGTGCGCTAAATGCGAATGATTTGGCACTTTTGAAGTTTGCCGGTTTTGGCAAGATCCGACTACTTGGCTTGCGATCGCGAGGCTGGCTTCCCATCGAAGCCTTACATCCCCGAATCTATCTTAAAACTGAAATCTCAAATCCCAAAACCAAATCTTAAATCCCTTTATCCATAAATGCATTTAAAGATTCTACATTTAAGATATGGATTTGAGATCTAGGATTCTGCATTTAAGATCTGCCCAAGGCGCGGGCGATTTCCCGGTCGACTTCGCGCTTTTTTAAAGTTTCCCGCTTGTCGAACTTCTTTTTGCCGCGACCAACTCCAAACTCCAGCTTTATCTTGCCGGAGTCTTCGTAACGTTCTTTAGTATATAGCCGAAGGGGGATAAAAGTCAAGCCTTTTTGAGACGCAATCCCGTTCAAACGCAGGATTTCGTGCTTGCGCAGCAAAAGCTTCCGGTCGCGCTGTTCATGGTAGTCGGCGCCCGCGTTGGCGGCTTGGTAAGCGGGGATTTTAGCGCCAATCCAAAAAACCCCATTAGGTTTGACGATCACATAGGATCCGGCCAAGGATATTCCGCGAGTTTTGACGGACTTAGCTTCCTGGCCGTTCAACGCCAACCCCGCCTCGAACTTTTCTAGGATTTCATAATTGAAGCCCGCCTTTTTGTTTTCAGTTAACACCTTCATGGTGCAAACATTATAACTCAAAACTGTGATATTGACAAGTTGACCAAAAAATGATATAATAGTGTAATGAACCGGTAATTCGCCGGTGGAGGCTATGTTATGGAGAATAGGACTAAGTTAGGGTTATTCATTGGTAGTATCGTAGCTTTGATCTTGGTATCTGCCTTTAGCGCCGTGCTTTACAGCATCGGCATTGATAAAGGTGTAGCGATAGTTAAAGACGAGGCTATTGAACAGGCGAACAATTTTGGCATCATCGAAATTACGATGACTAAATTGGTATTCGAGAATGGGAATAAAACTGCATTATTAGTGGTATTTGCAAATTATATTCCCATTGTTCGCCACAATGGTACGTCAATACCGGCTGTTGATCTTCGCGGCATTGATGGCCATGGAAACTTGGTAGAATATGAGGGTGAAACGAATTATAATTGGGAGAATAGACAAATTCTATATAAAGATTTGCCCAATAATTGGGAGAGCATAGAATTAGATGTAAGGGATATGAGGTTCACGGTTGAACCGTCGGAAATTCCTACACTAATACTTTATCTCTAATTTTTTTCACCCCCTATCTTTTTAATTGAATACTTAAAACTTTGGGAAATAAGTTTTTTGTTTTTAAAATCATGGCAATTTCTTCAAAATATGGTATAGCAATAATATTGAATTAGGGGAGTATTGTTTTTAATAAAATTTAAAAAATGATAAGGGAACAAATTAATTTATTGGTTGGCAAAGTTTTGAAAACCCTGGCGAAAGAGGGATTTTTTGGTTTGGGGGACATTCAAGGTGTTTTGAACGCGGAAACGGTGAATGCGTGCAAGGATCGGGCGCACGGGGATTATGCTTCCAGCGCGGCGATGAAGCTGGCGGGGTTAGCCAAGAAAAATCCGCTGGAAATCGCGACTAAAGTCAAGGAAGAACTGGACAAATCCGCCAAAACAAAAAAATTATTTTCCAAAATTGAGGCGGTCGCGCCGGGATTTATTAACTTCACTTTAGCGCCGGAATATTTGAAAACCGAGGTCGCGAAGATATTGGACGAATGCTCGGATTATGGAAAATCGAATATCGGCAAGGGCAAAAAGACCCAGGTGGAATTTGTTTCGGCTAATCCCAGCGGCCAGCTGCACGTGGGCAACGGCCGGAGCGCTTTTTATGGCGACGCGTTGGCAAATGTTTTGGCCAAGGCTGGCTATGGCGTGGAAAGGGAATATTATGTCAACGACGCGAAGGTTTCAAAGCAGATCCAAACCCTGGGCGCCACCGCGCTTGGCCACGGAGAGGCGTATCTTTCGCCTTATTTGAAAGAAAAGATCGCCAAGTTGCAGCCCAAGCTGTTGAAGATCCATTCGGAAACCGACGGTGGTTATTTCCTGGCCCAGGAAGTGCTCAAGGATTTGCAAAAGTTTGTCGCCGGACAGCTTAAGATAAAATTCGACTTATGGGTTTCCGAAGAGAGTTTGTATAAACAAAGGCTGATAATCGAAACCTATGACATTCTGAAAAAGAAAGGCCTGATTTTTGAAAAAGACGGCGCTTACTGGCTGAACATGGCCAAGTATAACCAGAAGGACGAAGTTTTGCTGCGCGCCAACGGCAGTCCGACCTATTTCCTTTCCGATATCGCGTACCATCGCGATAAAATGAAGCGCGGCTATAAAAAGATAATCGACATTTGGGGCGCCGACCATCAAGGGCACGTGCCGCGCATGAAAGCGGTAATGGATATTCTGGGATACAAGGGCGAGTTTGAAGTTTTGATTTGCCAGATCGTGACCATCAAAGGAGGGAAAATATCCAAGCGCGAAGGCAATATCATTTCTTTGAACTGGCTTATCGACGAGGTGGGCGTTGACGCGGCGAGGTTTTTCTATTTGCAAAATTCGCTGCAGTCGCAGATGGAATTCGACGTGGCGCTGGCCAAGAAAAAATCCAGCGATTCGCCGGTGTTCTACGTCCAGTACGCCCACGCGCGGATTGCCAGCATTTTGCGCAAGGCCAAGGTCAAAAAGGCGGTGGCGGCGCCGGAACAGTTCGCGAATCTGGAACACCAAAGCGAAATCGAACTGATGAAAGAATTGCTGCGTTTTCCTGAAGTCGTGGGCGATACGGCCAAAGATTATCAAATCCAACGGATATGCTTGTATGCCACGAATCTGGCGGTTGAATTCAATAAATTTTACCGGGATTGCCAGGTGATCTGCGATGATAAAAAAACCCGCCAGGCGCGCTTGGCCCTGACGGTGGCAACCAAGATCGCTTTGGAAAGCGCTCTGGGCATTCTGGGAATATCGGCGCCGGGGAAAATGTAATTTTCAGCGGATCGATTTTAAGAACTCTTCGGCGAGCGCGGTCGTATCCGCGCCGGTCTGGTAGAAATTTTTCCAGACCACGCAAATGTCGGCGCTGTTGAAAAAGGCGCGCTGGATTTCGCGGCTGGTATCGCCGCCGGCCACGGAAATCATGATGTCGTAATTTCCTTTTATCCTTTGTATCTCGTGATAGGGGATTTGTTTTTCCTTGTTGAATTTTTCTTCATCGACGCCGCGATGCAAAACAATCGCCACTGGCGGTTTTTTCAGTTTGCGCAGGACGGCCAGCGAGTATTCGACGTTCATCATGTCGATCATCGCGTCGATTCCCAAAGCCTCGCATTCAGCGATGAACGCGTTCAAAGTTTCCACCGGCGCCTGGCCCATGGCGATTGCCGCCGAAGCTCCGGCGGTCGCGGCCATGCGCGCTTCGGTCGTGCCGCGGTCGATGGTTTTTAAATCGGCGACAATGTACGGTTCGATATCGGTGCCGGACAGGCGGTTTTGCCAGGCGTATTTCAGCCGCGCCACGGCAACGATTCCGGCTTCCTTGATCAGCGGCGTGCCGGCTTCGATGATAATCCGGTCGCTGGGCGGCAGCCGGCGGATTATCATTTGGGCGTCATAAAGATTGCCGTTTAGCGCGATTTGCAGGTATTTTTCCCGCGAATTTAGTTTTGCCATATTGTTATCATGATAGACAAACAATCAAGAAAGTGCAAAATATTTTGACGGTTTCGATAATTTTTGTCATAGTTTTAAGCAATCAATAGGCCGAAAAATCATATGATGTCATCTGCGGATAAAATTTTGCTCGATGGGGTCAGGGAGGCGTCGCTTGTTTTTTTCGAAAAAAGCGAAGCGAAAAGCCATAACTGGGAGCATACCGTTCGCGTGCGGGAAAACGCGATGCGAATCGGCAAAAAATTAAAAGCCGATCTGCTGGTTTTGGAACTGGCGGTTTATCTGCACGATATCGCCCGGTCCGAAGAAATGACCTCGAAGGGCAAAATTGACCACGCGAAGCGCGGCGCCGAACTGGCGCGGGAAATTTTGAAAAAGCTGGGAGCGAGTCGGGAGATTGCCGAAGAAGTTTGCTATTGCATCGAAAACCACCGGGCCAAAGGCATGAACCGCGGCAAAACTTTGGAGGCGGATATCCTGTTTGACGCCGATAAACTCGACGCGCTGGGCGCGGTGGGGATTCTTCGCCTCGACAGGTTTGCTTTGGAAGTCGGCGCGGGGCTGCATAACGGAACCGCTGATTTGAAAAATACCGAAACATATACTTCCGAAGACACTTCATTCCGCGAATTTTACATGACCACGCGTTTTTTTCGGGACAAAATGCGGACCTCGCCCGGGAAAAAAATCGCCGCCAAAAGGCATCGTTTCATGGTTTTGTTTTTCCGGCGCTTTTTTGAAGAAATCAACGCCGACGAAGCTTTCTGTAGGATGCTTAAGGAGTGCGAATGATTTCCGCAGTTTTTTGATCCATGGTACGGGATGTATAATTAATAAATAATTTTTTTCACAATGAACAAAATATCAATTTACAGCACTATGACGCGCAAGGTGACTGAATTGGTTCCGATGGAAGCGGGGAAAATAAAGTTTTTCGTTTGCGGGCCCACGGTCTATGATTTTCCCCACTTGGGCCACGCGAAAACCTATACGCAATTCGACTTCATCGTGAAATATCTGCGCTGGATCGGGTTTGAAGTTAATTATTTGCAGAATATTACAGACCTTGATGACAAGATAATCAAGCGCAGCGCGGATCGGAATATCGATTGGCGCGATTTGACTGCCGAATTTGAGAAAATTTATATCGATGATATGGCGGCGCTTCATAATACCGCGGTAACCAAATACGCGCGGGCAACCGATTATATCGAGAATATCGTGAACCAAACTCAAAGAATGCTGGATAAAGGCTTGGCGTATCGTACGCCCGATGGCAGTATTTATTTTGAGATTGCAAAATTCGGCGACTATGGCAAGCTTTCCGGTCGTACGGAATTAAAAGAAAACGATAGCGTGTCGCGTATTGATACCGATGACCAGAAAAAGGGGTGGAATGATTTTTGCTTGTGGAAGGCGTCCAAAGAAAACGAACCTAGTTGGGATACACCGTTAGGCAAAGGGCGTCCTGGCTGGCACATCGAGGATACCGCGATCACGGAAGTTGAATTCGGACCGCATTATGATATTCACGGTGGCGCGATCGATTTGATTTTTCCGCACCACGAAGCCGAAATTACGCAAATGGAATCGATCGCGGGCGCACCGTTGGTTCGTTATTGGATGCACACCGGGTTTTTGAATATCAATTCGGTGAAAATGTCCAAATCGCTGGGCAATTTTAAAACCATTCGCGATATTCTAAAAGCCTACGATTATCGGACCTTGAGATATTTTTTCATTAGCAATCATTATCGCGCGGCGATGGATTTTAACGACGCAGCCTTGGAACAGGCCAAGAATTCATTAAGCCGGATTGACGAATTTATTTTCAACAAAGTGGATGTAAATTTTGATGACGCGGTCGACGAGGCGGCAATAGAGGAGGCGAAAGCTAAATTCCACGAAGCATTATCCAGCGACCTGAACACGCCGCAAGCCTTCGCGGTTTTGTTTGATTTTATCCGCAGCCAGAACATGAAAGAGAAATCCGGCCGCAGGACTTTTGAATTCCTGAGCCAGATCAACTCGTTTGCGGATTTCATGAAATTCGACCAGACAAAAAGCGATGCGTTCATCGAATCGCTGATTGCCGAACGCAACGCCGCGCGCGCCGCGAAAAATTTTTCCAAATCCGACCAGATTCGCGACAGATTGCTTTCCATGGGCGTGAAGATCTACGATACCAAAGAGGGTACGAAATACCGGACGTAATTCTGGCTGAGTTTGACAAGTTATTTATCTTGTGTTATTAATAAAAAACAATAATAAACAAATATTACGATGATAGTCTGCCGCCAAATGAATAGCAACGCGCGCACCCAGAATGTTTTGGGCGGATTTGCGTATGTGGTTGCTTATTTTGCCGCGGACGGTTTTTTTGAATTTTTGAGTTAACCTCTTTGGATTTTTTTAAAAAACGCCCTGGCAAGACAAGCAGGGCGTTTTTAGTTACGCGCTTCATCTTGCCTTGGCGTTCATTAACAAACAGGAGGGGATAAATATATGCAAGCAGACAAATTGATAAAAAAATACCAAATATTGCAGTTTTTGCGGCAAATGCCGACGGCGATGGTGGCGTCCACTTACGTGGTTTTTTTGATGGGCAAAGGTTTGAGCCTGTCGGATTTGGGATTGGTGGGGCTGTCGTTTTCCGTGGTTTTATTGGCGGCCGAACTGCCCACGGGATATTTTGCCGACCATTACGGCCGGAGAAAATCAATGATCGCTTCTTGCGTTGTCGCCGCGTTTGCGCCTTTTGTGTACATCTGGGCGGATAATCTTTGGCAATGCATGATCGCCGAATCGATATTCGCGGTCAGTTGCGGATTTTACAACGGCGCGCTGGACGCGTGGATAAGGCACGAATTGCAATATATCGGCGAAGAAAAAAATACTCTGAAAGCCTTTGCCAAGGGGTCGCAGGCCGTTCAAATGGCTTTGGCGGGCGGCGCGCTGGCCGGAGGCTATCTGGCGTCGCAAAGCATGATCCTGCCCTGGATCATCGGCGGATCAATGGACGTGGCGGCGCTTATCGCCGCGGTCATTTTGATGCGCGAGCATTATCAGCCGTTTCATTCGGGATTGGAATTGGGCGAAGGCGCGAGAACAATTGGCAGAAGCGCGGCGCTGAAATTTATTTGCGCCTTGAGTTTTGTCGGTTGTTTTGCCACCGCGGCCGCGAACCTTTATTGGCAGCCATTTTTTGTCTCGCTGGCTCCCGATCCGAAAATTCTTGGCGCGTTCTGTTTTGTGTTTTTCGCGGTGAATTTTCTGGGCGCCAAAATCGCCGAAAGATTTTTCGCAAAAAGCGATCCTAAACGGCAAGAAAAAGAAATCGCGTTTTCCCAGCTGCTGATCGGTTTGGCGGTGATCGTCGCGGCTGCCGCGCCGGTAGCCGCGGCGTCGATGCTGTTCTATGTCATTCATGAAGGGGCGAGAGGGGCATTTGTCGTGGCGCGCCAGACGTATTTGCAGCAAGCGATCGCGAAGGAATCGCAGCGCGCCACGATCGGTTCGATCGGTTCATTCTTTGAGCAGACCGGTTCGATCACCGCCTATCTGGCGTGCGGCGCGATACTTGCGCATGGTTCGATTGCCGATGTATGGATCGTATCGGGGGGAACCGCAATTATCGCTTCGGCGATTCTTTATCGATGGCGGAAAACCGCAAGCAGGCAAGAATGATTTTTGCCTGCTTTTCGTTTGGAGGCGCGCGTAAATAAAAACATCGGCTTCTAAAACAAAAATCGCGCCCAAAAGCGCGAAATTGTCAGTGCCTTCACTGCGTAGCATTGGCGAAGCAGTGCCCCCGACAGGAATCGAACCTGTAGTCGCGAGATCCGCAATCTCGAATTTTATCCATTAAACTACGGGGGCGGGGAATAGTTGATTAGCTATGAGTAATGAGTTTATCGGAAAATACAAACTCAAAATCGGTTGATTAACGGTTCCACGATATCACAAAAAACATTTGAACGCAATTTGGTCGTAATCGCGATGGCAATTTCTTTACTTTTGGCCGATGATTGGTAGAATGAGATTGCTTGAATCCAAGCGATTTTTTTGCATTTAAACCAACATATATGGACCCAAAAATTTATATCAAAGGAGTGGGAATGACGCGGTTCGATTATACTCAGAAACCGTGGTGGGGCTATGCTTTCGATGCGGCCATCGACGCGTTGAAAGACGCCAAGATGAACATCGGCGATATTGACGCGATTGTTTTTTCCGGAGTGTCTTCGGCGGCCGGCGGAGAACACCAGACGCACAAAGTTTCGCTGCTGTCGGGATTGTTCAAAACCAATGTGCCGATCGTCGAAACGCCGTCGGTTTGCGGCGGGGGAGGCGTGGCGTTCTGGACCGCGTTGCGTTTGCTGCGCGACCAGGAGTTCAACAATATTTTGGTTTTAGCAGGCGAGAAACTGGTGGATAACCGCGCCGAGGTGATTACCGATTGGATTCTGTCGGCGGCGGAAAGAGCCGTTGAGCAGCCCGAAGGCTTGCTGTTTCCGGCGCAGAACGCGCTGGTATTCCAGCAATACTGCAAAAAATATGGCGGCAGTCATGAAGATTTGGAACTGATCGCGTTCAAAAACCATCAGAACGCGGCTTTGAATCCCAAAGCCTACTATTACAAACGGCCGGTGACGATGGAAAAAATCAAAGACTCTCCGGTGGTGGCTGAGCCGTTGCGCTTAATGGATTGTTCGCTGTCGGTTAACGGCGGCGCGGCTGCGATTATTAGCAAAGAAAAGACCGACATTGAAGTCGCCGGTTCGGGATTTGCCACAGATTACATTTTGACTTTCGAAAGGGAAGATATGACTCATTTCCGCGCCACGCAGCTGGCCGCGCAAAAAGCTTTCAAGATGGCGGGATTGACGCCGGAAGATATCAATGTAGCTGAAGTCCACGACGCGTTTACTTCCGTGGAATTGCTGTCATATGAAGATTTGGGATTCGCGCAACCGGGCAAGGCGGGCGATCTGATTCGCTCGGGAAAAATAAACATGGGCGGCAAGATGCCGGTCAACCCGTCCGGCGGCTTGAAGGCCAAAGGCCATCCGATTTCGGCAACGGGCCTGGCGCAAATATACGAGATCACCAACCAGTTGCGCGGCAATTGCGGCGAGCGTCAAGTAAAGGACGCCAGAATCGGATTAACTCACAATATTGGCGGAGCGGGAGGAAGCGTGACAGTGCATATTCTGAAAAAGAACTGAATTTTTGAGATATGTTGCAAAAAAACAAAAAAACTTTAACAAATTCTAGAACTAGCCACAAGACAAAGAGTGGCACGGAAGCATGGCAAATGTCGCCTAAGCTTGAAAAACTTTTGGAGCAGATAGAGCTTGATATTGCGCAAGGAAAAAATCTTATCGGACCATTTGATTCCGCTGAAAAGATGATAAGGGGTTTGAATTTAGATAATGAAGCTGAATAATCCATGAATGAGAAGACTTATTTTTTGTCTCGGATTTGTAACTTTTGAAACTAATTTCCGAAAGGCGGGAAAAGTGTCCATACGTCGGACGTATGGACACTTTTTTCATTGTTGAATAAAAAAACAACCAATTTGGAATTGCTTGCGGTAGGAATACGTATTGAAATTTAATTTCAATAAATTTAGAAAAGAGAAAAATAGGAAATAGGTTCGGGTTTGTGTATATGCGGCGTGTGTTTTGCCGCTCAGGGCTGCGAGGTTGTAGCTAGGCGTAATGGATTAGATCTTCTTTCTGCATCTTCAAGGGATTGTAGTTCTGCATCTCAGTCTGCATCTCGATCTCCTCAATGGCCACATGGAAGCCCTGCGTCTCAATGACTGGTGGGCTGCCTGCGAAGTTCTTGGCGTCGGTGGAGGCGATCCTGGTGGAGGGGGAGTCAGCAATCTGGAAGTAGCTACTGGCGTCAACCTGGATCTTGGTGTCCATCTCGGTCTGCGTCCTAAATCCTTCTTGGTCAGGATCTCCTGGGGATCGGCATGTAGAGTTCTTGAAGAAGTCCTGAGAGGAGCTTTGGCCTAATGCAATTTGGTCCTGCTGATCTTTCTCGGACGAGGGAATAGCATAAGTGGAAGCGGAAACGCTACTCACGTCTTCTTTCTGCACCATCAAGTCCTTTTCTCCTTCTCTGAATACACCATCAAGAGCTGAAAACTGGCCCATGACGAAAGTTCTTGTCCTTGTTATCTGCGCCTGCATGAATCCCATTGGTCCGCTCGAAGTTGCCGGGATTGTGCTTGCCTGATTGCTGGAGTTCGCATTTAAGCCGCCGCTTCCACCGCTATTGTATCCGGGCAGAAACAACAGACAAAATGCTACCATCAGCACAGCTATTGTCTTTCTCATATTCTTCTCTCTCCCTATACCTTTTACCATTCCAGCGTTGTCGTGCGGGGCGGATAAATACCCCGATCTATTGGAAGGAATGGGGACAAAAATTCTTTGCATTAAAAAATGCTTGTCGCCATTCCCTGCAAGAGAGGGGATTATCCGATCGGCCGCAAGACTGAACCTATTTCCTTTTTGTGATTTTATTCAGTTTTAAAAGTTCGCATTATGGCTATTTATCAAATATTAATCTTCGGGTCAATGTTGACGAAACTGATTTTTATGGTTTAAATGAGAAGTATTTTTTCAAAGCCAAACGAAGAATGGTTTTGTTTTTCAAATTGGATTCCAGCAGGCAGATGCCCTTATTGGGAAAACCGTAGATTACCAAAGTTTTCGGTCGAGCCAGCAGCACCGCGGGAATGGCCAGCAGGTCTTCTTCGCCGTTGACGCAAATATTGGTTTTTTCCTTGAACGCGAGCTTTATGGCGTCCCAGGCCTCTTTCTGGATTGTGCCCGCCGGATTTTCTATCGTTATCGCGCATTCGTGTTTCTGCGCGAATGACTGGCGCTGGACTTTTTTGTCAAAAATTTTAATATCGGATTGCAAGTGGTGGGAACAATAATCGCCCACGGTAACCACGGTTTTGTATTTATTTTTTTTTACGATTTCTTCGCACCGGCTTTTTATTTCCGCTTCGGTTCCAAACAGGGGCTTGCCCCAGATCTTTTGCATTTTGGCCCGCGATTTTTCTGGCAAAAAATAAGTTTTTGGCATAACATGAAATATAGAAAGGCAATCTCAAATCAAAAATATATTTTCCAAATGTATTTCGTCGAGCGGGGCATGCACCCCGCGCGACGACCAAAGGGGGCACCCCTTACAAGAGTACTTGCGGATTACCTAAGGAATCCTCTTGGTGCACCCCGGGGCGAATCCCCGAGGTATTGCACTCAATAAAATTCTACCACAGATTAACAAAAAAGATTATGTTCTACGAATGTGAAAAATGCAAGCGAAGATGGGAATATCCGCTGACGGAATGCCCGTATTGTTTTGTTTCTTTGAGAAAAATGGAAAGCAAGTCCTGTCGCGTTAACAGCGTTATCAAAGTCGCCATTCCGACGCTGTTCCATCCGAACGTGCCGTATTATGTCCTGCTCCTGGAAGATGAAGCGGGGAATGCCTGGGGATATAAATCCGAAAAAGAATATAAATCCGGGGACGAGTTCAAGCTGGAATCCGATCCGAATGCGGTGGCGATCTGGCGCGTGAAATATAACGCGGCCGAGGCAGTGGGGAAGGCGCTGGAATTGATCGGCGGCATTAGCATCGGCAAGGATTCGAAAGTGGTGGTCATGCCCACGATAGACAAACCCAGCCATGCGTATTTTCGCGACAACACTTCCCCGGAATTTTTGAGCGCGGTTCTGCGGATCCTTTTGGATCGGGGAGCGAAAGCGGAAAACATCACGGTCGCCGGACAAAGTTTCGGCGATCTTCCGGTAGCGGTTGCCGCGCAAAAGTCAGGGTTGATTGATGCCGGCGCCAAGTTCGGCGTGGCGGCGCTCGATCTGGCGACCGCGGAATTTGAGCGATCAGGAAATTTTGAAATTTCAAAAACAATTTTGGCTGCCGATCTGGTGGTTAATCTCGCGATGGAAAAGATCGGCGCGGCGGCGGCGACCGAAAACTTGTTCAAGGTTTTGAAAAAAGAAAATTATCTGGGACAGAAATATTTGTCTTCGGACGCCGAGATTGCCGCCGCGCTGGAGCCGGTTTTAAATAAAATGGTGGCAATCGGCGAAGCCGAATATGTCCAGCGATCCAACAAACTGACATCATTCATGGGATTGGTTTTTGCCGGCCGCAGCAGCCGCAACCTTGATCGGGTGTTTAATGAGGTCGCGAAATCTTTTAAAATTCCGGAAACCATAAAAGACATACCGGTCGAAAATATTTCCACGTCCGGCCGCAGCATCAAGGAAGTGCAATATTCCGCGGAAATTTTTTAAAAAAACATTTTTTGGTTTGAGCTAAAAGCTCATACGCATCAGCATGATCAGCATCGTTAATGCGAAGTCGAAAATACTTTTTGGTGCGGCATTGGCTGCGGCAATTTTTGCGTTTGCTGGGTTTTTGGCGCCCGTGCGCGCGGCAAATCCGGTTTGCACTCCCGGGAAAACCGTCGGGTGCGGCGTTTGCAATTCCACCGGTACGGCTTGGGCCAATAACGATGCGAAATGCGCGTCCGGAAAAGTTTGCCAGAACTGGCTTTGCGTTGCCGCGGCTGATCAGATAAAGAGTTCTTTTGAAGTCGCCAATTGCGCTGTTTTGAGCGGCTGGATATGCGATCCCAACAGCGTTACCACTCAATTTTCAGTTGATTTTTATTTGGATGACACGACCGCCAACGGATATTTGGGCAATGCGGTTGCGAACGCGTCCCGCTCCGATATCGCCAGTTTGTGCGGCGGATCCGCGATCCACGGATTTTCGTTTGCAATGCCGTCAAAAACCAGCAATGGCGCGCGTACCGTTAGCGATGGCGCGGCGCACGTGATTCACGCGGCAGGAAAAAGAAATCCCGGAGACTGGTTTATTTTTGCGGAAAGCCCGAAAGATTTAACTTGTTCCTCCTGTACTCCCGTCACCTGCCTTTCCCAGGGCCGGACCTGCGGTTCGCTTTCCGACGGCTGCGGCAGCACCCTCAATTGCGGCGGCTGTTCTTCAGGATTGGTCTGCACCGGCAGCGG
>Ga0074195_1002345_pt1 | contig 21614 bp, 17 predicted proteins | sample EPASupsiteHSE623_FD_64525 | JGI IMG/M metagenome (GOLD analysis project Ga0074195, IMG submission 64525) | Bioremediated contaminated groundwater from EPA Superfund site, New Mexico - Sample HSE6-23 | ecosystem: Environmental > Aquatic > Deep subsurface > Groundwater > Contaminated ...
AAAGAAAAAACAATTAAGGAAGGTAATGCAAAGGGTGACTTTGTTTATGTGGGACTTAGCAGGGGAATGGTATAATAAGCGAGTGACATTGCGCAGCAAGGTAGTCCTGCTTTACGAACGCCTGTGGATAAAGGGCTGGCCGCTCCCGATACTGCTACAGTGATATGCGGAACAGACCTTTATCCACAGGATGAGTATTAGCAGGACTACGCAGCGGAGCATAAGTCACGAGCGTTTATACCATTCCCCTGCGAAACGGTATAAAATAAGGTCAACGTTGCCTGATGAGGCACTAGGAGTTTTGGTTTTATCTGGTTAAACACTTCTCAGAAGTATATTATTAAGGTGCTACTTTATAGGCGGAATTGGGAGGATAAAATAAGGAGCCGACTCTTAGTTATGAGTCAGCCCCAGAAAAAGTTGTGTTTAAATTTGGCGGGAACGTGTGGGAATCGAACCCACCACGGACAGGATCGCTGCCCGTCAACTGGTTTTGAAGACCAGGCGAGCCACCAGGCCCAATCCGCTCCCGTACTCAGCAGGTTATATTATAACATATTAATAACTGTAAAGCAAACGAGTATATCCTGAATTTGCATTTACATTTGCCTTTTGTTGTGAGATAATAACATTATAACATAGGCTGTCCAGATTAGGAACGGTAACTCCGGAGGTGTTTAAATTGTTTAACCTCGGACCCATGGAATTAATATCTATTTTGGTTATTGCCCTGCTGGTCTTTGGTCCCCGAAAGCTTCCCGAACTGGCTAAATCCTTGGGCAGAGCCATGAATGAGTTCAAAAAGGCATCACGGGATATTCAGAAGGAACTGCACGAAACCACAAAAGAAATAGAAAAAAAAGATCAGGATATTCAGAAGGAACTGCACGAAACCACACAAGAACTAGAAAAAGAAGACAAGCCTGATGGAGCGGGATAATCTGCTCCTTTTTTGTTAAAACTTAATTTTAACCTGAATTATCCGATGGCTAACCGCCACTAAGACTCCCGCTTCTTAAGCGGGAAATAAGTGGCGCTAAGCCCCTGGATAAGTCAACTAAACTTCAGGTGGGGTTTAAAACCCCACCTGAAGTAAGTTTCCTTTATTTGGAGACAGAGGAAAATTTGACGGGATAATCAGGCCTAAACAGCTAATTTTCTTATTAATTGCAGGAATTTTGGACGATGTATCGAATATAATGCAAGTGTACAAGCCGAGGCTTTATGACACAAGATGCCTTATTACGACAAGCGGGTGGAATAATGAAAGGGCTTGAGCTGTTTGACATAGTAAAAAACGACCTTAAACTTGTGGACAGAGAACTGCAAAAAATTGTACAGACTCACGACCCGTTATTGACCGAAACATCAGCGCATTTGCTGAATGCAGGCGGCAAGAGGTTAAGACCTGCATTTGCTTTGGTTGCGGGCCGAACTTATGAGTATAATCATGACAGGCTGATACCCCTGGCCATGGCCCTCGAACTGATCCATATGGCCAGCCTTGTCCATGATGATGTTATTGACGAATCTTATACCAGACGTGGGATACCGACCGTTAAAGCCAATTGGGGAGATCAGGTCTCCATCTACACCGGAACATATTTGCTCGCTCAATCACTGGTTCTTATTGCCAGGTGCGACCATCCTGTCATCAGCCGGGTTCTTGCCGATATCAGCGTTAAAATGTGTGAAGGCGAAATCCAGCAGATTGTTACAAGTTTTGACCCTGCCCAGACTGTAAAAGATTATTTTTTCAGAATCAAGAGAAAGACAGCACTGCTCATTTCTGCAAGCTGCAAACTGGGCGCCGTGGCCTGCGGAGCTCCAGACTACCATATCAGGGCTTTGGCCCGGTATGGCTATTTTCTTGGTATGGCATTCCAGATTACAGATGATATCCTTGATTTCACCGCCAGCCAAAGAGTTCTCGGCAAACCCGTCGGGAGCGACTTAAGACAGGGGATTGTTACCCTGCCGGTTATCTATGCCCTGGCGGGGTCTGCTGAAAGAAGCCGTTTGGTGGAAATTATTGGGAATAAGGAAAAAAAGGAGGGTGAAGTCCTAGAGGCTATTAACATTATCAAAAAATGCGGAGCCATTGAGAAATCGTTTGGGGTATCTAACCGCTATCTTGAAAAGGCAAAGAAAGAACTGCTGCATCTACCATCTGGCGGAGCAACAAAAAGTCTGGCAGTAATCGCCGATAAAATCGGCAAGAGAAAGTTTTAAGCTATTAAGAAGACTTCTAAAACGAAATAATTATTAATTGCAGAAGGGATTTATATTTCCGCGTAGAATAGTATTAAAATACGTTTTTCCTCAAGATTTTATCACATTTCCAATGATCGTTCTTTATTCGGAAATCACCTTTCTTTTTTTTCGCATTTTATATGAATCTAGTTATTAATATAGTTAAGGAGGCTTAGTCAGAGATGGGGTTAAAAGACAAGTTGAAGTTTAACCTGTCCAAGACCGAAGACAAGTTAAAGCTGTTTATCCTGGTCAGCGGAACATTACTGTTCCTGCTGGTGGCCACGGTTGGCGGAATTTCGCTTACAATGTCACCGGATTTCTGTAAGCTCTGCCATAAGGCCATGACTCCCGAATACGTTACGTGGAAATATTCTTCCCACAGCCAGATTGCCTGTGTTGATTGCCATATGGAACCGGGCGTAATCAATATCATGAAGGAAAAAGTTATGGCTATGGGACACCTCTATGACTATGTTACTGCCGGCTATGAACATCATTTGCCTATCAAGATGAAACATGAACTTCCCAGTCACCTGTGCGAACGGTGTCACTCCGTAAAAACCAGAACCTTCACCCTCTCCGGTGACCTGATAGTTTCTCACGAATTACACGGTGAGAAGGGGGTAAGCTGTATCAAGTGTCACTCAGGGGTTGCCCACGGCAACATTGCAGGCAGGGGCGCCACCAAAGACGGCGAACTGGCAGCCTGGAATGATGAAAAAGGCCAGGAGAACATGACCAAGGAAATGATCAGACCTGATATGGACACCTGTGTTGCCTGCCACATCAATCCCGCCAAATTCGGTGTCAAAGACGTAGAAGCCGTGACCTGGGCCTGCGAGGCTTGTCATAAGAGCATCCTGACACCCAAGAACCACAGTGAACCCACCTGGCTCAACATCCACGGTCTTGACGCAGAGAAGGAACCTAAAGGCTGCGTAAGCTGCCACGCCATAGGAACCGAACCCGGATTCAGCGCTGACGGCGTTGTCAATAACAAGATAAAGACCGGTTCACAGGCTAAAGACTTAGCCTGGGAGAACGAATTCTGCATTAACTGTCACAGTAAGAAGCCGAAAGACCACCAGGATAAATCTGTCTGGATGCCTAAGCATAAAGATGCCGTGGCCGCCAAGCAGATGAAGAACTGCATGGCCTGCCACAGCATCCAGGCCGCCAAAGCCGGCGAAACCCTTAAGTCACCGGCCGGGGAAGTTGCCTGTAACAAGTGTCATTGGTTTAAGTAAAATTTCTGTCAATTAAAAACTGAAACCGGCGGTGAATCACTGCCGGTTTCATAACTTTTTACCACATTGTACCGGACGAACCACTGCTCCGACTGTCATACCCCGCATGCCTCGAAGTACAGGGGGATGACAAAACTGCCCGGCAAGCTGCTGTGCTTCAGCTGTCACTATGAAAGGCAGAATGAGCAGCTGATGCCAGAATAATTATGTACGGGTTACCTATGGAGGGAAAGCTTTGTAAAGCAGCCATGGCTTGGCTCTACTGCCTGTAATTTTCAGGCCTCTTTTTTAGTTTTTGGGCAGGAGATTCAAGCAAGTGGGCGAATTCTAAACAAGCATTTCTAAAAACTAAAATAAGTCTAAAAGTTACAATAAGTACAAGGGAAGGGATGAAGGCGAAGTGGGTTCAACCGGCACAATCAGCCTAAACAAAGCCATAGTCATTATCGTCGCCAGCACATTAGCTTTCATTGCTTCCGGGATTGCCGTCGGTTATCAGGTATATTGGAACCGTTATGACCAGCGGCCCCAGATAGTAAAGGACCAGGAGGCCTTTAAGACCCAGGTGAGGGCCAACCCGGATGACGCAGATTCCCACCTGAATCTGGGTTGGACTTATTATGAACAGGGCAAAAAAGAAATGGCCCTGAAGGAGTACAAAAAAGCCCTCAGCCTGGATGAAGAAAATATAGGGGCTATTTATAACATCGGGCTGGTCCAGAAAGACCTGAAAAATTACCAAGAGGCCGAACGGCAGATGAAAGAGGTTCTCCGGCGGGCGCCGTTTCATGAACTGGCCACCTATACTCTGGCCCAGGTTTATCGTGAGTCGAAACAGTATGATCAAGCCAGGGATCAGTATATTCAAGCCCTGAAGGTTTCACCCGCATCGGCCAATATTATCACTGAGCTGGGTATGGTTTATGAGGCCCAGGGGAAAAAAGCCGATGCCATCAAACAGTACAAGGAAGCCCTGCGTTTTGTGCCTGACCTGAAAGAAGCGCAGGCTGGCCTGAAACGGTTGACAGGCTAGTGGCAGGAGAAGGCTTCATCGTGGCTCAACATGCAGGTTTGTGAGGACTATCATAAGAAATAGGGGAGGATAAAATGCGGTTGACAAGAATGGTGGCAGCAATATGTGCCCTGTGTCTGGTAACCGGTTTAGTTATATACGGGGGAATTTCACTTTGGCCCCAGTTGGCTGATTCATCACCGTTGGACGGATACCGGCAGAACACCGGAAAAGATATTAACCCCCGGTACCTTTACTCGATAGGTGGACCCACGGGGCCTAAGCGGCCGAATGCAGTCATGGTTTATAAAGACCGGGTTTATGTGACCGACGCGGCCGGGGGGCAGGTTTTTGTCTACTCGGAAAAGGGGAAGGAACTGTTCCGGTTCGGTAAATCCGGAGATGCCGGGACCGATTTTGTTTTTCCCAACGGGATAGTTGTAAACAGCCAGGGCAACCTGATGATCTCGGATTCCGTGTCCAACGATATCAAGGTTTATACCGCGGCAGGCGAGTATCTGCAGACTCTTCCGGTCAAGGAAAAAATGAGACCCGGTTTCATGTTAAAGGGACCTGACGGCCTGATCTATGTTTCAGACCTTATGAATAACAGGATCCTGGTGATCAATGAACGGGGAACACTTATGAGGACTATAGCCGATGCCGGGAATATCCTAAGCTATCCGCAGGGGCTGGCCTTTGACAGGTCCGGCAGGCTATGGGCTGCCGACAGCGGTCATTACTCCATTAAAATTTTTGATAAAGACAGAGTAATTGCGGAAATAAAGGGCGGCGGCATACCGGAAACCCCGTTTTCCATGGTCCGCGGCATCACCTTTGACAGGTCCGGCAGGGCTTATATAACCGATACCGTTTCGCGCCAGGTCAGAATCTTTGATTTAAAAGGCAGGCAGTTATCCGTATTTTCATCGTCCCGGCAGTATGGCAGCGAACTGGTATTCCCCACCGGCCTATTTGCCGGCGATGATGGGAAGCTGTTCGTGGTTGACCGCGGGACCGGGAATGTACAGGTATTTTCAGTTAACAAGTAAACCTGCACTATTAAATGGGTACAGGAGTGATTTGATGAGAAAACCCGGTTTTATAATGGCAATTGTAATTGTTGTGGGTTGTTTCCTCTTTCCGGTGCTGGGCGCCGCCGTCGAAATGCTCAATGGCGATGGCAGTATGGATACCTCAGCCCAGGTCAATACCTGGACGCTGGTTGATGTGACCGATACCAGCGCCTGGTCACTGGACAGCGCCTCCTTCCAGGCCGGTACCGGGTCAGGTAGACTGGATTCCCCGGCCGGAGCCGACGTTACATTTAACAGTTATGTCTATTACCGTTTTGCCACGGCCAAGGTGCCCACTGCCGCCACCCTGGATCTGGCATATAAAAAAACATTTGCCGGCGCTCAGCCGGCAGCGGGGAATTGGGATGTGGCGGCCGAGATATGGGAAGTAGGCGGTTCATCTCCCCTCCAGACTATAAATATAGATTCGGGCAATACCAATGCTGAATTTACAGTAATACCCACCCAGAACCTGACCGGTATCACCAAAATAAATACCCAGTATGAACTGCGGCTTGTGCAGAAAGGACAGACCGGGAATGACCCTGGCGCAAGCATGACAGCCTGGTTTGACGAGGTAAAGCTCGATATCACCTATGATTCCACCCCGCCGCAGGTGGTCTCGGCATCCACGGTAAATGATACTACGGTTGATATTCTTTTTAATGAACCGGTTAATTCCGTAACAGCCCAGAATGCGGCCAATTACGGCATTTCCCCCTCCCTGGCCGTAAGTAACGCCGTTCTCCAGGCGGATGGCCGGACGGTCCGGCTGACAACGGCCCCGCAGTCGTGGCAGACCACCTATAACGTTACTGTAAGCAATGTAACCGATATTTCAGGTAACGTTATTTCCGGCAGTAATACGGCTACCTTCTCAGGGGTCGATACCACTGCCCCCGGGGTGGTTTCCGCCACTCCTGTCAATGAAACCACGGTGGACGTGCTTTACAGTGAAGCTGTCGATGCAGCTACCTCACAGTCGTTGACCAATTACAGCATTTCGCCCGCCCTTGCCATAAGTGGGGCCGTGCTGCAGGCAGACGGGAAGACCGTCCGCCTGACTACTTCGACTCAGACCTTTAATACCAATTATACGGTTGCCGTAACCAATGTTAACGACCTGGCGGGCAATACAATCAGCGCAAATAATTCCGCCACCTTTACAGGCGTTGATACCACCGCACCGTCGGTGACCGCCGGGACGGCCCTGGACTACCGGACCATCGATATAACCTTCAGCGAAAAGGTTGATGCCGCATCGGCCCAGAATTCCGCCAATTATGCCATAACCCCTGCTCTTACAGTAAACGGAGCCGTGCTGCAGCCCGACGGATTCACCGTAAGGCTGACCACCGACCCCCAGACCGGGGGAGCCCTTTATGCAGTAACAGTTACGGAAGTAAAGGACATTGCCGGAAATGCCATCGGCGCCAATAACCTGGTTGATATTACAGGTGTTTCGCCGCCTACCACGACAGCGCCCAAGGTGCTTTCGGCATCGGCGCCCGTCAACACGGCGGCAGCGGTGGTATTCAGCGCGACAATGGACCCCGTCACAGCACAGAACCCAGCCAATTACAGCATTTTCCCCGCCCTTTCCGTCACAGGGGCGATTCTGCAGGAAGACGGCATCACTGTCAGGCTTTCCACTGCCACACAGGTGAGCGGGACGGTATATACCGTTACCGTATCAAATGTGAAAGACCAATATGGCAATGTTATCGGGAGTACGGACAATACGGCTTCCTTTACGGGAAGCGCACTGGCTGCCACAAACCCGCACGGCAGGTACGTGAGTGATACTAACCAGTGCGCCAACTGCCACATTACCCATAATGCCATGGGTGTAGGCCTGCTCAGCCAGCCAACCCAGATCCAGTTATGCTACCTGTGTCACGATGCCGGCGGGCAGAGCCGGTACGACGTTGCTGACCAGTTCGGCCAGACATCGCCGTATGCAACATCCCACCATAAGGTCCCGGAAAGCGCCCAGCAGTGCAGTGACTGCCATAATCCCCATGACGGCGGTAAAGATGCCGAAGGCGGGGATGTCCACTGGCCGAGGCTGCTGCAGAGCAGCGTGGACAGCACATCCAACGGAGGGAACCAGTTCTGTTTCAGCTGCCATCAGACAGCACAGGGAACCACCGGCAGTTTAAGTCCGGCGTCATATCCCGCGGATGGGGCGGGTCACAATAATGCGTCCTTTATCATTAACGGTGTCACGCCGTTTAACCCGGCTTCCGGCACCAACATCAGGTGTATGGGCTGCCATGAACGCCACGGTTCCGGTCAGGTTGAGCTGTTGCGGCAGAACCCCAATAACGATAACGTCACAGTAACCGGCAACGACAGGAGCTTCTGTTATGAATGCCATGCAGGAGCCAGCGCTGACAGCAGGTATGCGGGGAAATCGGTATACGATAATTCCTACTATAACCCTCATGCCCTGTCAAGCAGCATTAATACCAGTGCAGCTTATCCGGACTCCGCTCCGGGCCAGGCCGGACAGTGTCTTAACTGTCACGATGCCCACGGCACGGCCAACGGTACCTCCAAGGTGCTGATGAAAACCCTGCGGGGCACTTATAATGACGGAAAAACCTCCTATACGGCAGCAGATTTCACCTTCTGTTTCGGATGCCATAACAGCACCAGCGCCAATAGCAAGTATGATATCCAGACCCGGTATAATGCATCAAACGGGGGACATATTATCGAGACGACCGGAGGCAGCCTGGCCGCAGGTTCAAAACTCCCCTGCGAGGCATGCCACAGCCTGCACGGTTCCGCCAACCAAAACAAGTATATGATGAAAGATTCCCTGGGTGCCAACCTGGGTGACGGCAGAAATGAATGCCTGGCCTGCCACCAGAACGGTAAAACGGTAGAGGGGATTGTGATGTCTGTCCCGACTTCAGTAATTCCGGAACACACCGGAACCTCCGTGCCATGTCTTACGTGTCATGGTTCGCCTCACCTGATTACAAATCCGTAGTTAGCCGTTGGTAATGGCGGAGAAAGCGATGGGTATTGAACCGGTTGTAAAGGGTCCGGGTGTCGGACCCGATTTTTTTTAATTATAATGGGAAACAATAAGACAATCCGATTTTGCCATGGTTTTGACACAAATTCTTGGTATTATAGTATCGATAATTATTTAAAATATCGAAGGGAGGAAAATTAAACCTATAGGGCGAATTACTTTAATATGAGAAGATAAGTCTAATTACAATGAGATACGACATTATTTCCGGACTTCAGAGAGGAGGATCAAAATTAATGGCAAAAAACAAGAAAAAAACCGGCCCCAAGAATATTGTTAATGTGGTATGGGACTTCCTCAGTTCCATGAAGCTTGGGATTACCCTGCTGCTGGTATTGGCTGTGGTATCAATAGTGGGTACTATATGGGTCCCCGTGGACCCGTTTACCCAGCAGCCCGATTACCTGAAATTTTATAATAACCCCCTGTTTAACATGTTGCTTGGACTCTTAGCCTTAAACCTTCTGGTATGCAGCCTGAACAGGTGGAAGGTGATAACAAGCACCTTAAAAGGGCCAAATGTCAACATTCCCGAGAATTTTATCAAGAACCTGAAATCAGGTGCCGGCACAAAGATTGGGGCAGATGTCTCCGATGCCGCCCAAAGGGTGAAGGACCTGCTGAAGAAAAAAGGGTACAGGGTTTTCAGCAGCGAGGGGGAAGATATGTTCAAGGTCGCCTCGGACAGAGGGCATCTGGGCATTTTGGGGCCTTACCTCACTCACCTCAGCTTTTTTATCATGATTTTGGCGATAATGATTAAGTTCAGCGGGCTGGTTGGCTTTGACGGCACTTTTGTCGGGTGGGAAGGACAAACCTACAGCCTGGGACAGGTCGAGGGCATCCGTAATGTTGACCCGGCGGATTACTTCGATATAAAAGTCAATAATTTCCGGACTGAATACCGCCCTGACGGACAAGAAGTTAAGCAGTGGTTAACCGATTTAACCGTTATAGACGGCACAAATACTTTTAATTATACGGTCTTCGTTAATAAACCCCTGGTATATAAAGGTATGAAGTTTTACCAGTCCGCTTACGGGCATAACTTCAGCGGAAAAACCTCCGGCCCCGGAGGCCAGGACCAGCCTTTCGAGGTTGGTACCCAACAGCAGTACGTACAGGCGCCGGGGACAGATATCGCTCTTGTGCCGACAGGTTTTGAGGATGCCACAAAAAAGGTTAAGTTAAGGATTTATAAGCAGGGACAGTGGGTTGACGAGGCCGAGGCAGTGTTAAATTCTCCTTTTAAATATGAAAATGCCCAGGTTACATTTGAAGGCGTCAACAGCTATACTGTTCTGTCAGCCAAAAAAGACCCCGGTGTGCCCATCATTGGGATAGGCTCCATCGTTCTGATCCTGGGAGTAGTCTTTTCCTTCCTCCTGAGGCAGAGGAGGATATGGGCGGTCATCAAGCCTGAGCAGGGCGGCTCGGTGGTACAAATTGGCGGCATTTCAGCCAAAGATAAGCGTGGACTTGACAGAGACCTTGATGATATAATTACAGAGTTGAAATAGTAAGGGGGGAATACAATGGACCTGGTTGCTTTGGAGCAATATTCGTTTACAATAACTTTTATAGGTTACATGGTTGCCTCGATAATTTATGTAATTTACCTTGGCTATAAAAACGAAAACATGGCCCGGGTGGCAACCTTGGGTACAATAATTGGCTTTATCGCCAATACGGCGTTTCTGATTCTCAGGTGGAAGATCAGCGGACATCCTCCTTTTGTTAACGGTTACGAGTTCCTGCTTTCCTTTACCTGGGGTATCGCGGCCATTTACCTCTTTGCGGAATGGCGTTACGGCCTAAGGATTATCGGCGCTTTTGTAATGCCGGTAGCCTGGTTTATCCTGGCCTGGATTGCTCTTAAAATGCCGGCGGAAGCAAAAAATGCGGCCAACCTCATGCCTGCGCTGCAGAGCAACTGGCTGACTATTCACGTAGCAACTGCCATGGTGTCTTACGGGGCGTTTGCCCTGTCATTCGGGACCAGTGTCATGTACCTCATTAAACAGAGGATGGAGAAAAACACGTTCAAGAGTGAATTTAACAAGCGGATGCCTTCACTGGACGTACTGGACGATATCAGTTACAAGTTTATTGCTGTCGGTTTTCCGCTGCTTTCTTTTGTCATTATCTCCGGGGCCATCTGGGCCGAGTACGCCTGGGGCCGCTATTGGAGCTGGGACCCCAAGGAGACCTGGTCCCTGATTACCTGGCTGGTTTATGCGGCCTACCTGCATGCCAGGTTCACTTACGGGTGGCGGGGGAATAAGGCAGCCTGGATGTCGATTATCGGGTTTGTTTTTGTCCTGTTTACCTTCTTCGGAGTAAACTACTTCCTGTCAGGACTGCACGCTTATGGTGGTATCGGTTAATCAAACGGCTTGGAAAACATTTAGCCTTGGTTTGATTCACCGTTTAAGTTATAATTAAAACTGTAGTCCTGTGTACAACCTAAACCTGTTTGGGAAGTGAACTTCGGATGTTTGATTACCCGGTTTACCTTAACCTTAAAGACAAAAAATGCCTTGTTGCCGGCGGGGGTAGCGTAGCCGAGAGAAAGGTGAAAGCCCTTCTCGAATGCGGCGCCAGGGTATATGTGGTCAGCCCCCGGATTACCGCATGGCTGGACGAAGCCACGGCCGGGGGGAGGATAACGGCCATCAGGAGAAACTATACGGCCACCGACCTGGAAAACGCCTTTCTGGTGATAGGCGCCACCGACGACCGCCGGATCAATAACCGGATAGCAGAGGATTGTGCTGAAAGGAATATTCCGGTCAACATTGTGGATGATCCCGCAGGATGCAGTTTTATTGTACCTGCGATCCTCAGGCAGGGTCCTCTGTGCATCAGTGTTTCCACTGAAGGCAAAAGCCCGATGCTGGCCAGGAAGATCAGAGAAGACCTGGAAATGGCATTTGGCCCTGAATACCGGGAGTTCCTGGACTTGATGGGAAGTATCCGGGAGCATGTAATCAGCAGCATCCCCGAAGAGGACCGGCGCAGGGACATTTTTTACCGCCTGGTATATTCCGATATTATTGATTTATTGAGAGATGGAAAGCACAAAAAAGTAAAGGAGCGGATAGACCATGTTCTTGGTAGTGGTTGGACTCAATCATAGGACGGCTCCGGTGGAAGTTCGTGAGAAACTTAGTTTTCCCGAGGAATCACTGCCTAAACATCTGGATAAGATTACAGCCAACAAAGTAGTACGCGGCTGTATTATATTATCTACCTGCAACCGGACTGAGGTTTATGCGGCCGTTCTCGATGTGGACAAGGGTCTGGCCGGAATCAGGGAGCACCTGGCCAAATGCTGCCGCACCGAAATAAGTGAACTGAAGAATTATTTATATACCTATACGCTTTATGATGTCATTACTCATCTTTTCAGGGTTGCTTCCGGGCTTGATTCCATGATCCTGGGAGAGACGCAGATCCTGGGTCAGGTTTCTGCGGCCTATAAAACAGCCTGTGACTACGGGACCACCAACAGGGTTCTCAACACCCTGTTCCAGAAAGCCATCGCGGTTGGCAAACGGGTGCGGACTGATACCCTGATCGACCGCAACGCCGTTTCTATCAGCTATGCAGCTGTGGAACTGGCCAGACAGATTTTCGGGGACCTCACAGGAAAATCCGTACTGGTTGTGGGCGCAGGCAAGATGAGTGAGCTTACCGTCAAACATCTCGTGGCCAACGGGGTTACCGGTGTGCTGGTATCTAACCGTTCTATCGACAGGGCGGCAGCCCTGGCCGAACAGGTCGGCGGCAAAGCGATCCGTTTCAGTGAACTTCTTGACCATATGGCGGCAGTTGATATTGTCATCAGCGCAACGGCCGCCACCCACTGTATTATAGAAAAACCTGATATGGAAAACGTTATGGAGAAAAGGAACGACCAGAAGATATTTATCATTGATATCGCCGTGCCCAGGGATGTGGATCCCAAGGTCAGCGAAGTCGAAGGTGTCAATCTTTACGATATCGACGAACTGCAGAACGTGGTGGACCAAAACCTCGAGCACCGGAAGAAGGAAGCTGCAAAGGCTGAGAAAATTATTAATGATGAAATCTCGGAGTTCTGGAAGTGGTTAAATACCCAGTTTGTTGTTCCCACCGTGGCCGCATTAAAACAGCGCGGCGAGGAAATCAGGCAGAAGGAAATGACGAGAGCCTTTAACCGCTTGGGCAACATCACCGACCGCGAGAAGAAGATCATCAGTTCAATGGCCAATTCTATTGTCAACCAGATTCTCCACGACCCCGTAATGCAGCTCAAGCATTACGCTTCTACCCAGCAGGGCCACCTGTATACCGAAATCCTGCAGAACCTTTTCAATCTGGAAATTCCGGGAGAGAAGCACTTCGCTGCCATGCATGGCATCGATAGCCCCCACGGCATGGAAAAAGGCCACATTAAATATTGCACTTGATTTGGAGGTATAATCATGGCGAGGGAAATTATAATCGGTACCCGGGACAGCGCCCTGGCGATGTGGCAGACCAACTGGGTAATGGACAACCTCAAAAGGTTAAACCCCGGTTACACTTTCCGGATTGTCAGCATGAAGACACAGGGTGACAAGATTCTCGATGTGGCCCTGGCCAAGATCGGGGATAAGGGCCTGTTCACCAAAGAACTCGAAGCGGCGATGCTTGTTAAGGAAATAGACCTGGCGGTGCACAGTATGAAGGACCTGCCGACCGTTCTGCCCGCAGGTTTAATAATCGGAGCAATCTGTGAGCGGGTCGACCCCAGGGATGTGGTTGTTGCCAGAAACGGGACTGCCCTGGGGCAGATGCCTCACGGCGCCAGGATAGGTACCAGCAGCCTGCGCAGGTGTGCCCAGCTGCTGCATTTCAGGCCTGACCTGCAGCTTGAGCCCCTGAGGGGCAATCTTAACACCAGGATGGCCAAGCTGGAAAAAAACAACCTGGATGCCATTATTCTGGCAGCTGCAGGAATTGAGCGCCTGGGCTGGGGCGACAGGATTACCGAACGACTCTCGATAGATGTCTGCCTGCCTGCAGTTGGTCAGGGTTCAATCGGCATCGAAATCAGGGCAGATGATAAAGAGGTTTATGACGTAGTGCAGACTCTCAACCATTTCCCGTCCCAGGCGGCCATCAGCGCCGAAAGGGCACTTCTGAAAAAGCTGGAGGGGGGCTGCCAGATCCCTATCGGGGCCCTCGGCGCCGTGGCAGGCGACCAGCTGACCCTCAAGGGTGTTGTGGCCAGCCTGGACGGCAAGGACCTGATTCGCAATATAATTACCGGACCTGTCGACGAAGCCGTTATGTTGGGCGAAAAACTGGCCGGGCAGCTTATCGCAATGGGAGCAGACAGGATACTGAAATCAGTAAGGCAGGAGTTTGTGTGAAATGAAATATGGTACCGTTTACCTGGTAGGGGCCGGACCGGGCGATCCCGGACTGATTACCCTGAAGGGTCTTGATTGTATTAAAAAAGCCGATGTCATTGTATATGACCGGCTCTCCAGCCCCAGGCTGCTGTCTTATGCGAAGCCCGGGGCCGAGCTTATATATGCCGGCAAGTCTCCGGTAAAACACGCTTTAAAGCAGGGAGAAATTAACGAGGTTTTGATATCCATGGCCCGGGCAGGGAAAACCGTCACCAGGCTTAAGGGTGGAGACCCCTTCGTGTTCGGCCGGGGTGGTGAGGAAGCAGAATTCCTGCTGGCCCACGGTGTGTCCTTTGAAGTTGTCCCGGGTGTTACTTCCGGCATTGCAGTTCCGGCATATGCCGGGATTCCCGTAACCCACCGGAATTTTAATTCCACTGTAGCCTTTATTACCGGGAATGAAGACCCCTCCAAAGAGGAGACTTCAATCAACTGGGAGAAGATATCCACCGGGTGTGAAACCCTGGTGTTTTATATGGGTATGGCCAACCTGTCCCGTATCGTGGAGCAGCTGACAACCAACGGCCGGTCACCTGATACACCGGCCGCCATCATCAGGTGGGGTACAAGGCCGGAGCAGCAAACGGTAACGGGAACCCTGGCCAACATAGCGGAAAGGGCCAGGGAGGCTAAAATGGGCCACCCGGCCATTATTGTGATCGGAGAAGTGGTCTCATTAAGGGATAAGCTGAAGTGGTTTGAGCAGAAACCCCTCTTTGGCAGGAGAATTCTGGTCACCAGAGCCCGCAGCCAGGCCAGTGTATTTGCCGAAAAAATCGAGTCCCTGGGCGCGGAGCCGTGGGAATTTCCGACTATCGAAATAGCCGACCCGGAGGACACTGCCTTGCTGGACCAGGCCATTACGGAGATTGATTCATATGACTGGCTGATTCTGACGAGTGTCAATGGCGTCCAGTATTTTATGAGCCGGATCCGGCGCCTGAGGACAGATATCAGGCGGCTTAACAGGGTCAAGATTGTGGCTATCGGACCCAAGACCAGGGAAGAAATCGAAAAATACGGCATCTTTTGTGAGTTTATGCCCGAGGAGTTCGTGGCGGAAGCCATTATTGAAATAATGAAAGGTAAAGATATCAAAGGCAGGAAGGTTCTCCTGCCGAGAGCTGATATAGCCAGGAAGGTGCTGCCCGAAACTCTCAGGTCAATGGGCGCCGAAGTTGACGAAGTAACGGCTTACAGGACAGTTGCCGGAGCCGGCAATACCGGGGAGCTGATCAAATTACTTGAGGATAAGCGGATTCATGCCGTGACCTTCACCAGTTCGTCAACGGTAAAGAATTTTATGAAGAAACTGGGTATTGAAAATGCAGGCCTTCTGGAAGGAGTGGCAGTAGCCTGCATCGGACCCATAACTGCCGCCACTGCCAGGGACTTAGGACTTGACGTTGACATAGAAGCGAAGGAATATACGATTGACGGGTTAGTAGAGGCGATCCTTAAATATTACGGTAAGTAATTTGGAGGTGTTAAGTATGGGTTTTCCGGTGATAAGGCCGAGGAGGCTCCGAGGCAGTGAGACCATTCGCAGGATGGTCAGGGAGAACCGGCTTACTGTTGACGACCTGATATACCCGTTATTCGCAACCAATGGTGAAGGGGTAAAAAACCCTGTTCAATCCATGCCGGGGGTTTACCAGCTTTCTGTTGACCTGATTCTGCAGGAGGCCGGGGAGGTCATGGAGCTGGGTATTCCGGCTGTGCTCCTGTTCGGGATTCCTGCTTACAAGGACGAAAAAGGCTCTTCAGCTTATGATGACAATGAGGCCGTTCAGCGGGCCATCAGGGCCCTCAAGGAAAAGTTCCCGGGTCTGCTGGTGATTCCGGACCTCTGCATGTGTGAATATACCTCCCACGGCCACTGCGGTATCCTGGACGAGCAGGGCCATGTCCTTAATGACGAAACGATAGGAATTCTGGCCAAAATCGCCCTGTCCTACGCCAGGGCCGGAGCCGACATGGTGGCTCCTTCCGATATGATGGACGGCAGGGTTGCCGCTATCAGGGAGGCTCTTGACGTAAACGGTTACAGCCATATACCGATAATGGCTTATTCGGCCAAGTTCGCCTCCGCTTTTTACGGGCCGTTCAGGGATGTAGCCGAATCCACTCCCCAGTGCGGAGACCGCAGGGGATACCAGATGGATCCGGCCAACAGTGATGAGGCGCTAAGAGAAGTTATGCTGGATATTGAAGAGGGCGCTGATATTGTGATGGTCAAACCGGCGCTCCCTTACCTTGATATTATCAGGCGAATAAAGGACGAGTTCACTCTGCCTGTGGCAGCCTATAATGTCAGCGGCGAATACGCCATGCTCAAGGCAGCGGCCCAAAACGGGTGGCTGGACGAAAAGAGGGTTGTCCTGGAAGCGCTTACCGGCATCAAGCGGGCCGGCGCGGACATTATTATAACCTATCACGCCAAAGATGCAGCTAAATGGCTAAAGGAGGAACGGTAATGATCGTATCATGGAATACAACCAACCAGTGCAACATGTATTGTGACCACTGTTACCGTGATGCCGGCGCAAAAGCCGAGGAGGAACTTAATACCGCGGAAGGCAAGGCACTACTGGATGAAATAAAAAAAGCGGGATTCAAGATCATGATTTTCAGCGGCGGCGAGCCATTCATGAGGCCCGATATTTTCGAGCTGGTAGAGTACTCCAAAAAACTGGGATTGATTACGGTTTTTGGCACCAACGGAACCCTGATTACTCCCGAAGTGGCCAAAAAGTTAAAAGAGCTTGGTGTTAACGGGGTCGGTATCAGTCTTGACAGCCTGGACCCGGCAAAGCACGATAACCTGCGTAAGTTTAAAGGCGCATGGGAAGGCGCGGTGCAGGGCATGAAGAACTGCCGCGACGCCGGATTACCGTTCCAGATTCATACCACCCTGATGGACTGGAACTGGAACGAGGCCGAAGCTATTACCGATTTTGCCATTGAACTTGGAGCCAAAGCCCACCACTTCTTCTTCTTAGTCCCCACCGGCAGAGCCAAAAACATCGAGGAAGAATCCCTCAGGGCCGAACAGTACGAAGATATCCTGACCAGGATCATGAAAAAACAGCAACAGGTAGATATAGAGATTAAACCCACATGTGCTCCCCAATTCATGAGAATAGCCAAACAACTGGGTATGGATTTAAGGTTTGGCAGGGGCTGCCTGGCCGGTACATCTTATTGCATAATCGGGCCCAAGGGTAAGGTTCAGCCCTGTGCCTATATGGATATGGAAGTCGGTAACGTGAGGGAGACTCCTTTCAGCGAGATCTGGGCTAACAGCGAGGTGTTCAAAACCCTGAGAACACTTGACTACAAGGGTGGCTGCGGAAAATGCGGATTCAAGAAAATCTGCGGGGGCTGCCGGGCCAGGGCCGCATTTTACAATGACGGCGATTATATGGCTGAAGAACCGTGGTGCCTCTATCATGGCCGGAAGGGATACTAGAAGCAATCGAACACGCCAGAGTCCTCCACGGATCTGGCGTGTTTCCGTATATGTTTTACCGGGGAATGGAAAAATAGGTGTAATAAATAAAGGAAGGTGCAAGCATGCATAAAGGTTACGAAAAATCCATTGAGATGTTTGAAGAGGCTCAGCAGTATATCCCGGGCGGCGTCAACAGCCCGGTCAGGGCGTTTAAGTCTGTCGGCCATAACCCGGTATTTATTGACAGGGCCCAGGGTGCAAAAATATATGATGTGGACGGTAACGAATACATAGACTATGTAGGGTCATGGGGTCCCATGATCTTGGGCCACCAGCACCCCAATGTGGTAGCTGCCCTGAAGACCTATCTCGACAAAGGCACCAGTTATGGCGCCCCGACCGAACTCGAGACTGAAATGGCTAAAATGATAATTGATGCCCTGCCTGCTATGGAAATGGTGCGGATGGTAAACTCGGGAACCGAAGCGACCATGAGCGCTCTACGCCTGGCCAGGGGTTATACGGGAAGAGACAAGATCGTCAAATTTGCAGGATGCTACCATGGGCATGCCGATTCCCTGCTCATCAAGGCCGGCTCAGGGGCCCTTACCCTGGGTGTTCCCACGAGTCCGGGAGTCCCGGCCAACATAGCGGGCAACACCATAACCGCCAATTTTAACGATATGGACAACCTGAAAAATATTTTTGAGGCGGAAGGGGAAAATATCGCGGCTGTTATAGTGGAACCCGTTGCCGGTAATGCAGGCGTTATTGTCCCGGAGCCGGGGTTCCTTGAAGGGCTAAGGGAACTGACCCGTAAATACGGCGCCCTTTTCATATTTGACGAGGTCATGACCGGTTTCAGGGTAGCTTACGGTGGAGCCCAGGTACGCTTCAACATCGATCCTGACCTCACATGTCTGGGGAAGATTATTGGCGGCGGGCTGCCGGTAGGGGCATACGGCGGCAAGCGGGAAATAATGCAGAAAATAGCACCGGCAGGGCCTATTTACCAGGCGGGAACCTTATCCGGAAATCCTCTGGCCATGACTGCAGGCATAACCACACTTAAGGAGCTTCAAAAACCGGGTGTCTATGAGGAACTTGAAAAGAAATCTGCCATGCTGGCCCAGGGACTGGCTGAAGCCGCTGCCAGGGCCGGCGTTACCGCCACCTTCAACCGGGTAGGCTCCATGGCATGTACCTTCTTTACCGGCCAAAAGGTTACCGATTATACCAGCGCCTGTATATCCGATACCCACAAGTTTGGCGTATTTTTCAGGTCTATGCTGGAACAGGGGGTATACCTTGCTCCGTCCCAGTTTGAAGCGGCGTTTGTATCCCTGGCCCATACAAATGACGATATTGCCCAAACAGTGGAAGCTGCTTATACGGCGTTTAAGGCAACAGTATAAAAAATTCCAGGGCAGCTGGAGGTATTTTAAGGAAAAAAGAGGAATTTTGTTGCTTTTTGACGAAATAAAATAACACCTGAGGGGTGGATGTTTTGATAAACAGGAAAAACATTATTACCATTCTCTTGGTATTGGCCTTAATCGTGATTATTTATTTTTCGGCTAACCGTACGCAACACGGGGATCCGGTAAAATGGATGAAGGACCACGGGACTGTTACCCAGCGGCGTGGGGATCCGGACAGGTTTTGCCTGGACTGCCATTATAAAAAATTTAAACAAACAAAAGAAAACTTCTGTAATAAGTGCCACAGGCAGTCTAATGTAAAATTAATAGAATAGCTGGTCAGCGTGCTTGTTATGGCATGCTGCAAACGGAGGGATAGAACTGCAGATGCCCGATGCATATGATACGTTTCTTCAGAACCTGCGGAGAAGAAAAGGACTGGATTTGACCGGTTACAAGCGACCTCAGATGGAGAGACGGATAAACAGCCTGATGCGGTTACAAAAGATTACCGACTATAATTCCTACCTGGACCTCCTGGAAAAGGAAATCCAGCACTGGCGCAAGTTCGTGGATACACTGACCATTAATGTGTCGGAGTTTTACAGAAACCCGGCCCAGTGGGAAGTAATGGAGCATCAGATACTGCCCGAATTAATCCGCAGGAGCGGTTCCCTTAAAATCTGGAGCGCAGGGTGTTCTACAGGTGAAGAACCTTATACCCTCGCTATGATTCTGCTAAATAAGTTTGCAGGTACACCGTTTAACCTGCTGGCTACAGATGTGGATGATGAAGTAATGAATAAGGCCAGTCAGGGAATTTATCCCGATAAGGTCCTGGCAAACCTGCCGAAATATTATGTTACCAAGTACTTTACCCAGCAGGGCAGCAATTTTACGATTTCCGATCAAGTCAGGAAAAAAATTAAATTTACCAAGCATAATCTTCTCCGGGACCCCTTCGACAGGAATTATGACTTAATTCTCTGCCGTAACGTAGTTATTTATTTTACTGAAGAGAGTAAAGCGAGCCTTTACCGTAATTTCTATGATGCTTTAAGGCCCGGGGGGATACTTTTTACCGGGAGTACAGAACAGATATTCCAGGCCCGGGTCATCGGCTATATGCTGGCCTCCTCCTTCTTTTACAAGAAGGGAGAGAAATAGTGTTTGTGCATGCTCCAGAAAAACGGCATCTGGACTGCGTTACGCGGCGCACGGCAATCCTCACCGTACATTCCAGTACGGTTCCGGTTGCCGTGCGCCGTGCGCCTTGCCAGATGCCGTTTTTCTACCTGAATTGTCCGATGAGGGATAAATATTTGCTCTTAGCGCTCTTATTTTATCTATTATCAATTTCCGGCAATTGATGCCAAATTAACTAGATGTTTGCAGGAATTTCTTGTCTACCGTCGAATTAAGAAAAAGCCACAGGCCCTTTAACAAATTCGGAGCAAGAAGTCCCCTTCCTCTAAAGGTGGGGGATGAATTGCTTCCTTCTTGACCAAACATCAGTTCGGTGATATAATATAACTAAATACAACCAGAACTGGTGATGTTATGCAAATAACCTATAGTTTTAGAATTTACCCTGCTCCCGAGCAGGAAGCTATCCTCCTAAGCTGGCTGGACCTGTGCCGTAAGCTGTATAACCTGGCCCTCGAAGAAAGGCAGACCAATTGGGAAACTGAAAAACGCTCTATCGGTTACCACGACCAGCAAAACAAACTCCCTGCCTTCAAAAAAGATAACCCTGAATATAAAAGTATCCATTCCCAGGTGCTTCAGGATGTTCTCCGCAGGGTTGAAGCGGCGTATAAGAATTTCTTTAAGAAACGAGCTGGGTATCCGAGGTTCAAAAGTAAAGGCAGATTTACTTCCATTACCTATCCCCAGGTCGATAAAGTATCAAAAACCTTCTCCCGGTTGGGTAAAGGTTATATTTATTTCCCTAAAATAGGTTATGTGAAAGTCCGTATCCACCGGGAGTTTGATTACACCAAGACTGGCAGAATCAATGTTAAGCTTAATAATAACGACTGGTATGTAAATATCACCTGTGAAGTCCCGGAAGAAAACCCTTGTCGACTACCCTCTGGCAAGAGTATCGGTATAGACGTGGGAATTACCGCTCTTGTTGCCACTTCAGATGGAGAGATAATCGATAACCCTCACCACCTTAAGAAGAAAGAGGGATACTTAAAGCGTGTGCAGCGCCGCCTGTCAAGAAAGCAGTTAAGCAGCAAGAACCGGCAGAAGGATAAAAAGAAACTCTCCAAACTCCATCAGAAGGTATCCAACCAACGCAAAGATTTACTGCATAAAACCAGTTCTGCTTTGGTTAACCAAAACGACATTATTATAGCTGAGGACCTTATGATCAAGAATATGGCAAGGAACAAACGGCTCTCGAAATCGATCTATGATGCCGGTTGGGGTAAACTGCTAACCTATATCGAATATAAATCCAAAAGACGAGGTAAGCGGTTCATTAAAATACCGCCTGGTGGCACATCACAAACCTGTATCTGCGGAGCCAGTGTCCCCAAAGACTTGAGTGTGCGGGTTCATACCTGCCCTAAGTGTGGTTATACCGGAGACCGGGACATTGTTTCCGCCAAAGTTATCAAAATGCGTGGCTTGCAGTTGATAGCT
>Ga0074195_1002346_pt1 | contig 21606 bp, 16 predicted proteins | sample EPASupsiteHSE623_FD_64525 | JGI IMG/M metagenome (GOLD analysis project Ga0074195, IMG submission 64525) | Bioremediated contaminated groundwater from EPA Superfund site, New Mexico - Sample HSE6-23 | ecosystem: Environmental > Aquatic > Deep subsurface > Groundwater > Contaminated ...
AGAAAGGGCACGCCGGGCGGGGTTTTGAGGGGTTGCGGCCGGCCTGGGGGTGCTGGTTGCCTGCCCTGCTCATCGTGGCCGTCTGGCAGGTGGCCGCCGAGCCGCTGCTCACCCAGATGGCCATGAAAGGGGTGGTTGCGGCCAATGGCAGCCTCAGTCCGGATCAGCTGAACCTGCTGGTCAACGACATGCGCAATCTGGTTGGCGGCAACCTGGTGGCCCGCGAGGTCGATCCCCTGCTCCAGGCCGCGGCCGACCAGTACATTGATCTTCGCCAAATCAGCGAGTTGGCTCTGGCGGTGATCGCCCTGACCACGGCCCTGGCTGCCGCCTATTTCATGTACGCACGGATACGGCCCGCCTTACGGGCCCGCAACCAGGTTGAACGGGCCGTCGAGATCATTCTCACGCTCTGTTCCACCTTCGCCGTTTTTATCACCATCGGGATCGTTCTGTCTGTCCTTTTTGAGTCGATCCGTTTTTTCCAGCAGATTCCCTTTTTCGATTTTCTCTTCGGTCTCAAATGGAGCCCGCAGATGGCGATCCGGGCCGACCAGGCGGGCAGTTCCGGCAGTTTCGGCGCCATCCCGGTCCTGGCCGGCACCTTTCTCATCTCCGGGATCGCCATGACCATCGCCGTGCCCTTTGGCCTGATGTCGGCCATCTACCTCTCCGAATACGCCGGACCGAAATTCCGCGCCACAGTCAAGCCGCTTTTGGAGATCCTGGCCGGGGTGCCCACCGTGGTCTACGGCTTTTTTGCCGCCCTGGTGGTGGCCCCGTTCATCCGCGACCTTGGAACCATGGCCTGCCTGCCGGTGGCCTCGGAGAGCGCTCTGGCCGCTGGCCTGGTCATGGGCATCATGATTATCCCCTTTGTCTCCTCGCTCTCCGACGACGTTATCAACGCCGTGCCCCAGTCGCTGCGCGACGGCTCCTACGGTTTGGGGGCCACCAAGAGCGAGACCATCAAGCTGGTCATTTTGCCTGCTGCCCTGCCGGGCATCGTCGGTTCGATCCTCTTGGCGGTATCGCGGGCCATCGGGGAGACCATGATTGTGGTCATGGCCGCCGGGCTCGCCGCCAATCTGACGCTGAACCCTTTGCAGGCGGTGACCACGGTGACTGTGCAGATCGTGACCCTGCTGGTCGGCGATCAGGAGTTCGACAGCCCCAAGACGCTCGCGGCCTTTGCCCTGGGCATGCTGCTTTTTGTCGTCACCCTGGTGCTCAATGTCATCGCCCTTTATGTGGTGCGCAAATACCGGGAAGAATATGAATAAAGACGGCCTAGTAACCATCGTTGCCAACATGGATGCAACAGGCAGCAGCAGAATGGACGGAACGTGGAACGCTGTTCTCGTGTTTTTTTACGAGAACGGCCATAAGGGAGTATTCCGATGAGCAAAGAACAAAAAATTTCCACCATGGACCGGGTCAATGTCGGCCTGGCCAGACGGTATCGCCGGGAGCGGCGGTTTCGTCTGTTCGGCCTCGCCGCCATTGCGGCCAGCCTGCTCTTCCTCGTGCTGCTGCTCGTCTCGATTGTGGTCAAGGGCCACACCGCCTTTCGCCAGACCGAAATCCTGCTCGACATCCATTTCGATCCGGCCGTGCTCGACGTGAACAATCTGGCCACCGCCAACTATGCCGCCCTGGTGCGGGACGCTGTTCTGGTCTTTTTCCCGCAGGTGGAGGATCGCCAGGATAAGCGGATCGCCGCCAAATTGGTCAGCACCGGCGCGGCCTACCAGCTGCAAGACATGGTGATGAACAAACCGGAATTGATCGGTTCCACCAAACCGGTTTGGGTTCTGGCGGACGACGAGGTCGACATGTTCGTCAAGGGGCATATCCCCCGTGATGTCCCCGAAACCGAGCGGCGGGTCAGCGACAAGCAGATGGCCTGGATCGATCAACTGGCCGCCACCGGCCGTCTCAAACAAAAATTCAATACCACCTTTTTCCAGGCCGGCGATTCCCGCGAACCGGAACTGGCGGGCATCCGGGGCGCGGTTATGGGCTCGATGTTTACCCTGATCGTCACCCTGCTGCTCAGTTTCCCCATTGGTGTGGCAGCGGCAGTCTATCTGGAGGAATTTGCACCCAAGAACCGCTGGACCGACCTGATTGAAGTCAACATCAACAATCTGGCCGCCATCCCCTCAATCGTGTTCGGCCTGTTGGGCCTGGCGGTCTTCCTCAATTTCATGAACCTGCCGCGTTCCGCGTCCCTGGTCGGCGGGCTGGTGCTCACCCTGATGACCCTGCCGACGATCATCATCGCCAGCCGGGCCTCGCTGAAATCGGTGCCGCCCTCCATCCGCGAGGCAGCCCTGGGCGTCGGCGCCTCGAAGATGCAGACCATCAGCCATCATGTCCTGCCGCTGGCCATACCCGGCATGATGACCGGGGCCATCATCGGCATGGCCCGGGCTTTGGGCGAAACCGCGCCGCTGCTGATGATCGGGATGGTGGCCTTCATCGTCGACGTCCCGCAAGGTTTCAACGATCCGGCCACGGTCCTGCCGGTGCAGATCTATCTGTGGGCAGACAGCCCGGAACGTGCCTTTGTCGAACGGACCTCGGCGGCAATCATGGTCCTGCTTTTCCTGTTGCTGGCCATGAACGCCGCTGCGGTTTTTCTCCGCAACAAATTCGAGCGCCGTTGGTAACGCAATCAGAACGGTTTGCTCACAAAAAACAAACACACCGGGTGTAGTATTTGACTCATCCACCTTCAGACTATTTTTTCAAAGGAGATTTCCCCATGCAGAAATTTGGACTCACCCTGGCCGCGGCCTCCATGCTGATCGCAACCGCTTCCGCCACCCAGGCCGCCGACGGCCGCGACTACATCTCGATCGTCGGTTCATCCACGGTCTACCCTTTTTCCACGACCGTGGCCGAGCAGTTCGGTAAAACCAGCAAATTCAAAACCCCGAAAATCGAGTCCACTGGCACCGGCGGCGGCATGAAACTGTTCTGCACCGGTGCTGGCGTCGATACGCCGGACATCACCAACGCCTCGCGGCGGATGAAGACCAGCGAGATGGAGGCCTGCCAGAAGAATGGCGTAACCGAGGTGGTTGAGGTCAAGGTGGGGTATGACGGCATTGTGGTCGCCAACAGTAAAAAGGCGGAGACCATGAACCTAAGCCGCAAGGAGCTGTTCCTGGCCCTCGCCAAGCAGGTGCCAAGCCCCGAAGGCGGAGACAAGCTGGTTGCCAATCCTTACAAGACCTGGAAAGATATTAATAAAGCCCTGCCGGACAACAAAATCGAAGTACTTGGTCCGCCCCCTACTTCCGGCACCCGCGATGCCTTTGTCGAGTTGGTTATGGATGAGAGCTGCGCCGAATTTGAATCGATCAAGGCGCTGAAAAAGAGCGACGAGAAACAGTTCAAGGCCGTCTGCCAGACCGTGCGCGAGGACGGGGCCTATATCGAGGCCGGCGAGAACGACAACCTGATCGTGCAGAAATTGGAAGCCAACCCGAAAAGCCTGGGTATTTTCGGCTTTAGCTTCCTCGATCAGAACGCGGACAAGATCCAGGGTTCGGCTGTCGACGGCCAGACCCCAACCTTCGAAAACATTGCTTCCGGCAAATATGTGGTTTCCCGGCCGCTGTTCATCTATGTGAAAAAGGCCCACGTCGGCATGATCCCCGGTATTGCCGAGTATTTGGCCGAGTTCACCAGCGACCGGGCCTGGGGTGAAAACGGGTATCTGGCCGAGAAGGGCCTGATCCCGATGCCCAAGGAAGAACGGAAGACGTTCGCGGCTGACGCCAAGGCTCTGAAACCTGTTGTCCTGAAATAATATTTTTCACCGGCGTGGGTGTTGATGGGCGGAGAACCATGCCGCCCATCAACACTTCTTTCTTTGGCGATCGGATTTGTCAGTACGCAAAAAAAAGGATAAGACACCTGCGAAGAGTCCGGCTCATGACGACCCGGTGGAGAGCGGATCGATGGCGACAACAATGGATACGGTTATGGATATGCGTGAACTGATAGCGGAGAAAAACGAGGCGGAAGCATCGGTCGCCGCCAAGGCGCGCAAGGTCGACCGCGATCAGCGGCAGACCGTGGGCCTGCCTTTTGTCGAGGAGCCCCGGATGGCCTGCCGGGAGGTCAATGTCTTCTACGGCGACAAACACGCCATCAACAACGTCAGCATCGATGTCGGCACGAACGAGGTGCTGGCCATGATCGGCCCCTCGGGCTGCGGCAAATCGACCTTTCTCCGCTGCCTCAACCGGATGAACGACACCATCGCCGGCTGCCGGGTCACCGGCGAAATCCTGCTGGACGACCTCAATATCTATGACCGGAAGGTGGACGTGGTGCCGCTGCGAGCCCAGGTGGGCATGGTCTTCCAGAAACCCAACCCCTTTCCCAAATCGATTTTCGACAACGTCGCCTATGGCCCCAAGATTCACGGCCTGGTCAACAGCAAGATCGAACTGCAGGATATTGTTGAAAGCTCCCTGAAGAAAGCCGGTCTGTGGAACGAGGTCAGCGACCGCCTCGACCAGCCGGGCACTGGACTTTCCGGCGGCCAGCAGCAGCGGCTGTGCATCGCCAGGGCGATTGCCGTGCGGCCGGAGGTCATTCTCATGGACGAGCCCTGCTCCGCCCTCGACCCCATTGCCACCGCCACCATCGAGGACCTGATCACCGAACTCAAGGAGCAGTACACCATCGTCATCGTCACCCACAACATGCAGCAGGCGGCGCGCGTTTCTCAGCGCACCGCCTACTTTCATTTGGGCGACCTGGTCGAGGTCGGCTCCACCGATCGCATTTTCACCAATCCCCGCCACCAGTTGACTGAAGACTACATCACCGGCCGGTTCGGCTGATGCGGCGCACCATCTGCTTTTCTCTCTTCATCCGGCTGCTGCATCCCAAGGGTGCATGCCGCCCTATCAAGCAAACACCGACCGGATAATCCGTATCCGGTATTTTCATTGATTTCCCCCCCCGGTTACCTCCGGAAACGCTTCACACGCGCGCTCAGGCGACAGCATACCGCATCGGAGCCTCCGTGTGTTTTTCTGCAGCCGGTTTCTCTCCCTAGCCATCGGCTCTGTTCTTCCTCTGCTGAGATCATTTGATCCTAAAATCGGCAGTTCGGTCACCCCGGCGCAAGGCCGTGGTCCAGAACGTTTCGCACGAGAGAACAGCACGTTCTGGATTCCGGCCTACGCCGGAATGACGGTCATCATTGCCCACCCATTGGGTGAATGCCTCGACACACAAAAAAGTGCAGCTCTATCGATCTTAAAGGAAATCAGTCTGTTTGTTGATAAGGCCTGGTTGTCCCTTGTTGGGTTGATCATGCCCAAGAGGGCGCGGAATCATCATATCCGGTTGTGACGGACTTCAAAGGAAAGGGTGGCCCCGGTGACCATGCTGCGGCCGAAATGAAGGAAAAGGGCAAACCAGAGGGCCTTCAGGCCAAGCAGGAGCTTGGGGTTGAGCAGCAATACCAGGCCCTCGGCAATGTCGGGAAGAGGCAGGTTGGAGGCGGGAAACAACAGGCAGAGTGTGGAACCGTAGAGGGACGCGAATACGCCCATTTTCTGATAGGTGGAGATGGCGGTGAACCCGCGGAAATCGGCGCGCAGCATCTCGGAAAGCACCCGCCAGACCTGCGAGACCAGCAGGCACAGAAGAAATGCCCCCTGGTACTGCCCCTGGAGAAAAAGATGGCAGGCCATGAGGGCGGTGGCGGTGTACAGAATGCAGGTCAATCCCTGGATCGGTATCAGTTTCACTCCCGCCAATCCCCCTTCATAGACCGCTTTCTTGGTGGCCCCGGTGAAGACAAAGGCCCATCGGTCAAAAAGGAAGGAGACCAAACGGCCGCACCGGTGTAGGGGTTTGCCGTAGCAGCAGCCGAAACTGAGGCAGGCCAGTCTCCCCAACCCTTCGCCAAGGATATAGCCGATGCCCAGCGCCGCCAGCACCACCTGCATGTCCAAAAGAGGTGCACCCGCGAGCAGGCAGCCGCCGTTGACCAGCAGGATGATCGCCGGTGTGGCCACCAGGCCGCAGAAGAAAGCGCCGCCGATGGTGAAGGTGTAGCGTTTCTTCTCCACCAGGCCGGCAATCCATCGGGAGGCGGGCACGCAAAGGCCAATAATCAGGAGCAGCAAGGCCAGCACCGGAATCGGTGCCATGCCGGCCGCCCTGGTGAGGATAAGGACGAAAAGGATGCCGATGACGGCGGCTGTGGCCAGCAGCAGGCCATACCAGGTGAAATTGATGCCGTGCCAGCGGGTGTCGTCGCACCGTCGCACCGGGACCGAGGCCAGCATCTGAAAGCGCTCGCCCGGGAGAAAGCGCCAGCCGAACCCTATCAGCAGGGCAAAGAGAATGGCTGCGGTCAGCAAAAACAGTCCTTCGTTCATGGTTTCGTCTCAACTCAGTGGGGGAAGGCGGGTGGACTCATCCAACCGTTTCCTGGCGATGGTCGAGCGGACCTGGACATCGGTTTCGACCAGCGGCTGGCCGAATCCCATGGAAAAGCGGCTCAGCACATCCCGGCGGCGCCGGTTGCGCTCCAGGTCGCCGCTGAAGGTCACGGCCTCTTTTTGAAAAAGGAGGATGTCGGTGGAGCTGCCAGGCCGGTACAGACTTTTGGGACAGCCCTTGGCGAGGCGCATCCCCTTGGTGATGGGTTGGGGATTGTCGTACCCGGTGGGCGAGTAGCATTGGACAATATCGCCAATCATCAGGGCCACCACCTCGACCAGGGCCACCAGGCCGATATGGCCGCCACCGGCGACGTCGGTGTCGATGATGGTCACCACCCGCCGGTTCTTGGCGTGGATTGAAGCCAGGGCGATCTGGGCCTTCGGATTGCAGGAATGATAGCGGCCGTCGATTTCGTAGAAATCGATCACCTCGCCGCTGACCGGCATGTGGTTGTAATGGTATTTGTCCGGCGTCAGGCGGAAAATGGCGAAATCGCCGTTTTCAAAATAGGGATGCCAGGGCAGGTCTTCGCCCAGCAGTTCCACGGCCGAAAAATATTTTTCCTTGATGAACAGATCCGGCATCTCCGTCAGTGAGCCGATCAGGACCTTGGCGTCGGCCGGGGAGACCACGGCTTGGGGATCCGGATCCATGGGCCGATGGTCCCAATAACGGATTTTGCGTTCAAAGACGCTGCGGGGAGTGGTGAAGCTGTTCTGCGAATCGACGCACTCGCGCCAGTCCGCCCCCATCCGATTGAGCAGCTGCCGGCCTTGGCGGCTGCCAACGGGCAGGTTGAGATCGAAGTGGAGAAAGCCCAAAACCCTGGACACCCGTTCTGAGGTCAGGATCCGGAACAAGCCGGGGGCCTGCTCGCGCACCCGGTTGTACAGCAGGCCGATGGTCCGGTCGGCGATGAGGCGTTCGCTGGCGATTTCACCGGTCTCACGAACAATATACTGATGATGCATAGTGGGTCTCCGTTCAGATTGCATCGTTGCCCTGCTGCTCCCGCTGGATCACCAGCAGGGTCAGTAGAATTAGGGTCTGTATTTCTTGCGTCGAGGCCTCATCCGCCAACAGCCGGTTGCTGGTCTCGCGGATGAAGAGAGCCGCTGGCGCGCTGCCGATCAACTGCTCTTTGATGGCGCCAAGAGAGGAGTCGGGGCAGACATCGAGACGCCGGGCGTCGGCAATCAGGGTCTCCAGGCCGTTCTCCAGGTGGAGGCGGCAGAGATCGGTGCGGTAATAGGTTTCCGCAGCCCGGTTGAAGTGCTCGGCCTTGATCCGCATCGGGTTCAGTTCCCGGCCATGCTTGTCCAGAATGGCGCCGGTGAGCTGATCCGCCGCCGTGGGCGCGCCTCCCTTGAGCATGGTCTCGAGGACATCAAAAATCGCCGGGTTTTCCTTGCCGCGGCCATCCCCGCCGTATTCCCGCCGCAACAGCTCCAGACAGGCCTGTTGATAGGCTCTCACCTCGATCCGCAGATAGCCCCTGTAGCGGCGGCTCGGCCTCTGCCGCTCCACCAGGGAAATAATTCGCCGCAGCACCGTATTGGTGGTGTCGGCCCGCAGAAAGACCGTGGGCACACCGATGGCTGCGGCGAAAAAAATTTGCCGCCGTTCACTCTCGGTAGAGGGGTCATCGGGAATATCGGCATGGCGGACCGCGCCCTCAATCACCCAACGGTAGGCCAGCTGGGTGATGAGCACCTGTACATCCACCGCCCGGGCGAAACTTTCGTGCAGATCGGGGAAGAGTGAATAATGCCGGCCCTCGAAGCCCGAGAAACCGTATGACGCCAGGGCCCGCATCCGGTAGGGCAGGTAAATGGCCATGCGGCTGTCAAAAACCCCCATCTCGGTCAAATCCTGCTTGAGCCGTTCCTGGTTGCCCAGCACCCCATTCAGGGCCGGACTTTGATCGACGCTGTGCAGGGCCACGAGATAATCGATCAGACGGACATCGGGCAGATAGTCGCCCCGCAGCCGCAGGAGCGCGCTGGTCAGCCGGTCGAGCCACAGCGGTCCTATTGGAGTGAAGCTGTGTCCGCAGAAGCGCAAGGCCGCCTTTTTTTTCCAGCGCCGCCAGAGCATGCGCAGGTGGGTATAGTCGAGTTCGTGCGGCAGGTAGCCGAGCACCTTCTCCGGATGGAAATCGTGGAAGCTCAGTCGGTGAGGCGCGGCCGAACAGGTGGTGACGAACAGCGGCAAGAAGTGCTCGACAATCTTGATCACCAGGTCGCCGAAGTATTTTTCGGCGATATCGCCTTCGGGCTCCTTGTAGCAGCGGCCGAGCATCCGGCTGCCCACGGTGATGTGGGTGCCGTTGTTGGCGAGCGAGGTGGAACTGGTGTTGGGCAGCACCACCAGGTTGTTGACGATAATGCCCGCTTCCTTCAATTTGGCGATGGTGTTGAGCTGACTGCGCGACAACATCCGGTGGCAGAGGCCCATGTACTCCTTTTTGTCTTCACCCCGCTGCCAGCCGGACAGGCAGGGGTTGAGGAACAGTTCCCGGTAGAATTGGTCGGAGATGAGGTCATTGAGCTGTTTTTGCCGGGCCGGCGGATTGGGAGCCAGATACATCCGGCAGGTCTGGCCGTGTTGCCCCAGATGAAACACGCGGTTGGCGTAGTGGATGAGCAGCTGCAGGAAGAAAAAACGGCGGCTGGTTTCCTGCGCGGCGGCGTGGCCGGGCAGAGCGCCGGTCTCGCTGCTGCTCAGGATGAAGCTCATGACCTCCGGCGAACTGTTATCGCTGATCAGGTATTTCATCAACCGCTCACCGGTCCGGCGAAGGACGGAGGCGGCCTGGTCGGCATGACCGATGGCCTCGGCCAGGGCGAGTTTCAGCAGGTAGCTGACCGGCACCCGCAGCCAGGGCTCGCCCTCGCGGGCGAAGAGAAAGCAGGCCAAGTCGCGCCGCGCCGGCCCCGCAGGATTGGCTTTGTCGGCGAGGAGATCGCGCTTGAGCATGGCAGTGGCGTATTCGCTTACAAAACGGCGGGGAAAGCGAACCCAGGAATTTTCCCAGATTCGCTCCTGCTGGTCGTTGAGAAAGGCGTCAAGCCCGGTGAGCACGGAGGGGCTGAGATCGCCGCGCCGGGCCCGCAAGGTCAGGTTTTGGTAGTAGTTGGACTCGGCAATGGCGATGGCCAGATCGACATCCGCCTTGCCGCCTTCCACTGCCACCTGAAACTCGTTCTCCACGCCCACGGTGGTATCGGCGCCGGTGAAGGGAAGACAGTCTGCATTCCGCAGGATCAGCTTGCAAAATTTTTCTGTCCGCCGGTCAAGTTCACTTCTGTCGATGAGATCGGGCGCAACTGGGAGAGGAAGGGTCATCGTCGCTGTCTGGTGAAGGAATCAGGTTGGAATGCTGCTGCATTCCAACCGTACAGGACGATTGTTACATTGGAGATATGATCCGGTCAGCATTGCATCAAGAAAGGGGCGCTTCCTGCTCCTGACTGGAACGCTGCCGCGATATATCGACACCGGATTCAGCCATGACGCATACCGCACAGGGGTGCAACCCGTGCTCCCCGATCCCGGCGGCGGAACAGGGTACAACCTAAAACTCCAGGTCCGTCACCCCGCCGCAGGGCGGGTCTAGCACGCTTCACCCGATACAGCACCACGTGCTGGATTCCGGCCTCCGCCGGAATGACGGCCATAATTGCTCCCCCGCGGGGGCGAACGCCTCGTCCAAGAAAAGAGATGCAGGTCCATCGATTTTAGAGGCAATGACACGAACACAGAGTCTCTTTGACTGCCGTTTTCAGGTTCAAGGATTGGGGAGTGGCGTTGCCGTCAAGCCCTGGAAGGAACAAATCGATCGACCCGACCGAGTTTGATTTCGTCAAGATTCTGCCCGGACTGCCTGCTTTCCAGGACGCAGGGCGCTGGAAGCGGATCGTTTGCCACTGCCGTCAGCGCTTCAGGGGTGGCTTCCCGAGGCGCGGATTGCCGCATGTTCATCGCTTCCAGGTCGCGGACACCGCCGGAAAGCATATCGCCGAGATGGAGGGCTATATCCTCGGCGTATCTGCTTGCGTCGGCCGAGAGTTGCAGCACCCCCGCCGCCGCACCGTTGACCTCGGCCATGCGGGTCGAAACTTCCCGCGTGTTCTCGCCGGTGGCGGCCGACAATTCGACGATGGCACCGGTCAAGGCACGTTGCCGGTCAACGGACAGGCCGATGGTTGCCGTCACCTGATGCAACTGCTCCGCTCCCCGGTCCAGGGCGTCGAAGGAGTCGATGAAGGACTGGCAGGTGGCGTTAATTGCCTCGATTTTATCAAGAACATCGCGGGTGGCATGCGCCGTGTCCTGCGAGAGTTTTTTGACCTCATCGGCCACGACGGCGAAACCGCGGCCGTGTTCTCCAGCCTTGACCGCTTCAATGGTGGCGTTAATCGCCAAAATTCTGGTCTGATCGGTGATGGCATGAACCGTGCCGACAATACTGTCGATTTCAGCCACCGAGCGGCTCAACCCTTCCAACTGGTGCCGCGCCCGCTCTATTTCCCTTGCGATTTTGCCCTCCTCCGCATTCTGGATGCCCAGTTCCCGGTGAATATCTTCCACCGCCGCGCTGATCTCCTGCGAGGAGGCGCTGACCTCACCGGTCCGTCTGGCTGTATCATCGGCCAATCCGGCCACATTGTTCGACTCCACCTCGGTGATGCCTGCCAATTCCTGCAGGGAAAGCGACATCACGGCCATTTTTCCCGCCCGGTCATTGAGCTGATGGATGGAGGCGGTCATGGCATTGACCAGCGTTTCAATCCGCTGCCGGTCCTCGGCCTTGCGCTGTTCCTCTTTTTTCAATGCGATCAGCACCTCGCGGAAGCGGCCGATGGCGGAACAGAGCACCCCGATCTGATCGCGGCGAGTGCGCCAGGGGACTTCCGGAAAACGGCCGGCCCCGAGTTCCTCGACAATTCCGGTCAACCGGTGCAACGGCTTTTCGACGATACTCCGAGTGAGGAAGAACAGCACCAGCACATTGCCCGCGATGGCCGCCAGCCCAACGATGAGACCGATGCGCCGCTGTTGTGCGTTGGCCGCGGCCATCCGCTGTTCATGGTGGTTGATTTGATCAACATACCCGAGGATTTCGGTCCGGCTTTTTTCGGCTTCAATGCTCTTGTCCGCGGCTATGCCGCGCAACAAGGTGATTTTCTCCTCTAACCCGGCAGAGCTGCTGGCCTGGTTCTGAACGGATGCAATCAGGGTGCGCACCCGTTCCAGGTCGGCGTCGGGCTGGTCGCTGGCAAGGTGTAGCTGTTCGATCTCCGAAGTAAAGGTCCCTTGCGCGTCGACCAGTCCCCGGGAAAGGGTCAGATGACTGTTATCGATCTTGATCACCATCTGTCCATTGGCCAAATCCCGTTTTTCCGTGCGCGAGAAACGGTCGGCATAGCTCTCCCGGCCGGAGAGGCGTTGGCGGGCCCGAATCTGAAAATCCCGCTCCACCTGCTCCATGACCGCATTTTTAGAATCACCGATGAAGAGCTGCGGGAGAGCGACAAACTCTTTTTGAAGACGGACGATCGTCTCTCTCAGGCTGACATCCACCTGTTCCCTGATGGCCAAAACTTCCGCCACCATTCGTTCGATGTTGGCGGCGGCGCGATGGTTGACGAACAACAGGGCTCCAATGAAGCAGTTTGAGACCAGGGCGACGCCAATTAACAATTTGACGCCAACGGTGAGCCAGCTTTTACGGATTTTTTTAATTCTGCTTTGCATGGGGGCACGATGGGATGGGCATCATTGAATTTGAATGGGGGCGTCACATGCAACATGTTCCACCCGGGGATGTTCTTCTTGCAGTTGATGGACATAAAAACTGCTGCCGGCCATGGCCTTGGCATGGCGCTTGGCAATGGAGGCCTCTTCCGACAGGTCGACATGGCAGTGCCAGGGTGAGGGATGAACCACCACCGCGCCCACCGAAAGGGTCATCTTGCCGTATTGCCGCTCCTTTCCTTCCCGATCCAGGGCCGTGATCACGCAGCCGATATGACCGTTGTAGAGACCGCCAATACTGTCGTCGAACTGCTGCAATATCCGCTCAACCGTTTGCTGCCAGGTGGGTGTGCGGAAGATGGCAACAAAATCGTCGCCGCCGATATGACCGATGAAATCGATCTGATCATCGATGTTGGCGGTCAGCAATTCCGAGAGAAACCGGAGAACCTTGTCGCCCCGGCTGAAGCCGAAGAAATCGTTGAACGGTTTGAAGTTATCGAGATCAAAATAGCAGACGGTAAAGGGCACCGACTGGCGGAACAGCTTCTGCAGCTTCTGCTGGATGGGAACATTGCCGGGCAAGAGGGTGAGAGGGTTGGCGTGGCGGGCCCGATTGACCTGCAGCTTGGTGATTTCGTGGAGGAGGTCGATCATCCGGCCCTTACCCGCCAGGCAGCCGTCATCCAGGACGATGAATTCATCGGTGTGGATGTCGAGCGAGGTGGTCAAGCGGTAACTGGCTTCTTCCAGGGGCAATCGCTTGTCCACCTGGATGACGTTGCGATTGAAGAACCGGAGGATCGGCTGCTTGCCGTACAGTTCCTTGCCGTAAAGGCTGGCGTACAGGTCCATGAATTCACGGCGCAGCACCAGGCCAAGCACCTCGTTTTCATGGGCGACCACGATTGATTCCAGGTCAGGGGTGGTGGTGAACAGGGCGCCGACTTCCATCACCTTGGCGCTGGCCTGCACGGCCACAACAGGCTTGATCAGCATCTCCACGGTGGGCGACTCGTCGTCTTCATAGCTGCGCGGCTCTTTTCTGAACAGCTTTGAAGCAATGGCCACCGGCGGCACCTCGACCGGACGGCAGAAGTAGTAACCCTGCAGCATCTCGACGCCAAGCTTGCGCAGGGTGGCATATTCACCGTCGGTTTCCACCCCCTCGGTAATCACCCTGCAACCTAGGGCTGTGGCCGTTTTTAAAATGGTGGAGACAAACTGCTGCTTAGTGCGGTCCTGATCGACGCCTTGGATGAAATGGCGGTCGATCTTGACGATATCCGGGCGGATTTCCGACCAGAGTTTGAGTCCGGAGTAGCCGGCGCCAAGATCGTCAAGGGCCACCCGGAAGCCCATCTCCCGGTAATGGACCATGGCCTGCTGCATCAGTCGCACATCCTCCACCGGGTGGGTCTCGGTCAGCTCGATGATCAATTGCGAGGGATTGAGTCCAACCTGTTCGATATAATCCAGGGTCTGGCCCTCGCTGAAATGCTCGTGAACAAGACTGTAAGGATCGACATTGATGAAGAGCCGGCCAGGCAGATTCAACTGGGAAAAACGGTTGATCACCAGCCGGCGGCACAGCAGATCGAGTTCAGCCAGCTTGCCTGCCCGGGTGGCCGCTTCAAAAAGGCGGGTGGGAGAATAGAGCACGGTGTTCACCGGACCTCGCACCAGACCCTCATACCCGTAAATCTGCCGGGTTTGCAGATGGACGATCGGTTGGAAATGCACCTTGATATTCTGCTGCGCAATAACCGCGTGCAGCAAAGTTTCTGTTTTTTGATCCATGATCCGGTCTCTCTCTTGTTGGTCGCGCTTGCGAAAACGCCTTACGGTGCAAGGAGTTTTGTCCGAGCGCCGAGGCCTGAGCGTCCCTTGTAGCTGCCCATTGTTACATTTTGATCAGCATTGGTTTTATGTTGTGTTTGAACAGCAAAGAAGGCAGGCAGCCGGAGGCCGCGGCTGGAAGGCTGGATCCATGGCGGCAATGCATGTTGCCCCATTAATTTCCATGCGGAATGTGAAATCGTTTAAGGAGATCATGCGGGAAGAGTAGCTTGATGACTTCTGCACCGCTTTTCCCGGCAGGCAGCCATGGCCATGCCGATCACCAGCGGCGCAAGCCAGATCAGGCGGCTCTGGTAGCGGTCATGAGGGTTGGAGAGGGCGCCGCAGATAAAGGCATTGCCAAGGAGCGCGACCAAAACGAATAGGGCAAGCGCGGCGAGATCAGGGCGTCCGATACGCACCAGCCATACCGCCATCGGCAGCAGGGCGAAAAAAGAAACCTGGGCGATGGGTACGTGAACGCGGTTCAACAGATCGAAGAGATCCCGGGAAATCCCCTCCTGTTGCTGCCGCGCCGCGTTGAACGGCTGGGCAATGCTGGGCAGAAAGCTGATGAGGAAGCCGCGGGTGTCGCTATGGTCTTCATGCAGGGCGTCGCCGGTGGCTACTTTGAGCGCTTGCTGTGCCGTGGAGCGCAGAGTCGTCCACAAGGTCATGCCCGGATAAGCGGTTACAGCGGCCAGGGTCAGATGCTTGATTTCCGGTTCGGCTCCTCCATGCCAGCCCCCGATATCCTGGAAAGGCGATTGCCCGGTCCAGAGGAATTCGTCCGCCGTGGCTGGCAGACGCTGTTGCAGTCCGCAAAGTTTGATGCCGGCCGAGGGGCAGTGCTCAGATAGCCAGCGCTTGACGATGCCGTCCTGGACCAGCCTCCCGAAGAGAAAAATGGGCCCCCCGGGCGTGTAGCCGCCCTTCCCGGTCAGAACCAGATGCATCGCCGGCATCAGCAGCAGAGCGGCCAAAACCACGGCCAGGGGTGGGCGGAGAGAGATCTCCAAGCCGGGCCGTCGCCGGCAGATCAATCGTGCGGCCCAAACGACAAGGACCAGACCCATGGCCAGGGCCAGGCAGGACATGTGGGACAGCAATCCCAGAAGCGCGATCACGCCGAACCCCATCCGTTCAAACAGCTGCAGCCGCGACCAGTGAAAACCGAGCAGCCAGAACGACAGCACCACCAGCGGAAGAAAAACATCGGGCATCAACTGGCTGGTGTACCAGGAGATACCGGTCAGGCCGGTCAGCCCAGCAACGGAGAGAAAAAGTGGCCGCGGGCCGGAGGGTAAGGCATGGCAGCGCAGCAGCAGGCGGAGCAGCCAGAGCGTGGCCAGGGATTGCACCAGTACCGATCCCCAAAACGACCACCATCCGAGAGAAGAAATCCAGAGAAAAAGCCCGTAAAAGAGCGATCGGCCGGGAATCACTTTCATCTCCATGGCTGCCTCGACGTAGCCGATAGTGTCATAAAAGACGATGGCATACCCGTTCCATAGCGCCGGCGCAAGCAGAGCGGCAAGGCAGCCGATCAGGGCAAGCGGCCGGGCGGCAAAGGCAAAGGCACCGGAGATGCCGCTGGCATAAACAGCGGGAAAGGAAGGGCCGTGGAGTGTTTTTTGCTGAAGCATGGCGTTGCCTCTTGAAAAGCCGGTATTGAATGGAAAGTTGACGGTCATGGTACCGGGAGCAAATAAGGAATCGGTTAAGGGATGAACAGAAATCGGTAAGGAGGAAAAGATAACTGGCTATTTGCTGTGGATTCAGCATGTTGCAGGGTGATGACGTTGGAATGTGGCCTTGAGGAAAATTTGATCAAATCGTAACCCAATCCAAACCGGCGGCAGGTAGATTTGCTTGTGCGATGACTGTATTCATATCCACGGCGCAGCTCAGGAAACCGTGCTGCACAAACCCCATGAGCATCCTATGAGCATCATTCAACCGAAAACAGCGAGCAGCAATGTCTCCCTTGTCGATCTGCACCGCAATCCGGTGAGCAGGCCCATGCACCCTGCCCTGAACACCGCCGTGCTCATCCCCTGCTATAACGAAGAGGCCGCCGTGGGAGAAGTCGTCCGCTCGTTTCGCCGGGCCCTGCCCGACGCCAGGATTTATGTGTACGACAACAACTCGCGGGACAGCACCATCGAGGTGGCGCGCACCGCCGGCGCCATCGTCCGTTCCGAACCGTTGCAGGGCAAGGGCAATGTCGTGCGCCGGATGTTTGCCGATATTGATGCCGATGTCTATGTGTTAGTGGACGGCGATGACACCTATGAGGCCGGCATGGCGCCGGCCATGATCCGCTGCCTGCTCGACAATCAATTGGACATGGTCAACGGTGCGCGAGTGACCGCGATCAAGGAGGCATACCGGCCGGGGCACCGTTTCGGCAATTGGCTGCTCACCGGCATTGTCCGCTGGATATTCGGCGATCGTTTCAAGGATATGCTGTCGGGGTACCGGGTGTTTTCAAGGCGGTATGTCAAGAGCTTTCCCTCGCTGGCCAACGGATTCGAGATCGAAACCGAGTTGACGGTGCATGCCCTGCACCTGCGCATGCCGATAGCAGAGATCGAAACCCCCTACAAAGACCGGCCTGAGGGTTCAACCAGCAAGCTCTCAACCTTCAGGGACGGGTTTCGCATCCTCTGGATGATTCTGAAATTGATCAAAAATGAAAAACCGATCCCGTTCTTTTCGGTCATAGCCGGCTTCTTCGCCCTTTCTTCGGTTCTCCTGATGCTCCCCATCCTTGCCGAATTTCTGGCCACCGGACTCGTGCCCCGCCTGCCGACGGCAGTGCTGTCCATGGGCATGATGATTCTCGGATTTCTCAGCCTGGCCTGCGGGCTCATCCTCGACACGGTGACGCGGGGACGATGCGAGATCAAAAGAATGCGTTACCTCAACATTCCGGTGATTGAGTGCTGAGAATCAAGAGACGTCGCCCGCCAATGATTCTGGAAAGAAACGGCGCCATGATGCACGAGTTCTGGCGCTTCAGCCTGGTGGGTGTGGCCGCGTTCCTGGTCAATGCCGGCCTTGTCGAGATGCTGGCGCCATGGATAGGTCCGGCGTGTTCGCAAATGTTTGCTTTTCCCGTCGCCGCAACCGCTGCCTGGTGGCTGAATCGCCGCTTTACATTTAGGGGCAGCGGGCTCCTGCCGCATCGGGAATGGCTGCGGTATGTTGTTGCCAACTCCGTCGGCTGGCTGATGAATAACGCCACCTACCTTCTGATCATTTCTCATTTGTCTCTCGCTTCTGCCCACCCTTCCCTTGCCGTGGCAGCCGGTTCAGTCTCTGGTCTGACGGCCAACTTTTTTCTGTCCCGCCGGATTGTGTTCAATAAAAAGGGTTGCTGAAACAAGGGAAGTAAGACCTCAGCAACCTTGGCGGTGACGGAACTGCTGTTTGTATGTTGATGGCAATCAGGTATCAAAATGCTGACCAAACTTTATCCGGAGATTAACCCCAAGCTAACACCGGTGCAGTTACAATAGTCGCGCTGGCAGAGAAGGATTCGGGACCGGCACAATCAAGGTGACGAGCAGGGGTATCGGCGTTGCGGAAAGCAGAATGGTTTGCAGGCAACACTGCGCTCTCAAGCGATCCTTGCTCATCGCAATCGAAAATTGTCATTATCAGGAGGGAACATGAAAAGATTTGCAACGAAAGTGTTCAGCGGCGCGGCAATAGGTACTCTGCTGTCGTCTGCGGTATGTCTGGCTGTGGCTGGTGCTGCACCGGGTACGGACCCCAAGGGGAAATGGCTGTCCGGTGATTTTCACCAGCACACCCTGTATACCGATGGCAGTACCACCTTTGACTTCGTCATGGAGAAAAGCAACCAATATGCATTGGACTGGTGGGCCAATTCCGAACATGGAGGCGCCCGGAACAGGGATGGCAACGGCAATTCCTGGAACACCTATTCTCCCAATCCGATCAAGGGTGATTATGCCGTCACCTACGGCACCCCCGGCGTGGTCATGGCACGATGGCAGAGTCTGAAGGAATACGTTTGGGAAGACATCGAAAAAAACCGTGAGCTCTACCCTGAAAAGAGAATTTTCTCGGGCCTTGAGTGGAACGTGCCCGGCCACGAGCATTGCAGTACAGCGATCATAGCCAAGGATGCAAGCGCCATCAGTGCGTTCGAATATCAATTCGACAAATCTGACGCCGACAAGAGTAGGACAGGAGAGGCGACACCTTTTGGCAGCCTGATCAAGGCAAATAAAACCCACGCAGACGCGGTGCGGGGGTGCCAATGGATGCAGGAGCAGTACAAGGCGGGTACGATCGACAACGGTTGGATCGTCTTTGCCCATATTGAAAGGGCCGGTACAGGGTCATCGGGAGGATATGACATCAATCACTTTCGCGATCTCAATAACGCCGGACCGGATGTGTGCTATGGTTTCGAAGGCGCCCCCGGTCACCAGGCCAACAATGATCGCGGTTTCGGCAATAGCGTAACCTGCGATGCGAACGGTTCATGCTCTTCCAAGGATTTTGGCGGCTCATATGGAGGTGTCGGCTACTACACCGCCATAGTTGGCGGTCTTTGGGACGCCATGCTCGGTGAAGGCCGCCGCTGGTTCAACTTCGCCAACTCGGATTATCATACGCATTACACCAAGGGCGGCGATGATTTCTATCCCGGCGAGTATCAGAAAAACTGGGTGTATGTCATCGACAAAAACAATGACGGTCAGCATTCACTTGATGAAATCGCCGATGGCATGCGTTCCGGCAACGCCTATTTTACACAGGGTGATCTCATCAACCATCTTGAGTTTGAAGCCCAGAATAACGACCAGAAGGTGAGCATGGGCGGGGAGATGGATGCTCAGGGCACCATCAAGAATCTCAAGATCAAGATCAGATTCAAAAGCCCGCAGACCAACAACTGCATGGTTGATAGTCTGCACATCACGTCCTGCACCGCTCCGGTCGTGGATCACATCGACCTGATTGCCGGCGAGATTGCCGGGCCGATCAACCCGAGCAGCCCCGACTATGCCAAGGCCGTCAATTCGACCACCAAGGTCATTGCGACCTTTAACGCCAAGAACTGGGAAAGGGATGAGGACGGATACAATGTCATCGTGTATCATCTCAAGGATGTAGCGAAGAATATGTATTTCCGTCTTCGCGGGACAAACCTTGCCGCGAATACCCCCTACGAAACCGATGAATCCGGCAATCCGCTTCCGGACGCTTTGGTGACCATCAACGAGAACATTGATGCCGCTCAGGAAGCATGGAATGATCTCTGGTTCTACAGCAATCCCATATTTGTTTATGTGAACTAACCGACCAACAACGTGGCCACCAATCGAGCTGGCTCATTTTAAAAACAGAATTCATTCATCAGATCCGGAATCGCAAGGCAGAGCCGTTGCTCTGCCTTGTTCGTTTCACGACCTCGCGAGGGAGCGACGATCCAGTCCATGCCTACCTTCCCGGAATGGACCTGACAATGGCACGTATGCAGGCAATCGCGGCGGCACGCATCAGGGTTTCCTCCCGTTCATCACGAAGAAATTCTCACCCCGGTAGATGATGGTGGCGGTCTTTCCGCCTCGGTAAGGAACAATCAGGATAACATGGGCAGCCGGCTCTGCATCGTGCGCAAGATGGCTAGCCGCCTACTCCTTTTTATTCACGTGCCGCAAGATCACTGTACCGGCGGCCATGAACAAGGCGGCCAGGCCAAATCCGAACACTGGCGAAACAACCGTCCATAATACGCCGACCATGGTGCTGGAAACAAATTTGGCTGTGCCGTTGACCGTGCCGAGCGCGCCGACACTCATCGCCAAGGTGTCCGTGCCGACCATTCCGGCGGTCACGGTTGATTCCAGCGCTTCTTGCACAGCCACATACAGCCCGGCGACAAAGAAGATCACGCCGAGCAGGGAAACACTTTCCACATGCAGCACAAAAGCCAAAGCAATCAGGAGAGCCGTTACCACGCCCAGGACATAGCCGGCAACCAGTGTCGGCAGATGCCCGTAACGGTCGGCGAGCACGCCGATGGGGAAGGAAACCGTCACTTGGACAACATTGCGCCAGACATAGAGCAGGCCGGCCACCTGCGCCGCATGTACCACCCCCATGGAAGCGGTGAGGAGTTGGGTGGCGGCGAGGATCAGGAGGCTGTGCGAAAAATCGCCGATGCCAAAAATGCCGACAGCGACGAGATAACGCTTAAAACGTCCCGGCAGGCCACGCAGGGAATGAAAAAACTTGAGGGCCGGATTGGGTGAATGTTCCGGGTCTCGCACCATGGTGAAAAACGCCAGAACCGCCAACAAACCGGGAATGACTGAGAGCCAGAGCACAAAGCGGAAGGGAATGGAAGCGTCATGCTCACTCCAGCCTTGCGCCCAACCCAGCAGGGCGACGCCCAGCATTGGTCCGAGGACAGCGCCGATGGTGTCCGTTGCCCGATGAAAGCCAAAGGCCCGCCCCCTGGTCTCTGGACTGACTGCCTGGATGACGATCGCATCCCGGAGCGGGCCGCGTAATCCCTTGCCAAACCAGGAAACAATCCGTCCTGACAGAATCAAGGGCCAGCCGGCGGCCAGAGCGATCATCATCTGTCCGATGGGCGTCAAGCCATAGCCGACAATGACCAACAGTTTCCGATGACCGAGCTTGTCGGCGATGTATCCGGAGATCATTTTAGTGAAGCTGGCCACGGCATCGGCAATTCCCTCGATAGTGCCCAGGACTGCCGCCGGAATACCCAGCACGGCGAGAAATCCCGGCAGGATGACCGTGGTGGTTTCGTAACAGAAATCCCCCAAGGCACTGGTTATTCCAGCTCCGGCCACGGTGCGGTTCAGCCATCCTTGCGGTTGACCGGCGGGTCGGGCTTCTTGGGATCTATCGTTGGCGGGTTCCTGGGATCGATTCATTGCGTCACCTCAAAAAAGCGGCACAGGCAGGGGAGCAGCCCGAAGCCATGCCAGCCCGTGGTGTTGTGACAATTTGGTGCATTCTGTGGATCGGCATGCACGATCAGATGAACTGTCTCACTTTGTCAAGCCCTTGCGCCGGTGGGACATAAATGGGCACTTATGGACGTGAGAACCGGAGAGGCAGGTTCGGAGGGCGGGCAATGCAACTTTGCGCATGGCAAGAGCATGGTGAAAATGGGTAGTAGCATATTGCCTGTACGAACACAAGGAGCCTTTCGTGAGAGCTCCCCTCTGTTGGCGGCCAGAGCCGACTTGCCAAGCCCCTTATTTCAAGATTCCCTGAACACCAATGTTCTGTCGAGGTGTTTGCCATCCGCGAACAGGAACGAGAACAGGAACGAGGTGAGCTGATGACCGTTACCGAGGTTTCGGTATATCTTAGAGTTTCCTCAGTAAGTTCAGCTTACGCGCATTATGCTGCCCGAGGTGCGTAATGAGAAGAGCAGTCGTATCGCCAAGCAGCCTTCCCTGGCGACGCCGAGAGCTGCCACAAGCCATTGTT
>Ga0074195_1002348_pt1 | contig 21602 bp, 18 predicted proteins | sample EPASupsiteHSE623_FD_64525 | JGI IMG/M metagenome (GOLD analysis project Ga0074195, IMG submission 64525) | Bioremediated contaminated groundwater from EPA Superfund site, New Mexico - Sample HSE6-23 | ecosystem: Environmental > Aquatic > Deep subsurface > Groundwater > Contaminated ...
GATTCTCCGGCCTATTACTCACAGATCTTGCCTACTATCTATACGGAGATTTTGACACAGACCCGTTGCCTGGTACTGCATGCCATGAATCTTAACCATGGTTTGCTGAGAGTCCGCCTACGGCCAAAGATTCTTCTCGCAGAAACCTATGAAGAAGCCATGACGATTATTAGCAAGTATCGCTATAATTTGCTGGGAATAATTTCTGATGTGCGGTTTCCCAAAGATGGAGTATTAAACCCTCATGCTGGTTTTGAATTGAGCAAAATCGTGCGTGAAATGATCCCTGACCTTCCGTTCTTACTGCAGTCTGAGGAAATGGAAAATGCAGAAAAGGCCAAAGCATTGCAACTGAAGTTTTTAAATAAGAACTCTCCTAACCTACTGCATAATTTGCGTACCTATATTATGGAAAACTATGGTTTTGGTGCTTTTGTATTTAAGTATCCTGACGGCAGGGTGATTGACGAAGCAAATGACATTACCAGTCTGGAAAGGATAATCCGTGATCTGCCGGAAGAGAGTTTGTACTATCATGCGACTAAGAACCATTTTTCGCGATGGTTTCGTGCTCGGGCCGAAGTTGAAGTGGCGGATAAATTGAGATTTGTGGACATGGGGCAAGTTGGCAGTATTTCCGACATTAGGGCTTATATCCTAAAAGTACTGAATGATTACTTTCAAAAATACCAATCCGGATTGGTGCTTGATTTTGAAGGTCTTGCCAAAAAGGATATGGAAAATGCCTTCATTAAATTGGGGACAGGCTCTTTGGGCGGGAAGGCCAGAGGAGTCGCCTTTATGAATGTTATGATTGGCAAAGCCCAATTGGCAGATAAATACGAGGATATGAAAGTTAAGGTGCCACGTTCGTTTGTTATTGGCAGTGATGTTTTTGAAAAGTTTATTGAAGAGAATAAGTTGTATTCCTTTTTGGCTACTAACCCAACAGAAGAGGCAATTGCCCGAAAGTTTACAGAAAGTCCTTTGCCGGCTGCTGCACAAGAAAATCTGCGCGTATTGACTCAGCATATCAAATGCCCGCTTGCGGTCCGATCTTCGAGCATTCTGGAGGACTCAAGGGTACTGCCTTTTGCCGGAATTTATAATACTTATGTAGTGCCAAACAGCCACGAAGACTATGAACTTCGATTTAAACAGCTTGCAGATGCGGTTAAATTGGTTTATGCTTCCGTGTTTTATGCAGCTCCTGTGCAATATGCCAAAAATGCAGATATTCGGATTGAAGAAGAAAAAATGGCAGTACTGATTCAGGAATTGGTTGGGGAACGCTATGGAGACCTTTACTATCCAGCCATTTCTGGTGTGGCTCAATCCTATAATTTTTATCCCTATTATCCACTGAAGGCGGAAGACGGAACGGTAAGCCTGGCGCTAGGGTTAGGGAAGGCTATTGTTGAAGGCGAGCGAGTATACCGTTTCTCTCCTGCCTACCCTAAACTAAATCCACTTGTTTCTGGCCCAAATGAATATCTGAAAAAATCGCAAAATGCATTTTATGCGATAAATCTCAATGATTCTGCCGATATAACTTTGCGTGCCGAGGAAGACTATATTTATAAGAAGCTGCCGATTTCCCAGGCACATAAAGATCAAGCGCTAGAGTATACAGGCAGCACCTATTCGGCTGAAAATGATTGCATTTATGACAATGTAAATCAAGTAGGACCAAAACTGGTAACCTTTGCACCTATTCTCAAGTATAACAGGCTGCCATTAACGCAAATTATTAAAGACTTGCTGAGATTGGGAAAACAGTCATTTGGCACCGACGTCGAAATTGAATTTGCCGTTAACATTCCTAAAGATGCCAGCAAACCGAAAGAGTTTAATTTCCTGCAGATTAGACCGATGGTGGTCGGGAGAGAAGCGTTTCAGGTCACTATGGATGAGCCGCTGGAATCCTGGTGCTTCAGCCATCGTACGATTGGAAACGGAATCTATCAAAATATCTACGATATTATTTTTGTTGATCCGGAGACCTTTAATTTGCAGGACAGTGTGCAGATTGCGCGTGAAATCAGTGAGTTAAATAAGCGGCTGTTTGAGGAAGGACGCCGTTGCATTCTTATTGGCTTTGGAAGGATGGGAACTGCAGATCGGTGGCTGGGAATTCCGTTGACATGGGAGCAGATGTCGCAGGCGTTAATTATTGTGGAGGTTGATCTTAAGGATCTTCGTCCCGAACCATCGCTTGGCAGTCATTTCTTTCATAATTTGACAGCTACCCATATGGGGTATTTTCATATTCAATATGATAACGAAGCTGCAGGGATATTGGAGTGGGAGTGGTTGCTCAACCAGCCTGTTTTGCATCGGACAAAATATGTTAAGTTGGTGAGGCGGGAGGAGCCCTTCAAAGCAAAAATTGACGGTAGAAGCTTCAAAGGGATTATTTACAAGTAAACAGAGACTAAATTCAGACGGCCTTTAACGCCGTCTGAATTTAGTCTCAAAGCTCTTGATTTTTATTGGTTTATAAAGAATGTTAGTAAAATTTTATACTAAAAGTGGGGGAAATTTTAAAAATATATTTTCAAAATTTTTTGTTTGTATTCAAAATACAATAATTCGTTTAGAAAAAACAAAATAAGCACAGTGTCCCAAATTATTAAAATAAAATGCACCTCTTATTGATTAAGTCGAAGTTGTTTGTTGGAAAAAAACCATAGTATTTTGGGAGTGGATTAAGGGTCTTGAATATGAGTGAAAATTCCGTTAAATGCGGGTATGCAAAATACAAAACAGGTTGTATAATGAAGGTAACTTAGATTGACAAGATTGGACAAAAACTTGAGGGGGATTGGAACATGACTACAAATGCTCAAAAGTACTGTGACGAACTTTATCGCCGAGTGGTTGAACGCAATGCAAACGAACCGGAGTTCCATCAAACAGTCCAAGAAGTGCTCAGCTCGTTGGTGCCTGTTCTTGAAAAAAATCCTGAATATATTGAACTGGGAATTGTCGAGAGGATTGTTGAACCTGAGCGTCAGTTCATATTCCGTGTGCCCTGGATGGATGATACTGGCAGGGTAAGAGTCAACCGTGGATTCCGGGTACAGTTCAACAGTGCGATTGGACCTTATAAAGGCGGCTTGCGTTTCCATCCGTCGGTTAATGTTAGTATTATTAAATTTTTGGGTTTTGAACAAACCTTCAAGAATTCACTGACAAGCTTACCAATGGGTGGCGGCAAAGGTGGCTCAGATTTTGACCCCAAAGGCAAATCAGATGCTGAAGTTATGCGATTCTGCCAGAGTTTCATGACAGAACTGTATCGATATATTGGCCCTAACACAGATGTACCGGCTGGCGACCTTGGTGTAGGCGGCAGAGAGATTGGCTACATGTTCGGGCAATACAAAAGAATCAGAGGCGCTTATGAAAATGGTGTTTTAACCGGGAAAGGAATTGCTTATGGCGGCAGCTTGGCGCGTCCGGAAGCAACAGGTTTCGGGATCGTTTATTTCTGCCAGGAAATGTTGAAAGCTAAAGGTACTTCCTTTGAAGGTAAAACCGTTGCTGTGTCCGGCTTTGGCAATGTTACCTGGGGCACAATCAAAAAGGTCACCGAACTGGGCGGCAAAGTCGTTACAATCTCGGGTCCGGACGGCTACATCTATGATGAGAATGGCATCAGCGGCGACAAGATTGATTTCCTGCTCGAAATGAGAGCATCCTGCCGCGATAGGGTAGAAGATTACATCGAACAATTTGACGCCAAGTTCTATCCAGGTGAAAAGCCTTGGAATACTAAAGTTGATGTTGTTATTCCGTGTGCTACGCAAAACGAGATACTTATCGAAGATGCTAAAAAGATTGTTGCGAATGGAGTAAAATTTGTCTGCGAAGGCGCGAATATGCCTTGCACTAATGAGGCAATTGAATACTTCCTGGAAAATGGCGTATATCTTGGACCGTCCAAAGCTGCTAATGCCGGCGGCGTAGCTGTTTCCGGCCTTGAAATGTCACAAAACAGTATGCGGCTTGCTTGGTCTTTTGAAGAAGTTGATGCCAAACTCAAAACCATCATGCTTAATATCTACAAAAACTCCAGCAAAGCCGCCGAAGATTATGGCTTCAAGGACAACCTGGTGGTTGGCGCCAATATCGCCGGATTTATAAAAGTTGCTGAAGCAATGAAAGCACAAGGGTTGGTATAGGAGCAGTAAAGGTAAGTTAACTATCCTATAGTAAGTCATGCAAACACAAGAACCAGAGATTTCTCTTTACAGAGATATTTCTGGTTCTTATATTTAAGTAGAGTAGTTGTCAAAAAAATGCCCCAGGCGTACAAGGAAATTATTGTTAGTTGATAGAATCTAAGCTATTAAAGTTGAAAGGAGTGAGATAATGGGTAAATCAGTTAAGAAAATGATAACGTTACTAACCTGTCTCATGGTGGTCTTGATGTTTGCGACCACAGGCTCGGCTATGAGTTTCTCTGCCGAGATTGTAAGTTCTGACGACGGCAAAACTATTAATAAACAAAAAATGTATATGACAAATAACAAAATGCGTACAGAAATGAGCGAAATGGCTAATATTGTGCGTATGGACAAAAAATTAGTTTGGATCGTAATGTTTGAAGATAAAATGTATATGGAGCAGCCGTTTAATCCGGTAAATGCTAAAGACAATAGACAAGACATGGACGCTGAGCCACCGGCTGACGATGTTGAAAAAGTTTTCATTTTAAGGGAAACAATAAACGGTTATGCTGCTGATAAATATCGTGTTACAACAAAAGATAAAAATTCGCATTACATATGGATATCAAGTGATCCCGGCATTACCATGCAAGTAAAGACTGCCGCCATTGATGGAAGCTGGTGGCAGGAATTTCGTAACATAAGTCTTGGCGAACCAGACCCGGCCTTGTTTGAAGTTCCGGCTGGCTTCGAAAAAATGTCAATGCCTGCGATGTTTGGTCATGGGTACTAAAAGTAAATAATTTAGCCTAAAAATATGGTACATTTTACTTGACGAGTTAGTTTACGTAGTATAGAATTTAGTTAACTAGTCAAAGAAGACGGTCTTTACTCAATTTGAGTAAAGGGCGTCTTCTTTTTTTATTTATATACAGATTCTATTTAGGGAGAAAGTGGGGGTGTGATTATCAAGAAAACTAATGAAATAATACTAGGACACATACTAGCAAACTTTCAACCTAATATATCTGTTTAAAACTGGGTAAGTCCTGGTAGTGAAGTTTGGAGTCAGTATCGAATTTAGAGGTGATAAAAAATGAAATTAAAAGTTAAACTGACATTGGTGTTTTCTTCGTTGACCTTAATTGTTCTTTTGATTTCTTCGCTAACTGGGTATATGTTTGCCAAACAGCAACTAAATGAAGGCATTCAAAAAGAGTTGTTATCTAGTACTAATGCGCAAGTAAACAAGCTAAATGGCTGGCTTGCCGGCAAGGCTAAAATGTTAGAGCTTACTTATGCTACTATACATAGCAGCATAGGAGACAATGAAATAACAGTTCCGATGTTAGCCGGATATAAAGCAGTTGATAAAGAGTTATCTGATATGTATTTTGGAACTGTTGAAGGGAAGATGATTGATGGAAGCGGTTGGACGCCTCCATCTGGTTTTGATCCACGTACTCGTTCATGGTATAAACAAGCCCTGGAGCAATCCAAACTTACCTTTACCGATCCTTATTTGGATTCTGTTACCAAAAAAATGGCAGTATCTGTGGCTATGCCAATTAAAAGTGTATCAGGACAATTGCGTGGAGTTATGGCGGAAGACATTTTGCTCCAAACGTTGGTAGATGATATGAAAAACATAAAGCTATACGAAGAAGGATATTCCTATTTGCTTGATGCCAAAGGGGTGTTATTAACATATCCGGACCCGGAGCTGGTATCTAAGAATGTATTTGAAGTAGAAAAGTTAAGGCCGCTTACCGCTACATATAAAGAAATTATGGGCAAAGATCAGGGGGTTACAAGTTATTCACATAATGGGGAAGATATGCTGGTTGTTTACAAAAAGGTTCCGTTGACCGGTTGGACAATGGTGACTATTGTTCCGGAAAAGGTTGTATATAAGCCATTAGCTACTTTAAAATGGCTGCTTTCAACTGTAACGCTGGTATTTGTGTTTATTGTCATATTGCTTACCTACTTTATGATGAAACGTATAACTAAACCAATTGAGCTGTTAACCGGCCAAGTTAACATAGTAGCTGGTGGTGATCTTACTGTGCAGACAACTGTCAGCGGGAAAGACGAAATTGCCGAATTAGCTGCTGGTTTCAATAAAATGGTGCAAAACTTGCGCGCCTTGATTTCCCACGTACAAAGCAGCTCCGAACAAGTGGCAGCTTCCAGCGAGGAACTTTCTGCAAGTGCGGAACAGTCAGCACTTGCAGCTAACCAGGTAGCTACGTCTATTACCGGTGTGGCCAGCGGGGCAAATGAACAATTGGCGGCAGCTAATGAAGCAGCGACGGTGGTAGAACATATGTCGGCAAGTATCGAGCAGGTTGCTGCAAGCACTAACCAAGTTGCCGCCCAGTCAGCACTGGCAGAAGGCAAGGCGCAAGAAGGTGGCAAGGCGGTTGATAAGGCAGTCAAACAAATGAGCAATATCGAAACTACCGTGAATACGTCTGCCAAGGTAGTAGCCAAACTAGGTGAACGCTCAAAAGAAATTGGTCATATTGTTGATACTATAGCCGGAATCGCCGGACAGACTAACTTGTTAGCGCTCAACGCTGCCATTGAGGCCGCGCGGGCAGGCGAGCAAGGTCGCGGTTTTGCTGTTGTGGCAGAGGAAGTAAGAAAGTTAGCCGAACAGTCGCAGGAGGCAACAAAGAAAATTAGCAATCTGATTAGTGAAATTCAGGGAGATACCCAGGAAGCAGTGATTGCTATGAATGATGGAACAAAAGAGGTGAAAACCGGAGCTGAGGTGGTCAATGCAGCAGGCGCTGCTTTCAGTGAAATTGCTGAATTGGTGACTAGTGTGACTGGACAGGTAAAAGAAATTTCCTCTGAAATCCAGCAAATTGCTTCCAACAGCCAGCAAATTGTGGGCTCTGTTCAGCGAATTGATGATCAAAGTAAAATTTCAGCAAGTGAATCGCAAAGCGTTTCAGCTGCGACTGAAGAACAAATGGCTTCCATGGAGGAGATAGCCAGTTCCAGTGAAGCTTTGTCAAAATTAGCCTATGATTTGCAAACAGCTGTATCAAAATTTAAAATATAGTCTAAGTCTGACAGAGTAAATACACACCAGCTGTCGTATTCGGAAAACAGCGATTTTTAAGTCCCAACCTGTTCGCAGGTTGGGACTTATTATTCTACTTCAAAACTTTAGGGTTGCATAAAAAATATAGGACATGATACAGTTATATAGTGAATGATACGCTATAAAAGATGAAACTTGTCAATAAATAAGGAAAGTAGTGCAAAGAATAAAGCGAGAAAGAAGAGCGCAAGGAAATAACCAAGTTTCGTAATGCAATAATAACGCGAAAATAGTTGCAGTACAATGTGGGGGAGATAGTTATGGCATTAAGAGGTAAAGTATTGATTGCGCAAGGCGGAGGCCCGACTGCGGTTATCAATCAATCGTTGGCAGGCATTGTTTTAGAATCCCGCAAATATGGAGAAATGCTCCGGACATATGGTGCAGTTCATGGTGTGGAAGGTATTGTTAACGAAGATTTTCTGGATTTGACGCAGGAAACCAGTCACAATTTGGAGCAGGTTGCACTGACTCCTTCGTCGGCGTTAGGATCTACACGGATAAAGCCTGATGAAAAATACTGTCGTGAAATTTTCAAAGTATTACAGGCTCATGACATTAGATATTTCTTTTATATTGGTGGCAATGATTCTGCTGATACTGTCCGGATCGTAGGTGAAGAAGCCCAAAAAGTCAACTATGATTTGCGGACGATTCATGTTCCGAAAACAATTGACAATGACTTAGTGCTAAATGATCATACTCCTGGGTATGGTTCGGCAGCAAGATTTGTAGTGCAGGCGTTTATGGGAGTTAACCTTGACATGCGGGCACTTAATGGAATTTATATCGGTGTGGTGATGGGACGCAATGCCGGCTTTCTGACGGCGGCCTCCGCTATTGCCCAACGGTATCCGGATGATGGCCCCCACCTTATATATCTTCCTGAACGCCCATTTCATATGGACAAATTTTTGGCTGATGTCAAACAAGTATATGAGCGTCATGGCATGTGTATTGTTGCCGTATCGGAAGGAATTCGTGATGCTAATGGCAGGCTGATGATTTCTACGCTGCACAATGATCTCGAAGTTGACGCCCATGGCAACATATGTCTTTCAGGCACAGGCGCATTAGGCGAGTTATTATCACAGCAAGTCAAGGCGAAGCTGGGAATTTCCCGGGTACGCAGTGATACCTTCGGTTATTTGCAGCGATCCTTTGTAGGTTGTGTGTCGGACATTGACCAACATGAAGCCCGAGAAGTCGGTGAGAGAGCCGTTCAGTTGGCGTATTGGAATAATAGCAATGGATCACTTACCATCAATCGTACCGGCAATTATTCGGTTGATTATCGCTTGGTTGGTGTGGAAGAAATTGCGGCAAAAACAAAACTAATGCCGGATGATTACATTAATAGTGAAGGCAATCATGTTACCGATGCGTTTAAATTTTATGTAAGGCCGCTGATTGGGGCTGGCCTGCAATTCCCGGCGCACTTACGGGCACCTAGGGTGCCAAAACTGCTGTAATAAGATAGGAAATGCGTGTTGTTATAGGCGGCATTATGACAGAGGCCCTAGATTTCGAGTGAAGTCTAGGGCTTTTTGCCCTAACAGAAAGTATAACTTTCTTAAAAACAGGATAAGGGCAACATCGACTTGCACTTTCGCTAAAGTTTGGCGCAAGCCGTGTTTTCTTTATATCAGCAAATGCTAGCTCTTGACCGATTATGTAATACAAGCTAAAATTACAAATAATACTAATAGAAAATAAATATCCGCGCAATCAAGGGTGGTTATGCATCTTATTAGTATTGCCTTACAAAATATAACTACCGGGGGTATGAGCAATGGAAATCAAAAGATTTGCTTCAAAAATCATAGTTCGCTGTGATAAAGACGACGAAATCGTGCAGACCATAACAAAAGTTTGCAGTGAGAATAATGTAAAACTTGCAAGTATAACCGGTATTGGCGCTGTTAATGAAGCGACTATTGGATTATTTAATCCAACAACAAGAGAATATCATTCCATGCAATTTAAAAAAGATATGGAAATCGCCGGACTTGCCGGTAACGTAAGCAGAATGAATGATGAAGTTTACATACATGCACACATTACTTTAACCGATAGCTCCTATAATGCTATTGGTGGCCATTTAAGTTATGCTAAAGTGAGTTGCACTGCTGAATTAATTATTGATGTTATCGATGGAGAAGTTAATCGGAGTTTTAATGATGAAGTAGGTTTAAATTTATTGCAGTTCTGAGGAAGTAAATTCTTATAATACTGTAAAGAAAGAGAACTCCTGCTATAGTTGTAGCAGGAGTTTTCATATTTCTGGCAAATATTACAAAACAACATATGGTGATTATTACTTAATGAACCTGTCTATTACCATTGGCAAGGTATTAATGGAATTAAAGGAGTAAGGAACGGCAAAGACATCCATAATGGCGGTGCGTTCCGATGATTTAGACAAATGGATAATGCTGAGAAGAAACCGATCAACATACGTTATGGCCTTTATGATAAAATTCCGGGTAGAGTGGCAATTCCGGTTGTAATTCAACAAATAGTGGTATTGTCAATGGATCTGGTCTTACCGGTTTTGCTTATAAGTATGATGGGCGGTTCGCGAGAGATTGCTCAAAATTTTGTAAGTGTTATGATGATTGGAATAGGACTAGGGACACTTTTGCAAGTTTTACATAAAAGAAAAATTGGGTCCGGATATTTTTGCGCGGAGGAAACCGGGTTCTTGTATTATCAGGCATCTGCTTTGGCTGTGCAGGCAGGCGGGTTGCCGCTGTTGTTTGGCATGACTACCATTGCCGGTTTTTTTCAAATGCTGCTAAGTAGAATCATTCCCCGCATACGATTTTTGTTTCCAACAGAGGTAGCAGGTCTAATGGTTGTTATGACAGGAGTTGCCGGGATTGCTCCTGGGGTTTCGGCGATATTTGGCGTCGATGATTTAAAGAATACAATAGATATTTCATCGATGGTGGTTGGACTTATGACAATAATGATTATGGTTGCTCTAAGCGTATGGGGAAATTCTTCTATGCGTCAATACGCTATACTTGCCGGTATAATTATGGGGTATATACTGTCATATGTATTCGGAATCTTTAATTTAGATCATATAAGACAATTGGCTGCTGCGCCATATATAGATATACCTTCCATATCTATGGAATGGTCTTTTGATGCAAGACTACTGTTGCCTTTTTTTGTTGCGGTTATTTGCTCCACCTTGAAAACAATGGGGAATTTAGCTACATGTCAAAAAGCTAATAATGTAAATTGGAAACGCATTGACTTGAAAAACGTTGGCAATGGCGTTTTTGCTGAAGGTTTGGGAACGTCACTCTGCGGGATGTTGGGTTGTATGGGGCTAAATAGTAGCTCCGGGAGTGTGGGACTATCTGTTCTTAACGGCGTGACAAGTCGTTATTTGGCATATTTCGTAAGTTGTGTGTTTGTTGCCATGGCTTTTTGTCCGAAAGCAGCAGCTTTGCTGGCCATCATGCCTTCCCCCGTAATGGGAGCGGTGCTGTTAATAAATCTTGGCTATTTTATTATTGAAGGGTCTCAAATAATTGCGTCGCGCATGCTTGATGAAAGAAAAATATTTGTAGTCGGATTATCTATGGTGCTGGGATTAAGTGTAGACCTTCTGCCCGGTATTTATGCTCAATTTCCGGTTCAGATTCAGTCTTTATTCAAATCTTCCCTTGCGGTGGTTTCGATAACGGCTATTTTTTTAAATCTGTTATTTCGTATTGGGATAAAGCAGAAAAAAGTCATTGAACTGGCGATAGGAAACGATTCGACAGAAAAATTGACAGAGTTTATGGAAGCAAATGGCGCGGCTTGGGGAGCGCGAAGAGAGGTTATACACCGGGCTGCATCTGCCATTATCGAGTTTTTTGAAACCGCAAGTAGTCTAGAACTGGTTAGTGAGGGGAAAGTAAGGCTAGAAGTCGTATTTGATGAATATAATATGGTTGTCAAAATTATATATAATGGATTTCTGTTGGAATTACCTGAAAGGCGACCAACAGAAGAAGAACTGCTAAATGACGACAATGCGCTGCTAAGATTGTCGGGGTATTTGATGCATAGGTATGCTAACAAAATAACTTCTTATGTTGAAGATGAGAAGTGCATTTTGCAACTGAATTTTGAGCATTGATTTGCCAGGGCGGCAAAAGAGGAACAACCAGTGCTCTTCATGGAGTGTTAACACAGGTACTATAGCCATAGATGGAAAATAGCGTGAGCCTCGTAATTATTGAGGACTCACGCTATCTTATTTGCGCAATAAGTTCAGATAGTTATATTCACAGTTTTGTTCTTTGCTTTTTTCGCACTTTTACGAACTGCTTCTTCAATGTCGGCTTTTAATTCGTTTTTTTTGCGGCGGCGGGCAACTTCTGCTGCCGCAATACCATATTCAACAGATTCTTTAAGATCTCGTTCGGTAGCTTCAATTTTTCCTTCAAGACTATATTGCGAATGAGCATGGCTGTTTGCATCTGCAGAGGGCTGGCAAAAGGAAAAAGACATTCCGGACTTAGCCATGCTCTGAGCATGGGCGCTATTGGAAATGGCCGATGATAGTTTAGCCATACTGGCGTTAGTGAGAGCCCGCTCATGTTTAGCTAGCACTTTTTCCCGTTCACGTGTGTTTTTGGCCATAGCCTCTTCTTGTTTCAATCGTTCCAACTCAAGTTTTCGGGTTTCTTCTTCATAAACAGATTGTTGAATCTGTTTATCAACTGCCGCTAGTTCTAAAATGACATGTTTACTGTCAGTTGGCGTATTGTTGTTACCGTCATGGTTTGTTGGTGTATCTGGTGTAGTATAAGATGTTCCCAGGTTAAGTTTTCGCTGTAACTGGTCACGTTGTTTTCTTAATGCAGTTAAACTGTTTTGAGGATTGACAATGCTTAGTAAGTTATTCAAGCCCATTTGATCTATAGGCATACATCCACGCTCCTGTATCTGTAGTCAAAGCAATATTTTATGTATCTATAGAAGGTATCGAATAAAACGTGGAAAAAGTTAACAGCAATGACTAAATTTAGACATGGCAAAAGAGTAGGGCGGAAGGCGTGGAAAAATGATAATAAAAAGTAATGGACAAGGGGATAGTTGGGCAGCTGACTATTATAGACCCGAGGTGAGATGTTGTGTATAATAACATAATCAAAGTTTCGTTAAGGACAAAGCAATGGTGAAAGGGGCGAATTTATGAACGACATCAGTAAAGTTGGCAGTCGGGGTGTTGTCTTTACCTTTGAAGATGATATTGCAGTTTACCTAATCCAAAGCGATACCTATTGGTTCTTGTGCGATACTCATTTGGGGCCGCAATCTATGGAAACTATCAAGGAATATATTGCGGAACAAGCAAATGATAAAGCGGTTATTGTTTTTAACTCACATTCAGATTGGGATCATATATGGGGGAATTGTGCGTTTCCGGGCGCACTCATCATTGGACATGAAGCCTGCCGGAAAAGGATGCAGGAGATTGGGGAATTTGAATTAGAATCACTTAGGGAACAGCACCGAGGCAAAATAAAGCTGGTATCGCCTAATATAACCTTTAGCGACCGAGTGTTATTTGCCGACGAGGAGATTGAATTTCTATATACTCCCGGGCATACTGTCGATTCTGCAGTTTGTTTTGACAGAAAAGATTCGGTATTGTATGTCGGGGACTTGGTTGAGCAACCAATTCCTTACCTGGATTATCAGGATTTAGCGACATATATTGATACTCTTGAATGTATTAAAAGCTTTCCGGCAAAGATTAAGTTATCAGCACATTCAGGCATAGTTGACAATGAACTAATCAAACGCAATATCGCCTATATAACAAATATCTTACAAGAAAATCCGGTTGCACCTGAAATCTATCAGGAAACCCCGGATGTTCATAATTTTAATATTAATAATCGCCTATTCTTACGGTACGAAAATATGGTCAGGGACAAACTAAAAGATAACTTTGATTATGCGTTGTTTCGTAGAAATTTCAAAGATTTGAAAGAAGTGGGCTACGCAGATTTGCAGGCAGCGTTAGAACAATATATGCGCAAGGTATTTTAGCACTAATACTGCGTCTTATCTTGAGTGAACTTGCTGCGAATTAGTTCTAAAAAGCTTAGCATCGTAGGTGTAAGCCATTTGTCTTTATGATAAACGATTTGAGTATACATCCCCATATCAGGGCCTTTCCAAGGTAGTTCGGCCAATAGGCTTGCCTTTACTTCTTTTTCGACATAAATTTGGGGCAGGATGGCAATTCCTAGCCCACTGATAACAAACTGCTTGATTGCTTCAATGTTTTTTACTTTCATAAAGGAACGTGGCTTTATTGCATTGGCGCTAAGCAGGTTTTCGATGAATGTCCGATAAGCGCAGCCTTCTTGCGTAACAATGAAGTCTTGGGCGTTAAAATCGGAGATACCGATGGCTGTTTTCTGGGCAAGTGGATGGTCAACAGCAGCAATAAAAGCCATAGGTTCTGGGCAAAGTATTTCTGTATAGAGATTAGGGTAAGGTACTTTATCGGTTAAAATGACAGATATATCGATGACATTATTCTTTAGAGCGGCATAAAACTTAGTAATATCGCCAAAGGTAAGCTCTACTTCAATTGCCGGATGTCTTTTACGGAATTCTTTTAATAGCGAAGGCAGGCGGACAACTGAGAAAGTTTCACTAGCGCCAATAATAATTTTGCCGCTAGACGCTCTTGCAGATACGGAATCAGCAGCTTCGTCTATGAGTTTGAGAATTCTTTCGGCATAGCTGATAAAATGTTCGCCTTCACGAGTCAGGCGAATACGATGTCCGAGCCGGCCAAATAATCTAACCTGCAGTTCTTTTTCTAAAGCTTGAATATGGGCTGTCAATGTCGGCTGTGTATAGCCCAAATGCTCGGCGGCTTGAGCAAAGCTTCCGGCAGCTTTAATGGCAACCAACGTTTGTAGTTGTCGGATTTCCAAATCAACACTTCCTATAATTTTTTTCTATTGTAATAATACGAACTATTAATTATACATATGGAGAATAACATGGTAAAGTTGATATAGCAAGATAGGTTTCAAAATAGGGAGGAAAAATAATGTCAGAACACGTGGATGCAAAACAGCAGGCTCTTGGAATAAAGACAGTAGAGGTACTTAAGAAAAATAGATTTGACGCTAGCTATTATCCAACTGCGCAAGCGGCGTTAGAAGAACTCTTTGCCGTTATCCCACCAGATGCAACTGTCGGGATTGGCGGCTCGTGGACACTAATAGAGCTGCAAGTTGTAGAAAAATTAGAAGCGCGCGGCAACATTGTCTACTGTCATCATAAACCGGGATTAACACCGGAGGAGATATTGGATATCCGGCGCAAACAGCTTACTTGTGATGTGTTTTTGACAAGTACTAATGCTATTACGGAAGATGGCTGTCTGGTCAATACAGACGCTACCGGCAACCGGGTGGCTGCTATGACTTTTGGACCTAAAAAAGTTATCGTTCTTGCCGGCATTAATAAAATTGTGCCTACTGTTGCCGATGCCCAAGAACGTATTCGTTCTACGGCGGCACCACTTAATAATAAGCGGCTAAAACGCCCTAATCCGTGTGTGCAGTCTGGGTATTGTATGGATTGCCAAGGGCCAACCCGCCTATGTAATGTTACGTCTGTTATTCATAAACGCCCACCGGCTTCTGATATTCATGTGTGGATAATTGGTGAAGAAGTAGGATATTAAAGTTTGAAACATTCTAGGGGAAAACAGGGGATTTTTGTACAGCTGCCAGCATGAAACATGCTGGTTTCTTGTTTTCGTGGAAAATAGGGGATATAATGCAAAGTAGCATAGATAGTTAGGTTACAGAGGGGATAGTTGTGAACTCTAAAGAACTATTTTTATATTGCATGACAAAACCAGGAGCTATTGAGGATTACCCATTTGGACCAGATGTTATTGTTATCAAGGTAGCATCTAAAATGTTTGCCTTGATGTCGCGAAGAAATGGTCAGGATACGCTTTCATTAAAGTGTGATCCTGATTATTCGGAGTTATTGAGGAAACAATATCGAAGTATAATTCCGGGTTACCACTTAAGCAAGCGTCATTGGAACACCCTATTGCTTGATGGCAGCATCGCTGAAAGAGATATTAAGCAGCTAATCGATCATTCCTATGACTTGGTCTATAAATCCCTGCCCAAGAAGTTGAGAACAGCAGCGAGTGGGGATTGGTGATTGTACAACTGGAAGTAAAAACAGAAAAAACGCTAATTGTCGGTAATCGGCAATTAGCGTTTTGCATTTGTAAAAATCACAAAGAATGTTTTTGGATATACTCAGATACTTTTTGTCCGACAAGTTTTTTGCCTGAAATATCTAAGTGCAAGCCGTCCTGGGCGTATTTTACCGGCAATAATCCTTGGTCATCAATTAGTGACGAATAGATGTCAACATAATCAGGCTGTATTTTAATAAATGCATTTACCTTGAGTAATTCAGATTGCCAGTTAGGAGCTGTTTCCTCATTAAAAACACGCTGAATTCGTTCGGGGTTTACCGGCGGCAGGGTCAAAAAGATGGGTCTGATGTTATTTTCAAGGCATTTTTGTTTAATGGCGGCTAATGACTGTACGACCTCATCCGCGCTTGTTCCGCCCCTAATGCTGTTGCTGCCTCCCAGGATGAGTAAGTATTTAGGTTTAAACGGCAGTACTTCTTCGTCAAAGCGTTCTGCCAATGCTTCTGCCGTATCACCGCTTTTTCCTAAATTCTTCGCTTCGTAAGGCAAATAGGTTGAGTAATCATACCGGCCGTCAGAAGGGGGATTGGATATTGCTCCGCCGCCATGGGTGATGCTGTCGCCAAAAGTCGCCCAATCATAACCTTTGGTTTTAACTTGCAGCAAAACAGGATCTGAGTACACGCCAATTGGTCGATTGGCCTTGTCGTAGGCAAGAACCCGCCAATAGTAAATTCCCTCATTTAGTAGAGGCTCTGTATCATAATAATCAAATCCCTGATTAACAGAATAGGAACGTACTCTATATTTCGAAGGTGTTGTTCCATTTAGCGATTCAGGGCATTGATCAGTGATTTCAATTTCATACTTGGCAGCACCTTTTATCGGAATCCAGGAATATACGGGGTATAAGGGGACCGGGCGGTCATTATAAAGAGCCGTAGGTGTAGGTTTGAGCGGGTTCAGGTTCATATTGCTAAGAGCTGCTGGCTGGGAAAAAGGGCCTACCGGATTTTCATCTAAATCTAGTGGGCGGGCCCGAAAATAAAGCTTTTTCAGATCTTGTCCCTCAAATAAGGAAAGTGGCAATTGGATGCCAGGTGTATAAATGTTGCTTCTTGTATACACTACGTGCTTTTCCAGTGCAGGGACATCCTTATGCACTGCCATCGTGGAAATTTCTAGCTCATACATCACTGCATCCTCTGCATTGGGCCATGCTAGTTCGATTCTTCCTGACTGAGCACAAGCAAAAACCGTCAGAAAAGTAAAAAGAGCGGTAAACACAAATATTTTTTTTAGTTGCAAAATAGTTCGCCTCCAGAGATATATACAAATAGGTCTTTATAATACATTCTATAAACCCGTTGCAGTTTCCTGTCGAAACGACGGTTCGGAGTGAGGATAGGCCTAAAGTAAACTAGTATAGGGTAGTGTGCCGTGGTTTCTATGGAACAGATTGCGACCTCTAGTCAGGCGCTGGCCCGCATGGCAGAAGAATTAAAAAATGAAGTGCAAAGCTTTAAGATAGTGTAGCAAAATATCCGTAAAATTTAGCAAAACTCCTGTCAAAGTTACTTTGACAGGAGTTTTGCTGCTTAAAAGAAGCATGTAAGACGGTATTAAAAGTCAGTTTATGAAATATTTGTGGGGATAGTGAAAATTCGAGACCAATCAATAGTCGAACCGAACAGTTCGATCATATTTGGATCAAAACGTTTATTTTTTTTCTCTATAGTTTCAAACATGGCTTTGCGTGGATCAACATTTTTTATTAATAAGCGATCATAATAATCAACCACAGCAACCAGTGAAGAGAATTCGGCAATTTGCGTGCGACTGAAGGAGAATGGAAAACCGCTGCCATCGTAGTGTTCATGGTGCTGTAAACAAACCAAGGCTACTAACATGCCAATATCTAGGTTTTTGCGTAATTTTTCAAAACCTAGAAAAGGATGTTCGATATCATCTTCCTTAAATTTGCTCTCCATACCGCAGTCGTGCAAAAGTGTACATATAGCAAGATGCTCGAGATGTTCAACAGAATATCTTTTTATTAATCCCATATTTGTGCTGAGTATAGCGGTGCGGATACTGTGTTTGAAAAGTATTTCGTCTTTGACGCAAGTACCCATAAATTCCTGAACAAAAGGCACATCTAAAGCCGAAGATACAATTTCTTCAATGGCTGTACTATTTTTTTTGATGCCAATTGCGCGATAATCCACAATTTCATCGGTAATGTCTTTCATGGCAGCAATGGTCATTTGTGTTGGAGAGGCAGACGGATTGGGTTCTAGAACCCAATCAGCTTCATCCTTGACACTAACTGTCTCAATATCAAAATTTTTCAGTTGCCTAATAATAAACTTGGTTAAGGTAACTCCACTTGCTACAAGAATGAGACCTTGATCATTATAAACTGTCTGGTCTGAGATCATGCCTTCTTCAAGCTGATCAATAGCAACTTTCCTCAAATCTAATCCACCTACCCGTTCAACTTCAATGCGGTGACTATTTTTAAAACGTTTTCCTTGGTTATAGGTTTTGGAAGTATCGCGACGGCGCCATTTTCCAGACAATCTTTATAAATGAATTTTTGTTTACTGAGAGTTGTGGTCATAACTATTTTTACCTTTTTATCAATTCTTGATAGAATCTTAAGAACCGCTAAACCATCAGGGGCGTTTATAATGTAATCTAAAATAATAACATGAGGTCTAAAGGCACGATGTTTCTCTAATGCCTCAATCCCGCTGACCGCCTCTTCAAATTCGGCAGCAAGAACACTCGAAAATAGATCTTTTAACTGTGTTCTCATTAGCAATGAATCATCGACGATTAATATACGCAAAGTCAGCCCTCCCCGGCGATAGGACTATAAAGTATGGTTCTATCATTTCTTAGCGGCATCAGCAATTGGAGGCCATATAACGTGATAGTCATCAGATAATTTGCAATTTCCCTATTACAGTGACAAAATCCTCCTAAATATTGTACTAATCTACAAAATATTAAGCGTTTAGATCAAATAAAGCTATCCGTGCCCCTTTTTGTTGCCTTACCTCATAAAAGATGGCATAATTTAATCGTTGAAGCCTGTACTATGACCAACGATCGGCATATTTGTAGGAGGTACACCATGAAAGAAATTGGTAATTATATAATCACGTTTCTAATATTCGGAGTCTTTATGTACTATATACTGCCCCTGTTTCGCAAAGGAATGACGACGCAGCAGCGGATGCTTAAGGCGAGCTGGGGGGCGCTGGTGTTTACTCTTATTAAAGCAATACTTAACTTTCTGCCAAGTTTTTAGGGGAATGACTTTTCAAATTAAAGAACTAGTTTTTAGCATTCAAACAAAAGCATAGGGAACATTCTTAATAAAAGCGGGAGAAATTATGGGGATAAAGCGAATTAATGCAGAACAGACATGGGAACTAAGGCATAAAGTTATGTGGCCGGATAAGGATATTGGCTATGTAAAATTAGCAGATGATCTATCAGGAATTCATTATGGGTTATATGTAGAGCAAGAACTGGTCTCGGTAATTTCCCTCTTTATAAACAATAACATAGTTCAATTTCGCAAATTTGCCACTGCCAGCATAAAACAGGGGGCAGGATTCGGAACCAAACTATTAAATTATGCAATCGCGGAAGCTGATAAGATGGGGGCAAAAGCTATATGGTGCCATGCCCGAACCGAGAAAATGCCATTCTATAGAAAGTTTGGGCTATATGAAGAGGGCGAGGAATTTGAGCGGGACGAGAAGCGGTATATAAAGATGACTCGAACTTTTTCGTAGCAGATAATGGTTCCAACTAAATTATGGCCAGCGCAAAAGTGCGTTATGGGGGCTAGGTAAATTGAATAATTTTAAAAAAATCATGATCGCCATATGCTGTATAGGTGTTTTGAGCGCAGTGGGTTATCTCTATTCTTATATTTCAGATCTTAATAACTATAAAAGCACAGTTGCCGGATTGAAAATTGCTGAGATAGATTTGTCGAAGGTAAGTGATGGAACCTATCGAGGTGGATGTGATGCAAATTTTGTGGCGGCAGAGGTAAGCGTTACAGTAAAAGATCATAAAATAACTGATATTCAGCTTATAAAGCACAAGACTGAGCGGGGCCAAATAGCAGAAGTGATCCCTGCAAAGGTTATAAGTGCTCAGTCTTTGCATGTTGATACTATTTCCGGAGCTACCAATAGCAGCAAAGTAATTTTAAAGGCAATTGAAACTGCAGTGAACAGTGGAAAGCAGTAGATTAGTTAGCTCTTTGTGCTTTTTTCTGATGTGTGCTTTACTAATAATACAAAATTGAATGAGGTGAGTTCTGAGGTATGCGACAAAAGCTTACCATCGTTACTTTAGGGGTTCGGGACTTAAAACGGTCACGAGCATTTTATCAAGATGGGTTGGGATGGAATCCATCAAGCGTCAGTCAGGAAAGCATTGCATTTTTCGACCTGGGGGGTGTTGGATTAGCTTTATATCCGTTTGATGAACTTGCCAAAGATGCAACTGTAAGCCCTGAGAGCTCAGGTTTTGCCGGGATTACGTTAGCGCATAATGCCCATAGTGTTGAAGAAGTGGATGCGGTGCTGAAAAAGGCGGAACAAGCAGGTGCGAAGATTATCAAGAAGGCGCAAAAGGTTTTTTGGGGCGGATACAGCGGCTATTTTGCAGATCCCGATGGATACCTATGGGAGGTCGCCTGGAACCCATTCATAGAATTTGACGAAAATGGCGCATTAGTTTTTCCATAATATCTGTTTGCGTGATTATGCCCCCTGGCAATGAATTTATTGTCAGGGGGCATGTCAATCTGTTATATAAGCTATACAAGAATTCTTCCTAAGTATTCTAATAAAAAGGCATGAACCCCGTGTTATCACAAAGGTTCATGCCTTAAAAAAAACCTAACGTCCTAGCTTAATGCGGGCAGCCGCATTGGCTCTTACTTGTTCAGGATCAACTTGTATTCTGGCCACTCCAGTTTCTATGGCAGCGCGGGCTACAGCAGCAGCTACTGCCGGAGCAACACGTGGGTCAAAAGCATCTGGCACAACATAATCTTCTTTAAGTTCATTTTCAGGAATTAAATTGGCAATGGCATGGACAGCAGCAATTTTCATTTCTTCGTTAATTTGGCGGGCACGGACGTCGATGGCGCCACGGAATACCCCGGGGAAAACGTTAACGTTGTTGACTTGATTGGGTGCATCCGAGCGGCCTGTGCCTGCTACTTTGGCTCCAGCGGCTTTGGCTTCGTCATAGCTGATTTCCGGTACAGGATTAGCCATGGCAATTACAATGGAGTCGGTATTCATTGTGCCGATAATTTCTTTGGTAAATGAGCCTGGAGCCGAGACACCAATGATTGCGTCGGCACCCTTGGCTATCTCAGCTAAGTTGCCTTGGCGTTTTTCTTGGTTGGTAACCGTGGCAAGCTGTTCTTGGATGCGATTCAGGCCAGGCATTCCGGCATATAAAGCGCCGTGGATGTCTACCATAGTAACATTTTTAGCTCCGGCATTCACGAGCAAACGCCCAATAGCTGTACCGGCTGCGCCGGCACCGTTGACAACAATTTTGGCAGAGGACAGGTCTTTTTTTACAAAGCGCAAGGCGCCGATAAGCGCCGATAAAGCGGCAATGGCAGTGCCATGCTGGTCATCATGGAATACCGGAATATCCATTGCTGCTTTTAGTGCATCTTCAATATCGTAACATTTGGGCGAAGATATATCTTCTAAGTTAATTCCGGCAAAAGTTGGCTGCAGCAGTTTTACAGTCTCAATAAATTTGGCGGGGTCTTTAGTGTCGAGACAAATTGGCACAGCGTCAACATCGCCGAAAACTTTAAATAAAACAGACTTTCCTTCCATTACAGGCATAGCTGCTTCCGGGCCGATATCACCCAAACCCAGTACCCGGGTGCCGTCACTGACTACCGCTACCATGTTTCCACGGCAGGTATATTCAAACGATAAATCTTTATTAGCTTTGATATCCTTACAAGGTTCAGCAACTCCTGGAGTATAAGCCAAACTTAAATCAT
>Ga0074195_1002349_pt1 | contig 21598 bp, 22 predicted proteins | sample EPASupsiteHSE623_FD_64525 | JGI IMG/M metagenome (GOLD analysis project Ga0074195, IMG submission 64525) | Bioremediated contaminated groundwater from EPA Superfund site, New Mexico - Sample HSE6-23 | ecosystem: Environmental > Aquatic > Deep subsurface > Groundwater > Contaminated ...
ATAGACTTGATCTGCATCCTGTTTTCTCCTTTTTGGTCATGGATTTCTTGGTCGATCTCCATAATGCCAAAAAGAAAAACAGGATGCTTTATTTTCAACCTCCGTCAGGGAATGATTTCAATCGGTCAACTCTGCCATCGGCCCTGACGGGTACCCACAAATTTTGCTGAAGAGCCTTAAAAAGAAACTGACGCACACAATCTGTGCCAAAGGGAATATGGTTCATTAACGACTGAAGTGGTGGCGGTTTTTGAGACAGGTGTGTAAGCAATGCACCGAACTTAAAAAAGGAGAAGGTTCATGTCGCAAAACCGAACACGTCACAGCGCAGAGTTCAAGGCCAAGGTCGCCTTGGCCGCCCTTACCGAGGCAAAGACCCTGGCCGAGATTTCTAGTGAGTTCAAGGTACACTCAACCCAGATCACCCGCTGGAAACAAGAACTTCTTGAAAATGCCTCAGAGCTCTTTGGTAAGGGCAAGAAGCAAGCCGTCAACCACGAGGCCGAAGTGGCTGAGTTGCACCGTCAAATCGGCAAGCTCAAGGTTGAGAACGATTTTTTAGCTCGTCTGCCCGGCATGAACTTGACCGGGCGCAGAAGCAGCAGGTGATCACCATGGCTGATTCTGAAGTTTCTGTTGAAAAACGCTGCCAACTTCTAGGCCTCCCCAGGGCCAGCTTTTACCGTGGCCTAGCTTTGGGCCTGAGGTCTGGCGATCTGGAATTGATGAGCCGAATAGACAAGCTCTACCTGGAGCATCCCTGGATGGGGAGCCGGGCTTTATCAACCATGCTGACCACGCCCGAGCAGGTTGTCGGCCGCGACCGGGTGCGTCGCCTGATGCGGATCATGGGTATTGAATCTCTGGCGCCCAAGCCCGGCACCAGCAAGCGGCATCCCAAACATCCGGTCTATCCCTATCTGCTGCGGGGGATGACCATTGACCAGCCGAACCAGGTCTGGGCAACCGACATCACCTACATCCCAATGCACAAAGGATTCATGTATCTGATTGCCATCATGGACTGGGCGACCAGAAAGGTGCTGTCCTGGCGGGTGTCCAATACACTGGATACCCGCTTCTGTGTCGATGCCCTGAAAGAGGCGATTCGCAAATACGGCACCCCGGAAATCTTCAATACCGATCAGGGGTGTCAGTTTACCAGCGAGGCCTTTACCTCCGCGCTCAAGTCCGCTGGCGTCAAAATCAGCATGGACGGCAAGGGACGGTTCAAGGACAACATCTTCATCGAACGACTCTGGCGGTCCCTGAAATACGAGAGGATCTACTTGAAAGCCTACGAAACCGGAGTTGAGCTTTGCAAAGACCTGAAAATCTGGTTTACCTTCTACAATGAGAATAGGCCACACACTGCACTTTCCAAACTGAGCCCCGACGAGGTGTACTTCCAGGGCCTTGAGAAACTGAGAGCGGCTGCCTGAAGCCGACAGTAACATCAACCACGGGGCATTGCTTATTTCACACCTCAGGTTGTCTCATTAACCCCGACCACCTCAGTCAGAATCGCCAAACGGGCTCGTTTCAGCTCCGGGTCATAATAATCGTTAAGATTATCGATCCCGACCACATTAATTGAACGCGCAAGCAGTTTTTGGCAGAGATGAAAACCAATAAAACCGGCGGCGCCGGTTACGAGGATATTTTTAAATTCCATGCTGTTTCCTTTTAAATTTATCTGCCAACTTAAAGTCCGCAGAGAAACCTCCCCTGTAGGATCGCTATGCTGTCTCAGGCAACCCAAAAATCCGAGCCCGCATTATATTAATCTGCAATGCGACAACATTAGTTTCATTGTATAATTCAAGCGCGCGCCGTCTGCCAGCCTGCCCCATACTGAAGGCTTTTACCGACGAATCTGCCAAGCAACAACGCAAAGCCATAGCCAGCGCAACAGGGTTACGGATTGGCACAAGCAAGCCGGTAACACCATCGACCACTTCCTCACGTGCACCACGAATATGCGTAGCAACCACAGGCTTCCCCATCATCATGGCTTCGATAATAGTTCGCGGCATACCCTCACGGTAAGACGGCAAGCAAAAAACATCCATCGCTGCCAACATAGCGGGAGTATCTGCTCTAAAGCCTGCCAATACCAAATGCTTGCCGAGCTTGACTTTGGCGCATTCGAGTACGGGGTCGACAGGATCGTCGTGGTCGCTTGCCAAGCGCCCCCCAACCTGCAAAAAATATACGTCAGGGAATTCCGAAGAAAGTGTAACAGCAGCTTGAAAAAATTCATTGTAACCTTTTTCACGAACCATACGGCCGATGATGCCGATCACCGGCGCGTTTGCCGGAATCCCCAAAGCTTGTTTCGCGGTAGCTGCATCAGGAGCGTTCTGTGGGTCAAAGCGCTGCGCGTCAACACCATTGCCAATAGCCAGCACATTCTGTCGTGTGGCGATGCCTTCTATTACTGCAGTCTCCGCATCCTCTGAGCTCTGGGTAAATAGCAAATCGGTAAAGTAGCCACCCAGCCTCTCCAAGGCAACAAATAGCCGGTATTTCCATCGCGGCATTTTATCGTGGAAGTAAAATCCATGGGCAGTATATACAATAAACGGAATTCCAGCGAGTCTCCCTGCCAGACGTCCGATCAACGCCGCAATGGGTGTATGCGCGTGCAGCACGTCAAAACGCTCACGGCGAAAGAGGCGAAACAATTGCCAGAGCGAGATAATGTGTGCAAATAAATTAAAGCTGCGCGCAACAGGAATGGTGATAACGTCATAGCCGTTCTTTCGTAGGGCCTCGATATGCTCACCATCCGAACAAACTGACTTTACCTGCCAGCCGGCAGCGCGCATACCGTCGATCAGAGGTAGCAGAAAGTGCTGAAGTGTAAAATCAACAGCGCAGAGCTGGCACACCTTTATCGCCATTGTTCACTCCACGCCTGAAACATCAAGACATCCCATAGATAATAGGACCAATTCCTCCGACCAGCCAAGTGCTCAGCCCATTTCTGACGTATCGCCATGGGCTCGAAAAACCCCTCGTTTCTCAAGCGCGTTTCATCAAGCAATGCCTCAGCCCAATCCTTGAGCGGGCCACGTAGCCACACATCAAGCGGAATACCGAAGCCCATCTTGGGACGCTCGATCATTTCCTTGGGCACATATTTATATAGCACCTGGCGCAACAGCCACTTGCCCTGACCATCCCTGATTTTCAAGGAGAGCGGCAGCGACCAGGCGAACTCCACCACCCGATGGTCCAGGAGTGGCACGCGCGTCTCCAGCGACACCCCCATCGCCGCACGATCGACCTTGGCAAGAATATCGTCAGGCAAGTAGGTCATCTGATCGAGGTACATCATTCGATTCTCTAAGTCCGGCAATGCCGCCCAACGGGCCGGGTCAGTCAATACAGTGGCTGGCTCGCTCGCGCTGTGCACCACCTTAGCCGGATGTTTCCAGTGCGACACCAAGCCAAGATAAATTTCTTCTGGCGCACGAACTGCCAATATATCTGCCAGTTTGTGCAGTTTGTCGCCGGGGTTAGCGTAACGCCAACCAGCCGGCAGGAAGCGGGCCAACCCCTTGAACACGCCGTTCCAGGCCGAGGGCGGCAAGGTCGTGAGCACGCCGGCCAAGGCAGCCCGCATGGACTGGGGTAGCCAGCCAACCTGGCGCCAGATGTTTTTCGCCCAGAAATAGCGGTTATAACCACCAAACAGTTCGTCTCCACCATCGCCGGAAAGGCTTACTGTCACGTGCCGACGAGCAAGTTCCGAAACCAGGAAGGTCGGAATCTGCGAAGAGTCCGCGAACGGTTCGTCATAGAGCGAGGGAAGCCTGGGAATGATGGCCATTGCCTGCTCTGAAGTGACATACAACTCGGTGTGCTCAGTGCCCAGATGCCGCGCCACTGCATGGGCATGCTCCGCCTCGTTATAGCCTGCCTCATGAAAACCGATGGTAAAGGTTTTTACAGGGCGATCCGATAGCGCCTGCATTAACGCCACCACAGTGGAAGAATCCACGCCGCCGGAAAGAAAAGCCCCCAACGGCACATCGGCCAGCATCTGTCCGGCCACTGCCTGGCGCAGCACATTATCTAAAGCAATTCGCGCCTCATCCTCCGAGCCGACAAAAGGAAAACGTAGGCCGACATCTGCCGCTTCACGTACCGACCAATAGCTACGCGGCACGATATCCCTCTCACTCCGCCCAAGGGTCAGCCACATACCAGGTGGCAGCTTATATATGCCTTGATAGATCGAGTACGGCGCCGGAATGCAGTTATGCCGCATATACAACGCCAAGGCATCGCGGTTGATCTCGCCACGGAAGGCCGGATGCTCCCGCAGGGCCTTTAGCTCCGATCCAAATAGGAAGATCTTTCCTTGCCAGCCGTAATAAAGCGGTTTCTCTCCTAGCCGATCACGAGCCAGCGTCAATCTGCGCGTCTCACGATCCCATAGAGCGAAAGCGAACATGCCCACGTATTTCTTCAGCGCTGCTTCAGTCCCCAGCGCTGCTACCACCGCCAGTAGTGTTTCCGTGTCCGAAGAACCGCGCCACCGGTCACTTATTGCGGGGGAAATGGACTCCAACTCTTGACGCAATCTGAGATGGTTGTAGATTTCCCCGTTGAAGATCACTACGTACCGCCCGCAGGCGGAAACCATAGGTTGGTGGCCGGTAGGGCTAAGATCGAGAATGGAGAGGCGCCGATGTCCTAACCCGATCCCGGCCTCCCGGTCAAGCCAGAAGCCACGGTCATCCGGCCCCCGATGCACCAGAGCGTCGGTCATCCGCGACAATACTCTCTCTGGGTCGGCGACATCCTGGGAACTATCAAGAAATCCGGCTATTCCGCACATGTCGGCTCTGCCTTCTTTTTGCGGATGCCGATCGCACACCATAACGGTGCCGCCTCAGAAAACTTCACATCCCTAAAACCAGCCGACTCCAACATCATCTTGATCTGCCGCCGCGAATAACGCTTTTCAAGACAAGTACCAAACCGATCCAAAGCATCGGTACGCATCACATAGAAAGACTTATCACGGTAGTAGCGGAGGGGGAAATGCTCCGACGCAATACCCAATCGCTCCAAAATTGCAGCCCCGCGCGCCAGTGGCCAATAAATTAAGACAGCCATCGCATCACATAACCAAAACCGCAAACGTGATGGCGTTCGGCAAAAAACATGCCTGAGCAAGTCTGAAATCCGCCACAAAAATCTAAACCAGAAGGGTCTATTGTCAAAGGCATAATACAGATACACTAAAAACAGGCCTCCCGGTTTTAGACATTTGCCAATGTTGGCAATAGCACTTTCAGTATCCGGCACATGATGAAGCACCCCAAGAGAATAGGCAAAATCGAGCTCCCCTTCGCCGAAAGGCAATCGACCAACATCCGCGTTTTGGAACTCCACGTTGTGATGGCACGCCAAATTACGACGTGCAACTTCCAATGCATCAGCACTTGCGTCTACGCACACCAGACGATCGACCTTCGGTGCAACGATTGTTGCCCACCGTCCACTGCCACAACCGATATCCGCCCCCTTTGCATCAGCGGGCAGTTCTTCCCAAGGAAAAATGGCGAAGTAATCCTCGAAAATCCCCCCCCGCTCCTTATCGGTCAGTTGGTCCTGGGGAAAACGCGACCACTCTTCGCCAAATCCTTGGACGACCTGACCGTCCCTGTTAGCCTCTTCGATGTCCATCCAATTCCCGATAGAAATTTGCGTAACTCGTCACCATGCGGTCCAATGAAAAATTCTCGGCGATGCGCTGGCGACAGAGATTTGCCCTGGCCATCCGTGCCGCCGGATCAGCAGCTATGATCTCCATCACTCCGGCCACCACCCCTTCCGCATCATCAACCGCCACTATCAAACCAGTATTTCCAATAATAATGCTCGAATCACCCGCATCTGTCGCAACGCACGGGACACCACACGCCATCGCCTCGCCAATAACGTTCGGGAAACCTTCACTGATCGATGTCGACACTAGACAGTCAAGGCCCACCATAACGTGCGCCATGTCTGAACGCGATCCAAGCAGCATGACGTACCCGCGAAGGCCATGCTGATTGATCTCGGCTGCAAGAGCAGGATTGCCCCAGGTAATTCCTGAACCCGCAAAGACAAACCTAACATTGGGCGCCACCATCATTAATCTTCTGGCAGCGGATAAAAAGATCGAGTGTCTTTTGATGGGATGGTAGCGGGCCACCATACCGACAAGGAAACATTCGTCTTCCACGCCAATTTCGTGACGAAATTCTGCGCGTCGGGTCCGATCAGGCCGCCACTCCTCAAGATCAAAACCATTAGGAAGTACAGGGCTGTAACGAGGCCGATAACCAAGAGCCGTATGGGCGTCCCTGCCGGCGACTGAGTTAAAGATCACGGCATCCGGATGGCGCGAAAGTCTGGACAAAACTTTAATCAAAGCCCTCGTTGAGCGCGGCGCCTCGCCAGGAGCCAACCCTGCACAACGGACATTCCATGCTACGCGAACGTCGCGGGCCATTCGCCCTGCTAGAAGGCCCATCAAATCCGCATGAAAAAGCCATGTCTGCACTATGTGGGGGCGTTTCTTTTGTATCACACGGAGGAGCTTGACGAGACCTCTTGGGACAGAACCGAAGCCACCCATTTCAAGGGCAATAAGGGGAATACCGCTCTCCTTGACCACCTGGCCATGCAAGCCCTCCGTTGTTAGGGACACGACAGATTGGGAGAATTCGCTACGATCCATTCTTTGCAGCAATCGAAGGAGCATAGATTCCGCTCCGCCTTGATCAAGCCCGCTGATCACATGAAGAATGTTCAACATCTTGTCGAATTTATTCTAGTCACGCTGAATGCGACCGGTCAGTAATCCCCAGACAACATGGAATTGCTTTTCTATGACAAAGGCTGTAGCACAAACCGCTAGCCAAATTCCACCAACCGGCAACATCGTACGGTAAGTAACAACGAATAGCTTAATCGTGCGTGCCACGCGGTTGAAACCCGCAGAGTTGTCTTGGTACTGAGCGCGCTGCAGGTTTGTTTTGGGCAGCTCAAGATAATCGAATTTAACATCAGGTACGCGATGATACTCTCCACAATACGCGGCAGAGATCATCAACGGCAAATCTGGCCACCATGGGTTGAATATAAACGGAATTTTTTGCAGCACTGTTGTGCGCCATACGCCATAAATGTGATAGCACTGGCGATGAGCAGCGTTGCGCACTCGAGCCACAGGGCTAAGCCCCGTCGTTTCGTATACAAACGGTTTTAGGTCATATCCCGCACCGAAAGTAGATGAAACGCGCAACTCACCAAAAGCCAGCGCCGCGTTTGGATGCATGCGCAGATGGGCAACGAGACGAGACACATAGTCTGGACCTCGCAGATCATCATGTGCCGCCCAGAGAAAAAAATCGCCCTGAGCGTGCTTAAGGACCCAATGAAAGTTGTCCAAGGCTGTCAGCGAACTTGCTTGGCGGGTGACGCGGACGCGTGAATCATTGATGGCCAGGTCTGCAAGGATTGTAGGCGTAGCGTCAGTAGATCCATTGTCAGAGACAATGATTTCCAAATTTGGATAGTCTTGAGCGAGTACAGCGCGGATTGACTCAGTAAGCATCGGCATACCGTTGCGGATCGGCATGCCGATTGTAACCAGCGGCCAATTGCCAGTATTAGTCATTTCCATTAGTTACGCCGCAACCAAGCCCCGGGCCAATAGGTAACGCGGTGCGCCAGCGTGCCTTCATTGAAGGGAAAATCCGGTGGTGCCAACTCGAACTCTGGATGTGCCGACAGAAACTCTTCCGCAGCAATGCAAGGGTTGTTCCAAGACCAATCTGGTTGAGAGCGTGGCGCGCCAACCAGATCCCCCATTATTCCGTCCGTGGCCACAATGTAAGAGCCTTGTGATACCAGTGGACCGTAGCACTCCAACTCGCTCCGGACATGATCGCGCGAATGCGCGGAATCCAGAATCACCATCACTCGCTCCCCAGGTTTAACCATAGAGCGCACCTGCTCGACCACCAGGGGGGAAGTCGAACTCCCTTCCACCAGAAAAATCAAATCACTAACTTCATGAGCTTCTATGGCTTGTCTATTATGGGGACGTATTTCGATATCAACTCCAATAACTCGTCCCCGCCCCATAGAGCGGAATAACGAGGCATAAAGCACCAAACTCCCACCGTGGGCAACACCGGTTTCGATCACCACATCCGGTTTGATTTCGTAGATTGCCTCCTGAATGCGCATCACGTCGTCCGGAAGCTGAATGATGGGGCGACCAAGCCAGCTGAAGCTGTATACATACTTACCATCCCATCCGCTACGCACCCACGCGCGGGAGATCCACTCGAAGGCCTCTGGAGAGCCAATTGGATAACTAACAGCACCTTCGACGAAATCGACCTCGACCAACCCATTTTCAAAATCTATTTTTAACATTTATGACGTTTCCTATAGTTATCAACTAGTTCCGTTATGCGAGGAAGAACTGCATTAGCATGAAATCCAAATTCAGACTGGAGCCGCCGAGTATCGATCTGCGGCACCACCTGTCTAGGCGCACCGGCAACAACTGAGAAGCTTGCCCCCGTAGCCGCCTTGATTACATCTACAATCACAGCGTGTCGAAGATTACTCCCCGCCGCCAGATTGTAACATCGCTCCTGGCCGTGCAAAGCTATTTCGGGAAGGATATGGACTACGTCTTCAATCAAGACATAATCTTTTTCCGAGTCAAGAGCGGTACGCAACTCGATATGGCCACAATCACAGGCCGCGCGAATTAGTTCGAACAGGAAATTGCGTGATTGAAAATCGGTTCCGACGACGTTCGCAAGACGGACAACCCGTACATTTTCGCGCATGCTCACACGGCACAGAGCCTCGCCACTTAGTTTGGTCAGGTCGTAATAATCCTCTGGGGCATGGCTCCGCAGGAAAATTGCCGCCTCTTCGCCTGTATGTTCGGCATGGCGATAGATGCGTGCTGAAGAAAGATAGAGCAATGAATCAAAAGTCGCTCGTTCCAGCAACTCGGCTGGCAAGCTGACATGCGCACGTAGAGTATCAAATGGACGGCAGCGAAAATCAGCAGTTACACCCGCCGCATAAATCACATGTCCGAGCGACTGAGTAAAAAGTTCAGGCGCATTTTTTATTGGAGCAAAAACCTGATGCCCGACAGCACGCAACTGCGACACAAGAGCCGAACCAATGAATCCACTGGCACCTACGACCGTAAAATTCATTTGCGAGAATCCATTTGCACTGCGGGGCTCCCTGCACACACGGCATATGCAGGCAATTCCCCACGGACAACACTCCCAGCCGCAACCACACAGCCCCGACGGATTATGGCGCCGTCAAGAATTACACAATTTGCCCCGATCCAGACGTCATCTTCGATGACAATTCCCCCGCGGCTAGGCATAAATCGCTGTTTATCAATCAGTTTTTCCCGATCTCTAAATTCGTGATTGACTGGCGCCAGGGTACAGTTGGCTGCAATCAGCACGTGATCGCCAATGCAAACGCCATTGCCGGAATAAATCACGGTTCCGGAGTTAATGTAACTCTGTTTTCCGATGACGACATCTCCGGTCCCGCCCACAGGCTTTATTTTAACAAAGGAGTCGATCTGGCAGCCAGCTCCAATTTCGATACGGCTTCCGCGTTGCGAGTCCTCAATATCTGCGAGTGGCGAAACACGTGCCTCATCTGATATTATCAACACTCACACACCATCCGTGGCACCGCAGTAACAAATTTGCCACCCCACTGGCGGATATAGGCCAACTGCTCAATGATTTCATCACGCAGATTCCAGGGTAAAAGCACGACATAATCTGGTTTCACCATCTGCAAGTGTGTTTCATCCACAATGGGAATTCGGCTACCCGGCAAGCATTTTCCCTGCTTGGCGGGATTGCGATCCACCACAAACAGAACCAAGTCAGGGCGGATGCCGGCATAGTTCATCAGGGTGTTACCCTTGGCAGCGGCTCCATAGGCAGCGACAGTTTTGCTGTGTTTTTTCGCCTCAATCAGAAAGGAGAGAAAATCATTCTTGATCTGGTCAGCTTTGGTTTGGAAACTAGTATAAAAATCTGTCGTCAAGATACCTGCCTCGACTTCCGCCCCGGAAAGCTGGCTCACACGTTCGCTGGTTTCTCGCATGCCGGTATCGCTTCTCTGCGCATAGATACGAAGACTGCCACCATGGGTCGTCAGTTCCTCGACATCGAAGATGACAAGACCATTACGGTCAAAGATACGCAATAGCGCGGTCAGCGAGAGATACGAAAAATGCTCATGGTAAATCGTATCGAACTGATTTTCCTGTACCAGCTTCAAGAGATGCGGGAATTCAAAAGTAGCCACGCCGTTGGGTTTGAGCAGTAATGCGAAACCAGCGACAAAATCGTTGATGTTTGGCACATGGGCCAGAACATTATTTGCTACCGTCAAATCGGCACTCTGTCCAGCAGCAAACAGACGCCTAGCAAGTTTAGCACCAAAAAATTCTTCGATTACATCGATCCCCTTATTACGTGCCGCATGCGCAGTCCCTGTAGTCGGCTCGATTCCCAGGCAGGGAATGCCGCGAGCCTTGACATATTGCAGGAGGTAGCCATCATTAGAAGCGACCTCCACCACAAGGGACGTTTCACCAAGGCCGAAACGTTGGGACATTGCTTCCACGTAGCGTTCTGCATGCTGTAGCCAAGTTGTCGAGAACGAACTGTAATAAGCATATTCCGCTGAAAAAAGCTCAGAGCAGTGGGCATAATCCTCCGTCTGCACCAGCCAGCATTCAGTGCACGCCAATACCCGAAGCGGGTACCACTTCTCCGGCGCACGGAGGGCCTCTTCGCTCAGGTAAGCATTGGATGGCGGAGCGCTACCGAGGTCGATAAACGGCAAGATCAGCTCGGCTCCACAGTGGCGACAATTCATAGCTTAATCCCTTCAAAGTGTTCGGACAGTAAGGGGTGGCAACGATCACGATCTGACATTTCCGTGATCGCCAAAGGCCACGCAATGGCCAAACGCGGATCGGCAGCATTCAACGCACCTTCGAACGCTGGTTTATAAACGGAAGTATGTAGATAAACCAATTCGCAATCTGCTGTTAGCGTTTGGAATCCGTGTGCAAAACCCTCAGGGATGAGAAGACTACGCTGGTTGTCCCCCGAAAGAACCTCTCCATGCCACTTGAGAAAGGTCGGTGAGTTCTTGCGCAGATCCACGGCTACGTCAAAAACCTCCCCGTGCAAACAGCTCACAAACTTGGTTTCCGCATGCGGCGGCACTTGGAAGTGCAGACCACGCACCGCACCTTTACAATGCGTCTGCGTGTAGTTGATCTGCACGATGGGTTTATGAATCCCCGCCGTTTCAAATTCTTCTGAACAGTAGAAACGAGAGAGAGACCCGCGACAATCTTCGAGACGTTGACGCTGAACGAGCAGAAGTCCGGCAATCGGCAGCGGCAAAAAATCAAATCGTGACATTAATCGGAATCCGAACTATAGGCTTCAACTTGGTCCAGCACTAGTGCGCGCAGATCGCCGCCCTCGGCATACGTCCTGTATCCACGCACGGTCTCGGATAATGCTCGATCCAGCGACCAACGTGGTCGCCAGTCCAACTGAACGCGCGCCAGAGTTGAATCGAGACGCAACATGCCAGCCTCATGCATCGCCAGCGGCGCGGCGTCAAATTCCACCCGTGCAGTCTCACCCCATAGGCGAGCTGCTTCACACGCAACGTGACCAACCGATGCATCACTATCCGGATTTGGACCAAAGTTCCAGCCTTGAGCATAATCCTCCCCACCCTCACCGAAGAGACTCTCGGCCAGTTGTAGGTAACCTAAAAGGGGTTCAAGCACATGCTGCCATGGTCTAATTGCATGCGGATAACGTAACCGCACCGGCTCACTGTGAGCGAAGGCACGAAAGCAATCCGGAAGCAGACGCTCGGCGGCCCAATCACCCACACCAATAACGTTGCCGGCCCGCGCGGTAGCGACACGCAATGCAGATGCGTCTGCTGCTCCGGAAAAGCTCGTCCGCCAACAGGCAGCCACCAGTTCGCAGCAGGCCTTACTGGCACTGTACGGATCATGCCCGCCGAGCGGATCGTTCTCCCTGTAAGGATGTACCCACTCACGATTCTCGTAGCATTTATCGGTGGTCACAACCACCACAGCGTGAACGGAGGTGCAATGGCGAGCGGCCTCCAGCACATGGGCTGTACCCATGACGTTAATGGCAAAGGTACCCAGGGGGTCGACGTAAGACGGTCGCACCAACGATTGAGCGGCAAGATGAAATATAATATGCGGGCGCACCTTGGCAATCGCATCCGCCACGCTCCCGGCATCGCGCAAATCGGCGCGCACGTCCGTTGTCAGGTCCACGGTCACGTGTGCCACCTCGAACAAACTCGGCACAGACGGAGGTTTTAGAGCATAGCCATGCACCTCCGCACCAAGACGCTTAAGCCATAGTGTTAGCCACGCCCCTTTGAAACCGGTATGCCCCGTTAGGAAAACACGCTTGTCACGCCAGAAGGATGCATCGGGCAGTCGAGTCATCACCATACTTTCCATGGAGCATAACCCTTGGCCCAGAGATCCTCGAGTAGATTTTTTTCCCGTAAGGTATCCACCGGCTGCCAGAAACCGCGATGTTCAAAGGCTATCAATTCCCCCTCTCCGGCCAACCTCTCCAGCGGAACAGCTTCCCAAGGTGTATCATCGCCCGGGATGTATTCCAGAACACGAGGGGATAGCACAAAAAATCCTCCGTTGATCAACCCGCCATCCCCGCGTGGCTTTTCGCAAAAGCCAGCCACCTGTGTCCCGTTTAATTGAAGCGCCCCATAACGGCCGGGAGGCTGAACGGCAGTTACGGTTGCCGCCTTTTTGTGAGCGCGGTGAAAACTTAACTGTGTTGTAATATTGATGTCCGCGATGCCATCACCATAGGTGAAACAGAACATCTCTTCATCGCGCACGTATTCGGCCACCCGTCTGAGCCGACCACCGGTCATGGTGTTTTCACCTGTATCGACCAAGGTTACTCGCCATGGGTCTGCATAAACTTGGTGCACTTCCATGCTGTTTTCTCGCATGTCGAAGGTCACATCCGACATATGCAAAAAGTAGTTGGCGAAATACTCCTTGATCACATAACCCTTGTATCCACAGCAGATGATGAACTCATTGATACCGTGTGCCGAATAAAGCTTCATGATATGCCACAGGATGGGCTTTCCACCGATTTCTACCATCGGTTTCGGTTTCAGATGAGTCTCCTCAGAAATGCGGGTGCCGAGTCCACCCGCAAGGATAACGGCTTTAGTCATTAGAATATCACCTAAATTCAGCGAGCTAAAATGGACTTTGGACGCTGCTTTGCTGCAAATGCAGCTAAAATGCCAAGCAGCAACCAAAATGGTCGATTTCGTAAATAATCCTGAAACAACATCCAAGCGCATAAGGACACAAACATTATAATGTAAGGAATCAGTTCTTCTCTTCGAGATCGTATGGCGCGATAAAGAACGTAAGCCGTGATGAAGCTGAAAAACCCGAAAACAATTGCCCCTGCCTCAAACAAAAATTCGACAAAAGAATTGTGGACAGAAATAGTCTGCTGGCCTATTTTGTCAGCCCACTCGGGTTTTCCCGAGCTCAAATATTCCCCATAATGGCTTTCAGCATTGCCGATCCCTATACCGAATAGCAACATTAGGACGCTACGTGTCTGGCTGGCCTGACTCACCGGACTAGCCGGGCTGGCCTGACTCACCGGACTAGCCGGACCAAACTCATCGGCAACCATTTTCAGCGTTAACAGCCTTTGCTGAAACGACCCGTCAGATAGTCTCATTTTCAGGAGCGGTTCAACGATCTTATATCGAATGGGCCTATAGGCATTGGAATCGATGCACGCAACATAAGAAATAACCAATCCTCCTGTGATGGCCCCCACCATCAGAATGAGATTAACAGGCCTCCCTTTTTTCAAAATTACAAACGCGGTCACGATGAGCACACCTACAGCAACCGCCAGCAAAGATGCCCTCGATGCCGCCAACAACACACTCCCCCCCCCCATGAACATGGCCAGCAATGCAACAACGCCAACCTTCTTGTTATTTTCCAATGAAAATTTCGCCATTACTCCAACAAGCAAAACAGCCGAAAACAACCCGGCGGTAGTCGGAATATCTTGTAGCCCATACGGCATTCTGAAATCACTCAAACCACCATTTACAATGTATGCGGCCGGATACCAAGCAGGCCCACCCCATATCTGGGCGTAAGAAAACAACCCATTCAAGATCAGATAAGACGGAATCCACTTCAACAGTTTATCCGGGTTAATGATCGTCCCGGATAAACGAAAAACCAGATACGTGACAAGGGAGACAAAGTAGGCCTGCAGATAAACCGCCTTGCTGTGGTTGATCACGACCGCCGACAACACAAAGAAAAACAAAAAACCCGTCCACAATTTACCTTCGCTGCTATAAAAAAAATCTGTCACAGAAGGCCGGTTCAACACAAAACCCACCAAAACGGCGCATAAACACAACGCCAAGAACAACGACGGTATCGCATATCCTGACAGCTTGGTTTGATATGGCACGAACAACAATGTCAACAAAAATCCATAGATTCCATAGCGAAATACCATTGGAACAATAACCGATACTACCCATTCCCTTTTTTTTGCAATGAAACGTATATCGCAAAACATAGAAAAATCCTCCTCAGAAACTGAATATGCGCCTTTTTTCATTAATGACGTGAAAAAACGATATTTTCTCTGCCGCTCGACATCCCCTGGCATCCCCAGCTTGGCAAAAGTGATTTAAGCCGGATAGAAAAGATTATATGCGCCAAACGGCAAAAACGCTGTTTTTGACAGGTCAACGGTCACATGGATACCCATAATGCTTAAGAGGCAAACCTTTTTTTTCAGCCAATATGGTGTTCGAGTACGCACACCGACGATAGATTTCGGCCTCCCATTCTGGAGGCATATCAGGGGTGCTAATTCGACGTCCAGAAACCACCCATTGACGTATTCGATCATATATACGCAGCGGCATCATGCGACGTCCCATAAAGGCAACATTACTACCCTTCGGCAACTGAGATTGCAGTTTTATGAGCAAGGCGTGGCGAATGCTCATGCGTTCATTATCTCGCCCCCTTGATAGGCACCAATAAATATCTTGAGCGGGTATCCCGAAAATATCCTGCAATTGATGAAAAAAACCCGTGCGATAATCGTATATTTCCTCCATTAACAACACGAGCGTATTTCCGGACCCAAAAATTTCTTCGTACACGCCGACCAATGCATTGTAGTCCAGCCCGATACGCCATTGGGTCGAAAATGATATTCCTGAGTAATTCGCTTCGAGCCAACCAGCGAAAGAACGCCTCTCACCCCCGGACTTTACCGCATGCAGGTAAAACGACTTTAGCATCGATGTTTGCGATCTCAGCACAATCAATACCTTGGCGGGGGCAAAGAGATGATAGAGGCGGGTAGCTATTATGCGTCGATCGACATAGCCCTCCACCGACAACCCCTCATCGGAAAAGAACAAAGCCCGCCTATCCCCCTGCGCCGCCAAACTTGCTCGCAGTTGACCCGCCATGCTTTCGACACGCTTCAAGTCATAGTCTAACGAATCCTGAAACCGAATACTCAATATAAGGTCGCGAACAATTTCATTCCGGTAGGTGTTGTTTACCTTCCCGAAATTGGCAAACCGTTCTTGGGTACAGAATAGGTTGTTTTGAAGCGTCGTCGATGCTGCTTTGGGTAATCCGATATGAATTAGATTCATTTATTGCTATCCGCCACCCGGCACCATGAGTCTATATACTTTTGGATACCAAGTAAGTTCATTTCAAATAAAACGCTGCCTGAATTCTACTCAAGTCGCCATACCCTGCATTTTCCGTAACGCGAGGCCGCCACACCTGAAACTGCACGATTCATCACGACCACTTCTGAACAAGCCATGTAGCCAAGCTCGGGGAGCGTCCTGATCTGCATCGAGTTCCTGTAAAATATACGGAATCAGACGTGGCATCTTATCGCTTACCGGGAAAAAAGGATACAAAGCATCAAGATACGCCAGCAAAAATCGGTAGGTCTCCTCTTGTCTCCCTTTAAGACGCTCAAACTCCCGCTCAAGCAGCACCCGATGAAAAAGTTTAGGCAACTCCTCCACTGTTTCAATGCGATAATAAAGCGTATTGAATGTATGAAATGTCTGGCCAAGCATCAGTACCGGTTTGTCAAGCGCCAACGCCTCCAGTCCAATCGAGCCGCTCACTGAAACAACCATCTGACAGCGACGAACAATTTCTTTCGATGGCGCATCCGAAATGATCACATTGTGCAGGTCTGCAATATGCCGATACTGCCATAACGGCCGCATCCCGCGGCCACGCGGATGCTCTTTCACCACCAAGGTGTAGCCAAGGGGCAGCGCCTTCGAAAGCGTCTCAATAAGGGCAATCTGATTGGAATACCAAATGCCGTTTACCAGCGTGGACGCCTCGGGCTGGAAATGCATGGCGAAGAGAACCGATTCCGACGGAATTTCAGTATGCTGCGCGGCTATAAACTTGCGCAGACGCCAAAGACGATATGTCCTCAGATAATTCGCACGGAGCTTGCGACCAAAGGAAATTTTGTAGAATTCCACATTCCGGTCCTTCGAGGCGTTATCCCGAAGATACGACAAAAGGTTGGCAAACTGGGGTGTGATAGGCTTCTCATAGTCTTTTCTTTGATATATGTAGCTCAGAGTTTTATTCCCCTCGTAACCTAATAAAACATCCACAAAGCGTTCCGCGCGCCGTCGTTCCTCCTCTGTAAGCGGCCTAGAACGCAAATCGAGATAGCGACGAATCATGGCAAAGGATTCAAGGTAGCGCGTATTGCCGAAATACCCGGATTCCATTGCCCCCCCCTCGTTTAAAAACGAAGACTGCGGCAAAAATACGGGAATGCCATTTTCCTCTGCGACAATTGCGGCGATATAGGTAAAGATGTTATCACCGAAAGCGGTGATCATGGCCCGTGGCTTAAAATGAACGATTGCTTGCTCAAAAAACGCCACAAACCTTGTCACCAATGGTACGATATAATCGTCTCTTTCAGGCCGATAGCCGGTACCGCCAAGCAAGAAAGAATAGTCCGAGAACGACCGCTCGGAGGCCACTACCGCTCCCCAAGGGACATTCGCATAGCGATGGTTCAACTCTTCGACCGTAAACAACTCGCTTCGTCCACACTTGTAATGGTCCTCAAATGAAGATACCCGTTCAAGAGGCAATTTGCGACTCGCACGTTTAGCATCTTTATTCGACAGGACTAACAGTTCAACATCCAACTCATGTTGAGAAAGCATTGCCCCGGCTAGCGATGCAAATCCGTCGACTCCTAAATGGTGACTCACGACCAACATGCGCGGCGAGGAACCGACGTCTTTCACGTTCAACTCTCCCCCCCCACTCGGAGCCGATGAAGGTCGATGCGCGCCAACTTGTCGGCAATCCGCACTCCTGCCCTGCCATCCCCAAATAGCTTATCTGCTTCGTAGCGACCGTGCTGCAACTGAACCCTTATCTGACGACCGATATCGTGACGGTCATAATCGGCAAACAACACATTTCTGCCATGCTCCCGCCCTTCCTGTCGATCTCCAATAATTACCGTCGGCACTCCCAAAAACGCACATTCACGGATAAACGAGGACGAGTTGCCGACACAACACAGGGCATTGTTCAACACACGGGCATAGTCTTCCGGCGAAAAATTCTTATAGTAATAGATCGGCTCGTTCATGTTGAACTCACGAAAATGCCGAATACCTTTGGACACATCATCACTGCCCGCATCTACGTTTGGCCACATCACCACTTTCTGCAAATCGGGAATGGACTTGAGCGCATACAACGTCTCACTGACTTCCTCAAACCCGTGACCATAGCTGGTGGTCACCGGATGCTGCACCATCAGGACATATGGCTTGGTCCAGTCCAGCGGCCTACCCACCCCCAGATAACGACCCATGCGCTCATTGTCGATCGACAGATCTTCGTTGACCAGCACATCCATGGCCGGACAGCCGTAATTGTAAACCGTGTCCGGCGCCTCGCCCATGGAAATCACGCGCTGAGCCGAAATTTCGGACGCGACAAAGTGATAATCAGCCAGTTTAGTGATGGCATGGCGCACCCGATCATCAATATTGCCGCTAATTTCCCCGCCCTGCAAATGAACCAGCGGAATGTTAAGATAGGTGGCGGCAATCGCAGTTGCCATGGTTTCAAAGCGATCCGCCACAGTAACCACCATATCCGGTTGCACGTCTTCAAAGGCGGAGGACAGTTCAACAATACCAAGGCCGGTTGATTTGGCCTGGGTCGTAAGCGTTTCGCCCTCGATCACGTAATGAATTGAACGCATCGGCGTAAATCCATCAGCACGAATCACGTTAATAGCACGGCCAAAACGTTCCAACAGAGTCGATGCTCCTACGATCAACTGCAACTCCAAACCAGGATGCAATTGAATCGCCTTCATCAGGTATTTGACGCGGCCATAGTTAGCGCGGCTAGCCACAACTACACAAATCTTTTTTCCCATCACACATCACCCTCTTGCAAAAAATCCCCACTGACCTTATCGCATTTAAGGGATTTACCAATCACCCAATCTAGCTTGACGACCGACAGTCCGGCATCCGCTGGCTTCTTGCCTTCCAGGTCATCAAATTGCACAATTTCACCGGCGCGCATCGCACGCTTCACCGCCAGGGACCTTCCGAATATGCGGCGCATACTCTGCTGATCTTCGGTTACAACTTTGCCCAACCCGTTTCCCCGTGCCTGTTCCAGAAAACGGATACCCTGCACCAAATCGGCAAATTCATCGATGGTCAGGGAGGCCTGCGCATCCGGACCAAACATACGGCGGTCGAAGGTCACATGGGCTTCCACAATATTGGCCCCAAGCGCCACCGCCCCCAGCGCGGCATAGGTGGTTGCCGAATGATCAGACAACCCCACCGGACAGGCATAGCGCTGGCGCAGGGTCTCCATCCACGCCAGACCAATGTCCGACGCCCGGGTAGGGTACAGGGTCGTACACTGCAACACTGCAACCGGCACTCCATAACCACGTAGCCGTGCCACGGCCTCATCGATTTCATCCAGCAATCCCAATCCGGTGGACAAGATCACCTCTTTACCTGTGCGAGCAAGCCGCTCCAACAAAAGGGAGTTAGTCAAGTCTCCTGACCCGATCTTGTAGCGTTTGACCTGCAACTGCTCTAGCAAATCGACAGCAGCATTGGAAAACGGGGTCGCCAGAAATTCCACGCTTAGGCTCTCGCACTTTTTCTTAAGACAGAACCACGCCTCAAGCGGCAGCTCCATACGACGCCAGTAATCGATGCGTTGCGCATCTACATACGAAAACGGAGTACGGAACGGTTCCAGCGTGCTGCTTTCGGCATCGGCAATGTGCATCTGAAATTTAACGGCATCAACCCCGGTCGCCGCCACCGCCTCAACCAAGGAATGCAGTATGCCGATACTACCATCATGTGCCTGGGCAATCTCGGCAACCACATAAGTGCGGCCCTGCTCAGCGTATTCCTGTAGCTTCATGCTTACTCCTGCTCACCGCGCACACAGGCGCACAGTTTATCCGCGATAAAATTCTCGGTCCGCGCCATAGCCGTTGAGGTTGCCCCTCCAATGTGGGGCGTCAAAATCACATTCTGCCCTCGGGCTAAATCGTTCCATCGTTGCAATTGATGTCCTGTAGTTTCGCAACTCAGTACGTCGCTGGCTAGTCCAGCGAATGCCCGCTGGGACAAGGCCTCCAGCAGGGCCTCTTCATCCACCAGTTCGCCTCGGGCGGTGTTGACAAAATAACGTCCGGTCAGCGCGGCAATTTCTCCGGACCCGATAATCGGGGTAGCATCAACACCGCATGAGGCGCATAAAACTACCACCCGCGACTCGGCAATCACATCCAGTGCCCGCACACGCCGCTGCCAGACAAAGTTTGCCGGAACATCTCGAGGATCGCAATAACTAACTTGGGCTCCAAACGCCTCACAATAACTGGCCACCCGAAAACCAACACGCCCCAAGCCAACAATCCCGACGCGTTGCCCATACAATTCTTCCCCTCGGAATAGGTCTCGATCCCATCCCCCTGCGGCAACATGCTGGAACGCGCCGGGATAATGCCGCAACAGAGCCAAAATCAAACCAAAGGTATGTTCGGGGGTCGCTCGAATGGTTTCGAGAAAGTCCCGTTCACCACGCAGACTCAGCAAACGGATGTTACGGACAGTCAGGGCAATTTCATCCAGATGGTTATGGCCAGTGGTGGGACTACACAGAAAGCGCAAGCGCGGCGCTCGATTCAAAAATGCCACATCGATGGCATACCCAAGACGCACAAACAGCGCCTCAAGCGACACCAAAAAATCATCCAGACTCCCTCCGTCGTAAACGCTCACCGGCCCCAGAGCACGAAGCCTGTTGATGACCGTTGCATCAAAGCGATCTGGCTCAAGAATACCTATTTGCACATAAGCGCCCGCAACAAAATCAAATCATCCATGGTATCCACATCCACCGAGTCGTGTTTATTCATTTCCAACAGCATGGGACGATCACACACCATTTGCCCGGTGACACGCAGGTAAGAAACTAGTGTGATATAGAGTGCGCCATTGCGAACCATGATCTGACCGTGGTCTTGCCTACGCACACCTTTGTTGTGAGACGGATTTTTCGGTATTAGATAACCAGTGCCATCATCTTCGTACATAACGAGATCGTTGATGTAGTCCTCTTGATAACAGGAAATTAACGACCGTGCCTCATCTTGCTTCAAAAAATGTTTTATAGCCGAGGCTATTACAGTAGCATTACGCTGGGGTGATGTCGGCTGCAATAATAAAACAGCATCGAAATCCTCGCCCTGCGCCGCAAACCAATCCAGTGCATGCAGCACATATCCAATCGATTTGGCCGTATCTGTCGCCAGTTCAGCCGGCCGCAAAAAAGGCACCTCGGCCCCCCAATTCCGGGCGACATCGGCAATTTCAGTATCGTCAGTGGTAACAATGGAACGCGAGACAACACCCATCTCGACCAATCGATTGGCAATTTCGATAGACCACGCGATCAAAGGTTTACCACAAACATCAACAATATTTTTCCGCGGTATACCCTTTGATCCGCCACGTGCGGGAATAAGAGCAAGAACCTTACCGTTGTTGCTAGTCATGAGGCGCGCCTCCAATCAATGACAGGTAATCTTTTGAAAGGCTCTTCAGCAAAATTTGTGGGTACCCGTCAGGGCCGATGGCAGAGTTGACCGATTGAAATCATTCCCTGACGGAGGTTGAAAATAAAGCATCCTGTTTTTCTTTTTGGCATTATGGAGATCGACCAAGAAATCCATGACCAAAAAGGAGAAAACAGGATGCAGATCAAGTCTAT
>Ga0074195_1002350_pt1 | contig 21589 bp, 23 predicted proteins | sample EPASupsiteHSE623_FD_64525 | JGI IMG/M metagenome (GOLD analysis project Ga0074195, IMG submission 64525) | Bioremediated contaminated groundwater from EPA Superfund site, New Mexico - Sample HSE6-23 | ecosystem: Environmental > Aquatic > Deep subsurface > Groundwater > Contaminated ...
AATTGACAATTGACAATTGACAATGGACAATTAAAAAACAAATAAAGAACGAATGAAGTAATTGTTAATTTTCAATTGTCAAAATTGATAAATGACAAGCGACAATGAGTAATTGTCAATTGTCAACTGTCAATTGTCAATTGAAACTAAGTGGTGGAACAAGGGGAACAAAGGAAAACCCTTATGCGGACAGCCATCCCCTCAGACTTTGAGGTATTTGTCAACAAGCCTGAGGGGGTGCTTTTTATTATAACCGAGGGTGCTGGAATAATTAGTTTTCGTGAGACAAATAATAGTAGGCGTTAGTTATTCTGATTTAATTGGAGGAATAAGAATGCCTGTTATCATTGAAGGAGTCGTACGTGCGGTCTTTGCTTTTGTGGTCCTTTTAATCCTGGTGAGGATTACCGGCAAACAGCATTATTCCCAGCTCACTTTTTTTGATTTTGTGGCCGGAATTTCGATTGGCGGGATGGGAGCGTTGATGGCCGCGGGCTTGAACATTAATATCTGGGGTGTTTTTGCAGCCCTCCTCACATTTGTAATACTGCTCATTCTAAATGGATACATTTCCCTGGAAAGCAGACCGCTGAGAAAACTGCTAAGAGGTGAACCGGTGGTAGTTGTGCATAACGGCAAAATACTGGAAGGTAATATGGCCCTGATGAGATATTCAATAGATGACCTAACGACCCAGATGAGGGAGAAGGGTTTTTTCAACATAACCGATGTGGAGTACGCCATATTAGAAACAGACGGGCAGTTAAGCGTGCTGGCCAAAAGCCAAAACAGACCTGTCACCCCTAAAGATTTGAATATGTCCACAACATATGAAGGTATAAGCAGCGAGCTTATAGTGGATGGGAAAATAATAGAGCAAAACCTGGCCCAAAACAAACTAAGTGAGAAATGGCTGGAAGACCAGTTAAAGCTGCAGGGAATTTACAGTATTGGCGAGGTAACATACGCCAGCCTTGGTACTGACGGAAAGTTATATATTGATAAAAGGCAGGATACCCTGGAGAGCGCTACTGATCTGAGTGACCGGATGATCTAGCAATTGACAATTGACAATTGACAATTGACAATTTACAGGTGCAGGTGACAGAAAGGAAACTTGGTTAGAAAAAAGGAAGATTCAGGAGTCTTATCGAAATAGATAGTAAAAGTTATTATAAAAGAGATACTTTGTCAAAGGAGGCTGATTATGCCCAGCATCAAGTTTGGAACTGATGGATGGAGAGAAATTATTGCCCGGGAGTTTACTTTTGAGAATGTAAAATTTGTAACCCAAGCTATTGCTGATTATGTATGCAGCCAGAAAATGGCTGACCGTGGAGTAGTGATTGGTTTTGATAACAGGTTTTTGGCCGAGAAGTTTGCCGAAGCGGTTGCTGAAGTCCTGTGCGGCAATGGGATTAAGGTATTTATGACCGGGCGGGCAACCCCTACCCCGGTGACAGCCTTTGCTGTCAAACACCTGCGGGCAGCAGGGGCGGTTATGCTGACTGCAAGCCATAATCCTCCCGAATATAATGGCATTAAGTTTATCCCGGAGTATGCGGGACCAGCCCTTCCCTACATTACAGATGAAATAGAAGTAAATGTGAACAAGGTCGTCGATAGTGGTAAATACACCGATTTACGTTATGATAAGGCGGTATCACAGGGCTTAGTCACTGATATAAACCCATTTGAAGACTACATATCCCATCTGAAAACGGTAATCAACTTAAAAGAGATTGGCTCAGCCAAACTCAAGATAATTGTGGACCCAATGTATGGAGCCGGTATTGGATATCTTGACCGAATCCTGGAGGATGCCGGGTGTCAGGTTCAGGTTATTCATGGGTATAGGGATACTCTCTTCGGAGGGTCAATGCCTGACCCTTCGGCAAAGGTCCTTACGAAACTCCGGGAGCTGGTGATTTCGGAAAAGGCCAATCTTGGCTTGGCCATGGACGGCGACGCCGATCGGTTTGGTATCATAGATAGTGACGGTACATATATCACTCCTAACCAGGTCTTGTCTTTAGTATACTACCATCTTATTAATTCCCGGGGGCTTAAGGGTCCGGTGGCCAGGTCTGTTGCCACCACTCATATGCTGGACCGGATTGCGGACAGTTATGGGCTGGAAGTTGATGAGACTCCGGTCGGTTTTAAATATATCGGTGAATCGATGATGAAAAAGGGAAGTATTCTTGGTGGGGAAGAAAGTGGAGGATTGAGTATTGCCGGCCATATTCCGGAGAAGGACGGCATCTTAGCGGCTGCTTTAATTGCGGAGGTGGTGGCAGTTGAGAAAATGCCAATTCGCAGCATCCTGCAAAAATTGGCCCGGAAGTTTGGCACTCTGGCCAGCGAGAGGCTGGACATCCATACTACGATAGAAAATAAGGAGCAGGTATTGAATAAACTTAAAGAGGCCGCGCCATCTGATATCGCTGGTATGCCTGTTAAAAAAACGCTGGCAGTTGACGGCAAGAAATTTGTGATGGAAGATGGAAGCTGGGTGTTAATTAGGGCCTCAGGTACCGAGCCGTTGTTTAGAATTTATGCTGAGTCCGATAGCACAGAAAAACTAAAGAAGCTTCAGTCATCTGTCAGAGAAATATTAGGTCTATAAGAAGCTGTAAGCTAAGGGAGGTGCGCAATGGGCAATATTACCGGAGACGGACATGAAGACAAATTAACTTCCCTTGATCAGGTTATCAAAGAGACAGTAAATACTCTGGAGAATGGACAGGGGCAGCTGTTTACAATATCCGAAAATGCCCGTAATGAATGTACACGTCTCAGCAATGCCCTGATGGATATTGATGAGCAGTTGGAAGCTATTGATAAAGAACTATCGACAGTCGAAGATAACGAGAAGAAGGCCCAAACCCGGGTTGCTAAAATCACGGGGAACTTCGAAAAACATACGGAGACCGAGATTAAAACAGCTTATGAAGAAGCCAGGGATTTTCAGGTCAATTTAACACTACTAAAGGAGAGGCGTACCCAACTGGCGCATAAAAAGAAAGAACTTGAAACCAGCTTGTTAAGCCTTAAGCAGACCGCTGAAAAAGCAGAAAATATGGTTTCTCAGGTAGGTGTCGTGATGAATTTTATTAAAGGGAACCTGAGGAACATAAATATTAAACTGGAAAATCTACAGCAGAGGCAGCAGATGGGCTTACAAATCATTAGGGCTCAGGAGGAGGAACGGAAAAGGGTGGCCCGGGAAATCCACGACGGGCCGGCCCAGTCCATGGCAAATGTGGTTCTCCGGATGGAATTCTGCGAAAAGCTGATGGATGTTGACCCCAATAAGGTCGGCAGTGAACTGAAGGAACTCAAAGATATAGTTAGGAAGAATTTGCAGGATGTCCGGAAAATAATTTTTGACTTACGTCCTATGGCCCTTGATGACCTCGGGGTTGTACCGACATTAAAAAGATATATTCAAGATTTTCGGGAAAAGAACGATATATATATTGAAATTAATTGCTATGGACAGGAAACCCGGCTCGAACCGGTTTTAGAGGTGGCTCTTTTCAGGTTAATCCAAGAGGCGCTTAATAATGTAGTTAAACATTCTAGAGCATCAAATGTTAAGGTCACCGTAGAGATGAAACCTGACTGGGTAAGAGCGGCAGTTGAAGATGATGGAACAGGGTTTGATCTTGAAAATTTGTTAAGCAATACTTCGGGGACCCATTTTGGATTGATTAGCATGAAAGAGCGAATTGACCTTCTAGGCGGGGAAATGGATATTGACACCAAACCGGGGAAAGGAACAAGGGTATCATTCAAAATCCCGGTAGTGAGATAGGGGGTTAAAATTTGGGGTAATAAACTGATATAATTTTTTTTAAAAAAAACATAGACAAGCTTAGAATATTATGGTAAAATAAAATAAAATATTCGACATTATTCGACAAAAAAGGCTAAGCCGTTGAAAAGCGGTGGCGCAAAGCTATGGGTCTAAGGTGTTTTACACTATGATTGCCAGGCTGCCGAAAGGGATAATCATAAGAACCTTTCTCCGGCAGTTTGCGGCGAGAAGGGTTTTATTCATTCCAGGGGGTTTTCGTAGTGCGGTGTTAATAAACAAAAGGGGGTGAGCAAATGTTAGCATTAATGAAAGGTCTGTGGAGAGAAGAAAGAGGACAAGGTATGACCGAGTATGGATTAATTCTTGCTTTATTAGTAATTGGTGTTATCGCAGTTCTGGTTGTTATGGGACCGAAAATCGCCGCTAAATTCAAAAATGTTAGTGATAACCTGTAGTAAACTAAAATGGGGCGTTGGAAATCCACCGCCTTGGGAATTCCTAACTCCCGGTTATAAAAATCCCGGATAATCCAAATGAGTTTAGCATCTATGGATTATCACTCATAAGATATTATAAAGATCTTATGAGGTGAGGACATGTATCGGGGAAGCTTAATAGTAACCGCACTGCTAATAGCCATATATTGTTTTACGGTTCTAATCCGTCAGGTACTTGTTTGTAAAAAAATAGAATATGAACAGTTTCTACCCAAGTTAAGCCTGCTGTTTCTGGTCAAAAACCAGCAGGACATCATTGAGGGACTGATTCGTGAGTTGTATACGGAAACGCGTGTTCAACAAGCTGACGTCATTGTTATAGATATCGGTTCCTTTGACCAGACCAGGCCGATACTTGAACGTTTGACAAGTGATTATCCGGACCTCAGGTTTTTGGCAGCAACCGAAGAACATGGAATCTTAAGGAAAATGGATAACTTTTGCCGTGGGCAGACAGTTTATTGTTTCGATTTAACCGGTTCACTAAGTTACAATTTGATGTCAAAAACGATTCGTTCCATTCTTAATGGTTCCAGGTCGAGCTTATATAGGACTAGGGTCCTATATAAAAATGGGACTGTAGGTCGATGTAATCACAACAAGCTTATGATAAAATAATATTGAGAAAAAATGGTACCTCACGAAAAAGGCTAAACCGTTGAAAAGCGGTGGCGCAAAGCCATGGGTCTAAGGTGGAAAACACTATGATTGCCAGGCTGCCGAAGGGGGCGTGGTGATAAAAAACCCCTTCTCTTACAAGCGTTGAGAAGGGTTTAATTTTGGGATTATTTATTTATCACTTGGGGGTGTAAATTAATGTTAACGATTTTTAAGCTGCTGGCCAGGGAAGAAAGAGGCCAGGGAATGACCGAGTACGGATTAATTCTAGCTCTTCTGGTAATAGGTGTAATTGCCGTATTAGTTGTTATGGGGCCTAAGTTGGCCGGCAAATTCCAGAACGTCAGTGACAACCTGTAAACAAAAACACGGACCCTACTTTTGCTGGTAGGGTCCGTTTTCAAAAAAGGGTGGAACAAATGAGCTTTTTAACTGCGCATGTAGTTGATGTTCTTGCAGCCATAATGGTAATTATATCTGTTTTCACTGATTTAAAAGAACGAAAAATTTACAACATGGTGGTAGTTCCTGCGGCAGTCTGTGGGTTGGTTATAAATTCGTGGTTCTCAGGAACAAACGGCTTAGTTTTCAGCCTTAAGGGTTTGGGAGCGGGCCTTGCTTTAATGTTCATCCCTTTTGCCCTGGGCGGATTTGGGGCTGGAGATGTTAAGCTGGTAGGCGCCATCGGTTCTTTAAAAGGGACGTTTTTTGTGTTTAAGGTGTTTCTGGCTACCGGTATTGCAGGAGGGATTCTAGCTGTTCTGCTTTTGGTTAAACAAAAGCGGCTATTGTCGACACTCAAGCGCATCTGGCTTAGCTTCTACATTTTCGTAGGGAGCGTTTTTAAAGTAAATACCCTAACGAGTTTGGACAAAGCAGAATTTCATGAATCCCTGCCGTATGGTTTGGCAATAGGTATTGGTACGTTATTCGCGTATCTGGTGGGGTGATCAAAAATGATTTGGTTGAACGACTTCCGGAAAACTGAACAAGGACAGGCTATTGTAGAAATGGCTTTGGTCCTCCCAATTTTGATAATGCTGATATTTGGGATTGTGGAGTTTGGGAGGATATTGAACACTTATATGATTGTCACGGATTTATCAAGAGAGGGCGCCAGAGAGGGTGCAGTAGGCGGGACTGACGGTGACATTGAAACTACTGTCTGGAGCAATGGTACTGCCGCTGATTTAGAAGTATCTGACCTTACAGTACTTATTAACCCCGCCTCAGGAAGTATACGAGCCCGGGGAACTTCGGTTGAGGTTCAGGTATCCTATCCTGTAGATATTATTGCTCCTGTTATTGGAACGATTATAGGGGACCCGTATATTGTCACTTCCCAGACTACGATGCGTGTGGAGGGATGAAAGTTTATTTAACAGTACAAAGCAAGAGGTGGTATGTATGCTGCCATTAATAAAAAGGTTCGCTAAAGAAGAGCGGGGTACGGTAATAGTTGTTATTGCGGTCATTTTTACAGTGCTGCTGGGTTTTGTAGCCCTGGCAGTGGATACCGGGGTATTGTTTGTTCAACACACCCGTTTAGCCAGGGCTATGGATGCCGCTGCTTTGGCTGGAGCACAGGAGCTTCCTGACACAGGCAAAGCGCAGCTCACCGCAATTGACTACGCCGGCAAGAACAACATTGACCCCGAAACGCTAAATATAAGTTTTTCAGCTGATAATAAACAGATAACACTTTCAGGCTCTAAAAATGTAGACTTAGTTTTTGCCAAATTTCTGGGCTTTGAAACAAGTGATGTGAATGCCAGAGCAGTGGCCGTGATAAAGCCCATAAGTATTGTAAAAGGGTTGATGCCTGTGGGAATCAGTGATGACCAACTGCCTCTTACGGAAGGTCAAGATTACATGCTTAAGGGCGGCGCCCACGACGGCGCTCCCTGGAGAGGAATCCTTAAATACCCCGGTTACGGAGACGGAGGCGCTGACTACAGGGAGCTGGCCTGTCATGGATATAACCAAAACATTAAGGTCGGAGACACAGAGGGAAAGGTTTCCGGAGACAAGTCCGGTCCCACCATGCAGGGAATAACTGACAGAATCTCGGCTTGTACCGACGGGTGCACCTGGAATCATTATACTGAAGGATGCCCCCGGGTGGCCTTGGTCCCTATCTACCACGATACGGGAGAATCTGTAACAGTTGTCGGTTTTGCCTCGGTGTTTATTGACCGGGTAGATGGGCAAGGGAGCGACAGCAGACTCTGGGCCCGGTTTATCAATCACACAATTTCCGGAGAAACCGATGATTCCGTAACGGACTCTTATTTAAACAGCGTTAGGTTATCAGAGTAGAAAGAGGGAAAAAAAATGTCCAATAAAAAAGTGTTGCTGCTTGCGCTTATTTGCGGCCTCCTGGCCGCTGTATCTCTCAATTTTTACCTCCAGTCGGTGAAGGAAGCAGCCACCAATATCAAAACCAAAAAAGTAGCTGTGGCTACCGCCAGAATTCCTGCCAGGACTCTTGTCACAACTGATATGGTATCATTCAAAAACATACCGGTTGAATATGTGCATGGGAACGCGATTAGCGATTCCAGCCAGGTGATTGGACATACAACCAGAGCCGAAGTGGATATAGGAGAACAAATCCTCCAGACGAAACTGGTTCCCAAAGAAAGTACGGGGACAACCCTGGCCTACGGCGTCCCCCTTGGGTTGCGGGCGGTATCTATTCCGGTCAATGAATGGACAGGGATTTCCGGACTACTCACACCTGGGGACCGGGTTGATGTAATAGGTAGGTATGATCTCGAAATCGCCAGCCCCGACCCTAATGTCAATACTGTTAAAAAACCGGTGAGTCTCGTTTTAGTTCAAAACAGTGAAGTTTTAGCTGTTGACCAAAACTACACTGATCCAAGCGCCCAGCAGGGGGACAAAAAAAATCAGACCCAAGGAAGCAACAAGACGGTAACTTTGGCTATACCGGTTGATAAGGTCCAGGATGTGGTGATGGTTTGTGACAAGGGTAAGATAGCCCTGGCTTTACGTTCACCTGCTGATAAGAGTGAAGAGCAGCGCCGTTTTAAGGACGACCTGCAACTTCTCAAATAAGTGGAGGGATTCCTGATGGCTATAAAAATATTGATTGTTGATGACATCACAGAAACCAGAGAGAATATTAAAAGACTCCTCTACTTTGAGAAGGATATGATGATTGTAGGTGAAGCGGCTGATGGACAAGAGGCTGTTAACCAAACTGAAAAGCTGAGTCCGGATATTTTATTAATGGATATAAACATGCCGGTGATGGATGGAATCACAGCTACTGAGACGATATCATTAAAATATCCAAAAGCCGCAATCATTATAATGTCAGTCCAGGGTGAACAGGAGTACCTCAAAAAAGCAATGGTGGCCGGCGCCAGGGAATATATGGTCAAACCATTCAGCACCGACGAACTTGTAAACACGATCAGGAAGGTGTACGATTTTGAACAAAAACGCCGTGTTCAATTGGCGGAACCTTCAATGGTCAGAGATATGCAGCGGGATCCCCAGTTAATCGCAGTCTTTAGTACTAAAGGCGGTGTTGGCAAAACTACGATAGCCACAAATCTGGCAGTCGGATTGGCTAAAGAAACGAGAAAAAAAGTAGTTATTGTTGACCTGGACCTCCAGTTTGGGGATGTAGCGGTAATGTTAAATGTTATTCCCAAGCGAACTATTACCGAACTAATTCAGGATATCAACCAGATGGAACCAGAACTTCTGGAAAGCTATCTCGTCACCCACCCAACAGGGGTAAAAGTACTCCCCTGCCCGACAAGACCCGAGTATGCCGAACTGATTACCGGTTCCCACGTTGAAAAGATTTTAAGTATATTGAAACAGAGATATGATTATATAGTTATTGATACTCCTCCGTTTTTTCATGAAACAACTTTAACTGCATTAGATCTCTGTCACCAGATTTTGCTGATTGTGGCAACGGATTTACCGACTATTAAAAATGTCAAGCTTGGTTTGGAAGTGCTTGATTCGCTGCACTTAAAAGGCAAGGTTAAACTTGTTTTAAACAGGTCTTCCAGCGATATCGGAATCAGGTGTGAGGATATGGAAGAAAGCCTCGGACTAAAGGTTGCTGCTCATGTCCCGAGTGATGGCAGGACAGTTATTACGTCGGTAAACAAGGGGACCCCCTTTATCGTTACGGATCCGGGTACGAAAATTTCGGAAAGCATTGAAGAGTTGGCCCGGATGGTAATGTTGGGCGAGGCAAGACCCCACGACGAGGCTAAAGTAGAAGGGAAAAGAGGGCTATTCGGGCGGTTATTTGGGCGGACATCAGGCTAAGGGTGTGAATTAGTATGTCACTGTTAAAAAGACTGGAAAAAGAAAAATCTGCTGTTACCGAAGGGTCTGAAAAAGCGGAAAACCTGTCAGCCCCTGTGACGGTGAAACAAGACCCTTATCGAGAACTCAAAATAGAGATTCATAAACAGATTATTGAGGAACTCGATGATCAGGTAATGCGGGATGAGGGTAAAGAGGAAAGCGACACTGAAAAAATCGTTGAGACTATCGAAAATCTAGTCAATGCAATGCTTGACAAAGAAGCAAGTTATATCCCGCGGACTGACCGGGCTAAGATTATTTCGGAACTAACTGACGAGGTTATCGGGTTAGGACCCATAAGCCCACTGCTTAAAGACCCAACAGTTTCTGAGATAATGGTAAACAGCCCTAATCAGGTATATGTTGAACGCAAAGGCAAGCTTATCTTGACTGAAGTTGCTTTTAGAGACAATGAGCATATTATTCATATAATCGAAAAAATCGTTGCTCCGCTTGGAAGGCGGATAGATGAAAGCATGCCGATGGTAGATGCCCGCCTCAAAGATGGCTCAAGGGTTAATGCTATTATCCCGCCCCTTGCTCTGAAAGGTCCGACTATTACTATTAGAAAATTTTCGAAAGACCCCCTGAAAATTGACGACCTGATCAGGTTCGGGACATTAACCCCTGAAATGGCCAAGTTTTTGGAAGCCTGCGTCAAAGGAAGGTTGAACATAGTGGTTTCCGGTGGTACGGGTTCAGGGAAAACCACTACTCTAAATGTCATTTCATCATTTATCCCAAATGATGAAAGGATAGTAACGTGTGAAGATGCCGCCGAACTCCAGTTGAGACAGGAACATGTTGTTACACTGGAAAGCCGACCGGCCAATATTGAGGGCAAGGGTGCGGTAACGATAAGGGATCTGGTCAAAAACTGTTTGCGGATGCGGCCGGACAGGATTGTAGTTGGCGAGGTCCGCAGCGGGGAAGCCCTTGATATGCTGCAGGCAATGAATACAGGCCACGACGGGTCATTAACGACAGGCCATGCCAACTCCCCCCGGGATATGTTGGCGAGGCTGGAAACCATGGTCTTAATGGCCGGTATGGATCTGCCGGTCAGGGCCATTAGAGAGCAGATATCTTCTGCTGTAGACCTTATTCTCCAACAGAACAGGCTGAAAGACGGGTCTAGAAGAATAACTCATTTGACTGAAGTGCTGGGCTTGGAAGGTGATACTGTTGTTTTGCAGGACATTTTTATCTATGAGCAAAAAGGGATAGACGACCACGGTAAGATAGTTGGCCAGTTTAAGCCCACAGGTATTAGACCGAAATTCCTCAATAAACTAGAATCTTCAGGTATAAAATTACCTGATGATACCTTTTCCGAGCACACCTTTTAGTGGGAGGGAAATTAAATGTGGCAGTCCGCGATTCTGATCCTGGTTTTTTTATCTGTGTCTCTGCTTGTAATCGGCATTTACTTTTCCGTTACGGTAGATAAAAGAGCTTTAGCGGAGCGTATGAATACCTATACAGCCAAAGTTACCGGGCTGGACCGGCGGGTGGGTTTCCTGGAACGGTTGAGCAGCTTTAAATGGAAATCTTATTTAGAAGAAGCCAGTAAAATATTTGCTGCCCAGAGCATTACGAAGAAGATGCAGATTGAATTAATTAAGGCCAATATTCCTTTAAGAGGCGAGGAGTATATTCTGATTAACTTTCTTCTTATGTTTGGCCTTGGTCTGTTGTTAATCCTAATCACCAGGAATGCAATACTGGGGTGGATTGGAGTAATAACGGGTTTTATGGTCCCAAAAGTGATTGTAAAGAGAATGAAGCTTAAGAGGGTGCAAAAATTTAATTCCCAGATTGGGGATGCTTTGGTGGTTATGTCAAACTCCATGAGGGCCGGGTTTAGCTTTCTACAGGCCACAGAGATGGTTTCCAAAGAGATGCCATCCCCGATTTGCGACGAGTTTGCCAGGACCCTTAGGGAAATGAACCTTGGTACTCCAACTGAGGAAGCCCTGCTCAACCTCACAACCAGAATAGAAAGTGAAGACCTTGACCTTGTGATTACAGCTGTTCTGATTCAACGTCAGGTTGGTGGGAACCTTGCAGAGATACTTGATGGAATTTCTCATACCATCAGGGAACGTATTAGAATTAAAGGGGAAATCAAAACCCTTACAGCTCAGGGGAGGGTTTCCGGGATTATTGTCGGAGTCCTTCCGGTAGTGATAGGTCTTGTTTTGTCAGTGATAAACCCCTCATACATCGGGGCCTTGTTTACAAATCCAACCGGTTGGGCAATGTTGACTGCTGGGGTTATTTCGCAAACAATAGGAATCGCTTTAATCAAGAAAACCGTAGATATCAAAGTATAAAAGGGGGGCCCCTTATGCTGTACCTAATCTTGGTGGCCTGTTTCCTGGCAGTTTTTTTACTAATATATGGCGGATATATGGCTGTTAATCAGGAACGTTTTGCTATTACCCATAGAATGCAGGAAATTGTTCACAACTTTCGCCGGAAACAAGACTTGCATGATGAACTAAACCAGCCATTTTATACAAGAGTAATCCACCCGATAATAGAGAAGTTCGCATTAACGGTTGGAAAAGCAACCCCTGCTAAGAAAAAGGTTAGTTTACAAAAGAAACTGATGATGGCTGGCAACCCGGGTAACTTTTCGCCCAACGAATTTTTAGTAATTCAATATGTGCTTACTTTGGGGTTTCCCATTTGTGTTATGCTGTTTGCCCTGCCTCTAAACTGGAACCTTTCTTTTATTATTCTCGGGATGAGCATTGGAGCAGCAGGGGGATTTGTAATTCCCGACTATTTCCTTAAAATGCGGGCAGATCGGCGTAAAGGGGAAATCCAGGATAATCTCCCTGATGTTTTGGATTTACTTACTGTCAGCGTTGAGGCAGGTCTTGGTTTTGACGCCGCATTGGTTAAAGTAGTAGAAAAAATAAAGGGAGTTGTGTCTCAGGAATTTGCCCGTGTCCTACAGGAGATAAAAATGGGTAAACCTAGGCGGGACGCCCTGCGTGACTTGGGTAACAGGTCAGGAGTGGATGATTTGGTCGCATTTGTGAGTTCAATCATTCAGGCCGACCAGTTTGGGGTAAGTATTAGTAATGTTTTGCGTATGCAGTCTGAACAAATGCGCCAGAAAAGAAGACAAAGAGCCGAGGAAAAGGCTATGAAGGCTCCGATTAAAATGCTCATTCCATTGATTTTATTTATTTTCCCAACCATTTTTATTGTAGTTTTAGGCCCGGCGGCGTTACAGATAATGAAAACCTTCAAGTAGTCAGGATGGTTTGGATTTGATTTAATAAGTTAGCCGGGAGTGATACGAGTGCGGATTATAAACCGGACCAAAGCCGCTGTCTTAGCTGACAATGTGGAGGTCGCTGAAACCTGGGTGACCAGGCTGTGCGGATTAATGTTTAGAGACCGGTTGCAGGAGAAACATTGTCTGATTCTAAAGCCCTGCAATTCCATACATACATGTTTTATGAGGTTTAATATCGATGTCTTGTTTGTCGGCGATGAAGGGGAGATACTATACCTATTGGAAAACATGCCCCCCTTTAGATTTTCTCCGATTGTCAGGAAAGCCAGGTTTATTATTGAACTACCGGCTCATACAATAAGCCTAACAGGTACTTCTTTGGGAGACCGGCTTAGTAACCTAAAGGAGTAACAAGGAAAAACCCTTGTTTTATTGGTGTTTTTGCAGGGATGACCGTTTGTATGTCGAATAATGCAAACGGGGGTGTTTACCATGGCAAGGGCCACAAAGGGTTTTGTACACGGACTGTATGTATGGCTGGTAATTTTCACCGGTTACGGAATGCTGGCCACCTTGTTAAGACAAAAACCCCTGGAAATAGACCTGTGGAGGGAGTACGCAGTTCTTGTAGTTCTCGGCGTCTTAGCGGAATGGTTTGTTGTATCAGTGCCTCAGGGAAGCCTTTCTCTGGGGTTTGCTATTATTTTTGTTTCCTTTATCAGGTTTGATATTACTACTACCGTTATTGTTAGCGTCCTCAGCGCTTTTATTGCAAACAGTATCTTTAGCAAAGACGGGCTGTTCCGCTCCACCCTTTTTAATGGAGCACAATACACCCTATCAGCCTTTGTTGCCTCAGCAGCCTATTATTATGCAGGGGGACATGCTGTAGATAAGGTAGCCGGTCCAAATATCACTCCTCTAATTGTCTTCGTCTTGGTTTATTTCTTTGTTAATCACCTCCTGGTAACAATGTTTTTATGGCCGTCATTTAAGTTTCAGGCATGGTCTGTTTGGCGTTCAGCTCTTAAATGGGACTGCTTTACATATATGTTTGCAGCTCCAATAGGAATTTTGATGGCTTTGATTTATGAGAAAACCGGAATGATAGGCGCGGTCCTGCTTTTCATTCCGTTACTGACTTTAAAATACTTATTTCGTCTATATATTAATCTCGAAATGGCTAATAAGGAATTATCGGTACTTTATGAGGTGGCTAAAAGTTTGGAAGCAAACCTTGATCTTAACGAGATCTTGGGCCTTATTCTATCTGAGACTAAAAGAGTTGTAAACTACCATACGGGAGTAATTTACTTGTGGGAAGAGGCCGAACAGATTTTGATGCCGACCGCGATTAGAAGTCCTTTTTCGGAACAGCTGAAAAATATTTACTACCCTTTAGGCGAAGGACTGATAGGTCATGTTGCGGAAAGTGGTCAACCTGAAATTGTCTATGATTCAAAAAAAGACCGGGATTTACGGAGCATGCCAGGAATTAATCAGTTTTTAAGGTCTTTACTGGTAATACCGCTTTCAATGGATCAAAAACTGATTGGCATAGTAGCTTTAGGTAAGAAAGAACCCAATGCCTTCGGGCCTAAGCAAATGAAGATTCTCAGTAGTTTGGGCGGCCAGGCAGCTGTCGCCATGGCAAATGCAATGCTTTATAAAAAGATTGAGAAACTAGCTATTACAGACGGCTTAACAAAAGTATATAACCACAGGCAGTTTTATAAAAAAATCGAGGAAGAAGCGGAACGTTCTAAGAGATATGGAACAACCTGTTCATTGGTAATGCTGGATCTGGACTTTTTTAAGAAATTTAATGATCAATATGGGCATCGGGCCGGTGACACCGCTTTATGTAATGTGGCCCTAGTGCTTAATGCAAGCACTAGGACAATAGATGTGGTGAGTCGCTACGGTGGAGAGGAGTTTGCGATAATTTTACCTGAAACAGACAGTACAGGGGCCAAGTTGGTTGCAGAAAGAATCCGCCGGGCTGTCCAGGACACGTCTTTCCCGGTTACAGAGGATCAACCCCCGGTCCACGTTACAGTTAGTGTTGGGATTGCCACATGTCCCCAGGACGCATCTGATGTTAATGAGCTTGTCGAATATGCCGATAAGGCTTTGTACTATTCTAAAGAAACCGGAAAGAACAAAGTTTCCGTATGGTCTGAGATACCGGTTAGAACAATTGCCGACAAAGGTTTTTAGAACACTATTGATTAAATGACTGTTCTAAAGAGGTTTGAGGGTTCTCATTTAGTGAGGACCCTTTTGTTTGTCGAAAGGTGTAGTAATTTTTGTCAAGGGAAACGCTGTGTACTGTCGAAATAGTCTTCCATGAAAGATTTACTTGTCTGTATTTATATGGCTAAAATAAATAACTGCTACCGGGCATTTATGACCCACAACCTGCGGGTTGATGCCCGGATTCTGTTAAGTGACGGGTGGCTGGATTTGCTTACCCCTTTCATTCCTGTAGGGGTTGCTTATTATATTCTGAAGACGGTTTTTACTGAGGAAGAAATAAAGGGGTGTGACATCAGCCATAATGGTAAACCCCTGTTGAGCTGGTTTAAGAAAACTCCCTCTTACAGTGAAATTGTTTGTGTGAAGTCGGCAAGAGTAACCAAGCTGCTTAAACAAATAGACCACTTTTTTGGAGAAGCTGTGTTTCTGCCCAAGAATTATGTGTATCCAAGACAAGTTTTTTTCGAGGAACTTCCTGCAGAAGATGAGAAGTGGAACGACAGGTATGTCCAATCTGCAGTGAAGGAAGCCCTTAAAGGAAGGATTCTATTTCTTGAAGAGTTAGAAAAAAGCTTAGTTGAAAATGGATTTAAGACTAACGCAAATATCTTGGATGTTTTACAGGTTCTTGCCTTAAGGGGTATAGTCAAAATAATACCGTCTTTGGGATTTACCGCCCCGGGAGAAGTCACCTGTTTTCGGTGCGGCCGCATAATCCAACTTGGCGGCATTTTTACCCGGGATACAGCTGTGCAGGCCCAAATGTACCGGGGGCAGTGTCCAAGATGCAGACTGCCTTCGGTTTATTGTGAACGATGCAATATCCTGGGTGAGTCAAGACTATGCCGAGGCTTGTTCGCGCTTGGGGATGGGCAGAGTAAAACAGATAAACGCCTCGATTTTAGGGTTGACCTACTAGGGGTTCCCCCTCTCACTGGTGCCCAGAGCAAGGCTTCCAAGGCGCTGGTGGATTTCGTTAAAGGTAAAAAAATTACTGAATGTTTGGTTTGGGCCGTGTGTGGAGCGGGAAAAACCGAGGTTACCTTTAACGCTATGGCTGAAGTGCTTGAAGTCGGAGGGCGGATTCTATATGCAATTCCGCGGAGAGATGTGGTAAGAGAGCTATCACCCCGGCTGCAGGCTTCATTTAGGAATTGCGACATTGTTACCAGTTACGGTGGAAGCCAGGAGAAATTCCGCTCTGCTCCGATTGTTGTCGCTACAACCCATCAGGTTTTACGGTACTATCGGCAATTTAACCTTGTTGTTTTGGATGAAGCGGATGCATATCCTTATAAAGATAACGATATGCTTCGCATGGCGGTTCAGCGGGCAGCAAAACCAGATGGACATACTATCTATCTAACGGCAACTCCTGATGAAGAAATTATATCCCGGGTAAACCGCAGACTGGCAAAACTAATTACTATTCCGGTACGATACCACGGCCATCCGGTCCCAGAACCGCAATGCACGAGACTGACGGCATTTCAAAAAACTGATGACGGCAATTGGTCAGTCGCACCATATATTACGGAGCTGCTTTATAAATGGCTGGTAGAAAACGACGGGCAAGTATTTGTATTTCTGCCAACGGTCCGAATGGTGGAGACTTTTGGCCCAATATTAGAGAAAAACGTTTTACGGTGGATTAAACCAACAGAGCCAAGTCTTTTGAGTTTTAGTCACTCCAAGGACCCGTTCCGGGATCAAAAAATAGAAGATTTCAAGGCGGGAAAATTCCGCCTTTTTCTTACTACTACAATCATGGAACGGGGAATTACAGTCAACAGAGCAAATGTCCTTGTGATGCATGCTGATTTTGACCAGGTATTTGATGAGGGGACTCTGATTCAGATGGCTGGAAGAGCGGGCCGGTCAGCAGAATTTCCCGACGGTGAAGTAGTCTTTGTTGGTCGTACGATTAACAAGGCCATGAAGAATGCCATTAAACAGATAAGATATTTAAATTCGGTTGCGAGGAGAGAAGGATATCTAGAAAACGGAGAGTGAACAGCTTGAAAATTTTAGATAAAATATCGGGGTTTCTTTTTCCTCTGCAAAATAGCTGTCTTTTATGCAAGAAAGGCGCCAGCTGTGGCAGTCTTTGTCCAAAGTGCCGGGATGAAATTATCACCAGGCATGATTTTACGTTTTGCCCGGTCTGTGGGAGGTATCAACTTGAAGTTTCAAGCGCCAAACAAAAACACAATGTGTGCCAGGAGTGCCGGGAAACAACGCCCCGGTTTTTAGCAGCTAAATCTTTGGGGCCTTTTAGGGGGGCGTTAAAGGAAGCCATCTACCTTTATAAATATAAAGGACATCGTTCATTATCTATTGTATTTGGTCAATTATTAGCTGAATTACTGTTGGACGAACCCGGTTTGGCGGATACCGATTTGCTTGTTCCCGTACCACTAAGTCAGGAAAAAGCAGTTACCAGGGGTTTCAACCAGTCGGAACTGTTAGCTGTGAAGATTGGTAAAATCTTAAATTTACCTGTTAGCAATGATCTAGTGAGGGTAAGAAACACCCCCAGTCAGAGTAAACTTGCCCGGAAGGCCAGGATGGACAACATAAAGGGGGCATTTGCCTTAAGTAACAAAATCTCCGGGGGAAATGTCGTTCTAATCGACGACATCCTGACAACCGGTGCGACTGCAGGGGAATGCGCCGGAGTTCTATTGCAGGCTGGGGTACAAAAAGTGACGGTTTTGACCTTGGCTTCAGGAATACAAGAAAAAGACAACTATCTTTTCTAACAAAGAAGGAAAAACCAGGAATTTGTCGAAAAAGATAATAATAAAGGATTAGTTGTCCGGGAGGAGATATTATGGGCGAATTAAGAAACTGCCCAGTTTGTGGCAAGGTCTTCGTCAAGCTATTGAAAAACCTTTGCCCTGATTGTATTGACAAAGAAGAGCGGGAATTTGAAGAAGTAAGACTGTATCTGAAGGATAATCCCGGGGCATCGATAGGAGAGATTTCCGAATTTACCGGGGTTGATGAAGACAAAATACTTAAATGGATGAGAGAGGACCGGATAGATGTCTGTGTTGGAAAAGGCGGTGTCTTAACCTGTAAGAGGTGTGGCAGTGATATTATTGCGGGGAACCTGTGCTCCAAGTGTGCCCAAGTTTTGGCCGCTGAAATAAAATCAGCCACTCATTCAGTCCCGCTAAAAGATACAGAACCTGACAAACCAAAGGAACCCAAAGGGAGAGGTATGTTTGTGGCTCAAAAGCTTAGAGATGATAATTAGTTGTTCCTTAAGTTCTTTTCGAGAGGCTTGTGAGTAAGATAACTAAATTTTCAGAAAAACATTGGACCTAGCTTTGTTAATAAGCTATTAGGCGCAATAACGAGTAAAACCGAAGAACACAAAGTTATTTTCAGAAAAACCGGCCTAAACGAAAACTAATGATTTATCGACATTGTAAGTAAGTTTTAGTTTAGTTTAGTATAGTTATAAATGGGGTGGCCGGTATGATTATCTCCAATAACCAGATTCGCAATTTACTTAACCAGTATTTAAAACAAGATGCGGCATTTTCTCCAAACAGGAAAGAAGAAGTGAGTAAACTCTTTAAAGAAGAAGTTTACAACTTTACTGTTTCTCAGGATGCCAAGGCATATTCTTTAGTGAAAGAAGCAATCAAAGACCTGCCGGATATTAGAAAAGACAGGCTGGCAAAAATCCAAAAGCAGGTAAAAACAGGGACTTACGAAGTTACCAATGAAGAAGTTGCGGAAAAGATGATTGGTAGAAGCCTGGTTGATGAACTGGTCTAATATTGGACCGGAATATGGGGGAATGGTTGTGGAAAACGACTGTACCGGATTACTGGAAACTGTGGAAAAGCAGCTGGATATTTACCGAGAGTTGCTTTCCCTGGCTCAGGCAAAAAAACCGGTATTGGTAAAAGGAGACATCCCCGAACTTGAAAAAATGACGAAAGAAGAAGAACTGTTAATCTTACAGGTTGGTAGGCTTGAGGAGCAGAGGAGATCTTTGCATCAAGCCTTAGCCAACCATTTCGTACTTTCGTCTGAGGAATTGTCGTTGTCTGAATTAATAAGACGGACTGACGGTGATACCAGTCAGAGATTTCAGCTGGTGTTCGCCGAGATGACTGAGGTTTTGAAGGAATTGGCTGACATTAACCAAGCAAACATCGAACTCATAAAGAATTCTCTTGACTACATTGATTTTTCTATGGGTATTTTAACAAGTACTAACAGTTCTCCGGTATACAGCGAACAGGATGAAGAAAAAAAACAGATAGCGGCCAAAATTTTTGACCGGAAGATCTAATTTAAAATATAAACTAATGATTAAAAGGCGGGGTATATTATGAGGTCTACTTTTTTTGGGCTCGAAATAGGAAGGAAGGCTCTCCAAGCCCAGCAAAGTGCTTTGGATGTGACCGGTCACAACATAGCCAATGCCAACACCCCAGGGTTTTCCCGACAGCGGGCCGTTATGGCCACCACTGACCCTTTTGCCATGCCTGCGTTTAATCGGCCAATCGGGGCCGGCCAACTAGGTACGGGCGTCGAAGTTCAGGAGATAAAGCGGTTGCGGGACGATTTTATTGACTTACAGGTCAGACAGGAAGTTAATAAAACGGGCGAATGGGAAGTAAAACAGAATTCTTTGCAGAAGTTGGAGGTTATCTTTAATGAACCGTCAGACTCGGGATTACGGACAGTGCTTGACCAGTTTTGGGACTCGTGGCAGGAATTATCTAAAAAGCCCGAACTGGAAGCTGTCAGGTCAATAGTACGCCAGAGAGGAATAGCCGTTGCCGAAACATTTAACCACCTGGACCGGCAGCTTACTGACCTGGCCGAAGACCTAGATGCTTCAATTAAGATTAGAGTTGACGATATTAACAATATCGCGAGCCAAATAGCTACTTTGAATGACCAAATCGTGAGAATCGAGGTTCAGGGAGACAATGCTAATGACTTGCGGGACAAAAGAGACCTTCTGATTGATGAACTGTCCAAGATAATTCAAGTCACGGTTCAGGAGAATCAATATGGAGCAACGACAGTCACCATAGGTGGAAGGGCTTTGGTAGTAGAGTCCCAGTCTTTTCAAATTTACGGGGACCCCAATGGGGCTAATTTCGGATATGTGGACCTTAAATGGGCTACTGACAATTCGCTTGTTTCCGTCCAGAATGGGACTATCAGGGGTATGTTAGATATAAGAGATACTACAGTTCCGAGTTACCGTACCCAGTTAGATGATTTGGCTAATGCTCTGGTAGTTAATACCAATCTTGAGCATTCCGCCGGGTTTGGTTTAGATAATAATACCGGTCGGAACTTTTTCGCCCCCGCCGGAACAGATGCCGGGACTATTGCTGTTGATGCAAACATCCTGGGTGACCTGGATCATATTGCCGCTGCTTCTGTTGCAAATGCTCCCGGGGATGGGTCAAACGCCCTTGATATTGCAGAACTCAAACATCAGAATCTGATTGGGACCAGTACGATTGACGATTACTACCGTGGGATGATTGCCCAGCTTGGGGTTGAATCCCAGGAGAGCACCAGGATGACTGATAACCAGAACCTGTTGTTATCTCAATTGGAAAACAGAAGGCAGGAAGTCTCGGGAGTTTCCCTCGATGAAGAGATGACTAATATGATAAAATTCCAGCATGCTTATAATGCTGCCGCCAGGGTAGTTACTGCCATGGACGAGATGTTGGATCTTATCGTCAACAGGCTGGGACTGGTTGGCAGGTAAGTAATTAGAAAAAGGGAGGGCCTGTTATGCGTGTTACTCAGGGTATGATGGTGGGTAATTTTCTAAACAACTTAAACAACAATTTCAAAATAATGGACAAGATACAGGAACAGATGTCTACCGGAAGAAAAATAAACAGGCCGTCTGACGACCCGGTCGGGGTGGTTAGTTCTTTGCGTTTACGTACAGGTTTGACGGAAACAGAGAAATACCTCGGTAACGCCGAAGATGCGAGGGCCTGGCTGGAGACGACCGATATTGCCTTGGGCCAGGCAGGGGATATCTTACACCGGGTACGAGAGTTGACTATCCAAGGGGCCAATGATACATTGCCTCCGCAATCCCAGGAAACCATTGCCAAAGAGGTACATCAACTGAGGGAGCAGATGGTCCAGGTGGCTAATTCAAGCCATGACGGGCGGTATATTTTTGGCGGTTTTCAGACCACAACCGTTCCCTTTACAGGTGCCGGGGCATATACCGGGGACACCAATACAATCAGTTACGAAATCGGTATTAATATGACTATACCTGTGAATGTCACCGGAGATGCTGCATTTATAAATGCGCAAAATGTGTTTCAGCTTCTAACGGATGTCGAGAACGACCTGATAGCCGGAAATACTTCGAACCTATCAAACATCCGGTTAGGGGAATTGGACACGGCGATGAATAATATGCTTTCCATTCGCGCTGATGTTGGGGCGAAAGTTAACAGGCTTGAATTGACAAAATCGCGCCTGGATGATACTAATTTGAATCTAAGCGGACTTTTAGCAAAAAATGAAGATATCGATATGGCGGAAGTCATTACTCAATTGAAAACACAGGAAAATACTTACCAAACTGCCCTCGCCGCAGGCGCCAGGATTATTCAGCCTACATTGATGGATTTTCTCCGATAAGGAGTGAGGCCGGTGAAAATTAATATCACACGACAATATGGACAAATTGGCATTAGTTACACACCGCCTGAAATGGAAATAACAAGCAATGTGGTTGATGAG
>Ga0074195_1002351_pt1 | contig 21585 bp, 19 predicted proteins | sample EPASupsiteHSE623_FD_64525 | JGI IMG/M metagenome (GOLD analysis project Ga0074195, IMG submission 64525) | Bioremediated contaminated groundwater from EPA Superfund site, New Mexico - Sample HSE6-23 | ecosystem: Environmental > Aquatic > Deep subsurface > Groundwater > Contaminated ...
CCCCCATACCCCCGAGGTTTATCGCTTGGTTCTCCCAGAGATAGTTGAAAAAAAGGAAAATTGGGGACACGATTTACCCCAACTATCCCCGGCAGAACCTCGATAGGCGCTCGGGTTGCTCCTAAGCATTGCCCTATCCTCCTGGCGAGAAAGAGCCGGTTATAGTATCTACAATCACACAGGGTAAATGCCATTTACACAAAATAATTTACACTCCCGGATAATGTTTTTAATAAGTTTACTGCATATACCGGAATTTTTACGCATGGACTGGATTTAGCTCATATTGTGATTGGATTTTTTCTACCAACAGTTGAGGTAATTCTCATGGCTATTGCCGGTCCACTTTATCTACTATGGTTTCCATTAGTTGGATTCCGACTATTTAGACTTAGACCAACTTAACTAACGAATGGTCAACTCTACCCATCGCACAACAGCGTGTAAACCTATAAACCATATTTTTAGGAGGGTGAAAAATGAAACCAACAACAACAATACAAGCCAGAAAAGGACTGCAAGCACCGAAGACGGTGCGAAAGGTCTTGCTCATCTGCGGTATCCTTTCTTCGCTGCTTTATGTCGGTGCTGACATACTTGCAGCCATGCAGTGGGAGGGCTACAGCTACACCTCTCAAGCCGTCAGCGAGCTGGGTGCTCTCGGATCTCCGACCAGACCACTCCTCTTTGTGCTTTTTAGCATATATGATGCGCTTGTAATCGCCTTCGGATTAGGTCTCTTGGCAACGGGTAGTCGCAAGCGCACCCTACGCATCACGGGAATTTTGCTGATCATATACGCCATCGTAGGACGAGTGACGTTTATATTCTTTCCCCTGCACTTACGTGGAGTCGAAGCAACAATAAGCGACACCATGCACGGAATTCTCTCAGCTGTAAACATAGTCTTTATGATGATGTCCATTGGGTTCGGAGCCGCTGCAAACGGGAAGAGGTTCCGCTTCTACTCGATCGGGACAGCGCTGATACTCATTCTGTTTGGGGTTTGGGCGTTCTTAGACGTTCCCCGGATTGCGGCAGGGCTGCCTACGCCGTGGGTGGGAATTAGGGAGCGAATTAATATATATGTTTTCCTGTTATGGGTGGTGGTACTGGCCATAATCCACTTGCGTGCTGGAAAGGGTCAAGACTCAATTAACGGCAGCCATTCCTAGTTCGGCGAAATCGCTTTTACGTGAAAATAAAGGAGGGTAAGAAGTGGAACAGCGTCCGTCCAATTATGACGAACAGGTCACACCGCGCCTGAAGTGGATAACAGAAGCGCAGTTGGAAGAAATCCATTACGCGTCACTGGAAGTGCTGGCACGCACGGGAATAGTGGTGCAGCATCAGGAAGCACTGGCCCTGCTGCGGGAGGCGGGCTGCCGGGTCCGGGAAAACCGGGTCTGGATACCCGGCTGGCTGGTGGAGGAATGCCTGCGCTTAGCACCGAAGCGGATTCCGGTCGCCAACAGGTTGGGGCAGAGGGTCATGCCGCTGGAAAAGAATCGGGTTTACTACGGCACGGGGTCGGACCTTCCTTTTACCGTTGACATAGAGACAGGAGAGCGGAGAATATCCAGAAAAAAAGACGTCGAAGATGCGGTAAAAGTGATGGACTACCTGCCCAATTATGACTTCATCATGAGTTATGCCATCGCTTCCGAGACGAACGCCCGCGTCAGCGACCTGCACCAGTTCGAAGCGATGACAATCAACAGCAGCAAGCCCATTATCTTTACCGCTCATAATGCTGAGAACACTGAGGCTGTCATTGAAATGGCGGCTGCCTGCGCTGGAGGGGAAGACAACCTGAGACAGAACCCCTACATCATCCTCTACTCCGAACCGATTTCACCTCTGGTTCACACCGTTGACGGCGTTGGCAAGATGTTCAAGTGTTTCGAATACGATATTCCGGTCGTATACACCCCGGGCGTCGTGGCGGGCGGCACCACACCCGTCACCAAAGCGGGATGCATTACGCTGATGAACGCCGAGGGGTTGGCCGGAGTCGTTCTGGCTCAATTGAAGAAGAAGGGGGCGCCAATCATTATCGGTGGTGGCGCTACACCGATGGATATGGCAAGTACCGCCGCCCTTTATGGCTCCCCGGAAACTTCCATGAACTACGCCGTCATGACCCAGCTCGCTCAGTTCTATGGACTGCCCAACTTTACCGAGGCCGGCTGCGTAAATGCTCCCCTTCCGGATGTTCAGGCCGGGGTGGAAGCAGCCATGTCCATCCTGATGACTCAGCTCGAAGGATGCAACCTGGTGCATGATGTCGGCTACCTGGAAGGCGGCAGAACGGGGTATATTCCCTTCCTGGTTATCTGTGAGGATATTCTGGACATGGCCCGGTATATGGGTGGCGGCACCAGAACCTCTCCCGAACACCTGGCGGTTGAATGTATCGACGAGGTGGGGCCAGGGGGCAACTACATTGCGCATGAGCATACCTTCAAGCACTTCAAAGATGAAATTTGGAACCCCCGCTATTTCACCAGATACCTCTGGGAGCAGTGGGCCGCCAAAGGAAAAGAGACCCCACTGGAAATCGCCGTGAAGAAGGTCAGGGAGATACTGGTGGGGCACAAAGCCGCCGGGCTGCCTGACGGGGCGGCGGAAACTATGAAGGCGATTATTAAGCGGAGAGAGACGGAGTCTCGAGGTTAGGAGGTGAGCGGGTTGCTGTACGCAAGCAAACACGGAGAGGGTATGGCGTTTCGAACGCTGTCTATGGAGCAGCTTCAGGAGATCCACAACGCCAGCTGCCGCATCTTGGACGAGGTTGGCGCAATAGTCCACCACGACGAGGCGGCCGATCTCCTCAAGAAGGCCGGGGCTTACAGCGATGACAGCGGCCGTACTTACATTCCTGATTCACTTATTGAGTGGGCTATCAGGACGGCTCCGGCAAGGGTGACTTTGTATAACCGGCTCGGCTCGCCGGCCATGTGGCTGGAAGGCTCTAACTTCTATTTTGGCACGGGCTCCGACACCATGTATTATATTGATCCCCGAAACGGGGAGAGGAGGTCCTGGACAAAGGAAGACGTGGGGGCAGCGGTGCGGGTGGCCGATTACCTTCCCCAGATTGATTTTGTCATGTCCATGGGCATGTTGAGCGATGTTGACAAGCGCATGATCGACCGGGAGCAGTACGCCCTGATGCTCAAAAACAGTCTTAAGCCCCAGGTAGTGGTTGCTGAAGACAGCTCCACCCTGGTAGATATCATTGGCATGGCCGCTGCTGTTGTGGGAGGCACAGAAAAGCTCAGGCACCAACCCATCTTCGCTCTATACTGCGAACCCACTTCTCCTCTGCAGCTTCCCTTTGATTCCGTGGACAAGCTGCTGCTGGCTGCGGAAAACAAGGTCCCGGTCAACTTTGCCTGCGGGGCGGTTGCCGGGGCATCGACGCCGGTTACAGTGGCCGGAACAGTCGCCCAGGCCAATGCCGAGGCCTTGGCCGGGCTGGTGGTGCACCAGCTGAAGCATCCGGGGGCACCATTTTTGTATGGATACGGAGACTCGCCGCTTGATATGAGCACAATGCAGGCGAACTACGCTGTGCCGGAGGCGCTGCTCTTACAGGGGTGCCTCTGTGATTTGGCACGCTATTACTCGCTGCCGTCTTGGGGTTACGCCGGCTGCAGTAATGCCAAGACGTTTGACGAGCAGGCGGTGGTCGAGGGGACAATGTTTACCCTCATGGGCGCCCTGCAGGGCTGCAACCTGATGCATGACGTTTTCTACATGGAATCGGGCCTCACCGGATCATTGGAACTGCTGCTGCTAAACAATGAGGTAATCTCCCGGGTCAGGCATATGCTGCGAGGGGTGAACACAAGTCAGGACTATCTGGGTGTTGAGGCCGTGAAGCGCGTGGGGCCGGGAGGGGACTTCCTGGGAGATGAACATACCGCCCGTCATTTCAGGGAAAACTGGCAGGCGGAGTTTTCGGATTTCCATAATTATGAAGCTTGGGTGGCGGCCGGTTCCAAGTCGATGGGAGAACGAATCCGCGAGAAACTGAAACTGATCATGGCGAACCACCAGCCCGCGAGGATCGCCGCTGATGTGGAAAAGGCCATCGACAGCATCTTGCTCAAGGCGGAGTCAAAGCTTGGCCGCTGAGGATTGAATGATTTTGGCACCTGCTGAGATGCTTGGCAGGTGCTTTTATTTTGGACTCCCTTTTTGGTTTTCGGCGAGCCGCCCAGAAACATAAACCAATGGAAGGAATTACCATAAGGGAGGTAGAATTCTAAATTAAGAACTATCATAGGATTGTTGGTCGTGGGAAACTCCCATGGGGTTAAGGTCAAAGGAGGTGCGGCATGTTGTCCTGGAGAAAAAAAATTTCAGGGTGCCTCTTGGCTGCGTTTGTGGTGTTGCTCTTCTTTTCCCATCAGCCGGCGGCCGGACAGAATCGGGCGCCTAAAAAACAGGCGAACGGTGGCACAAATATCCAGGTGTACATCGATGGTTCTGCCTTGAATGCGGATTCAGCTCCCTTAATTGAGAAGGGACGAACCCTGGTTCCGTTACGGGCGATTTTCGAGGCTCTGGGTGCTGATGTGCAATGGAACGGGGCTGACCGCAGCATTACGGCCGCAAAGGATCGGATGTCGGTCCGGTTGCAGATAGGAAGCAGTGTGGCCCAAAAAAACGGTATACAGGTAAAACTGGACGTTCCACCCCGCCTGATTAAGGGTAGCACCCTAGTACCTCTGCGCTTCGTCAGTGAGGCACTGGGAGCCGAGGTAACATGGGATGGGAACAGCCGGAGGGTCAACATTTTTTCCGCCTCCGGGGCGGCTAAAGCCTTTTCGCATCTGAATCAAGTTATGGATAAATACCATTACTCCTTTGACGTTTATTCAGACTGGTGTGCCGCCGGAAACCATTTTGCTCCTTCGGGATGGATGGGCAGCGGCATCAACACTGCGAGGAACAGCATTAAGATTGATGATATCTGGGGAGATAAGCCCTACTCGGGAACCAGCTGCATCAAAATCGGTTATTTCAGTGGAAACGGAGATTACTGGGCCGGAATTTACTGGCAGCACCCCGAAAACAACTGGGGGACTGTTCCCGGAGTCGGCTATGATCTTTCCGGGGCCGCCAAGCTTACATTCTATGCCCGTGGTGAAACCGGGAGAGAAAAAGTGGAATTTTTTGCCGGGGGAATCACCGGGGATTACCCCGATTCGCTTTCCAAGGCAACCACCGGCTGCGTCACCCTGACCAATCAGTGGCAGAAATATGAGATTGATATTCGGGGCCAGGACCTGCGGCATGTGATTGGCGGGTTTGGTTTTGTCACCGACAGCTATGCAAATCCCAACGGGGCCACTTTTTATTTGGATGAAATAAAGTATGAAAAAAACCGGCTTGATCAGCCAAGGTTTTTGGCAAGTTACGAGACTATCTCGAACTTGGCTCCCGATAAGTACCTAATAAATTCCGCCTTTACCTACGACAATGCCCTGGCACTGCTGGCCTACCTGGCCGGGGCGAATAAAGGGGGGCAGGACGGAAATCTGGAAAGGGCAAAGGCGCTTGCCGACTCTTTGGTTTACGCCCAGGAACACGACTGTTCTTTTACTGATGGAAGGCTGCGCAACGCTTATATGGCCGGGGATTTAACAGATGCTCAGACAGGCAAAGTGAGGCTTCCCGGTTGGTATGACCCCGAAGGGCAAAAGTGGTGCGAAGATAATTACCATCGCAGTACATATACAGGGAACATGGCCTGGGCGATCATCGCCTTGACCGAATACTACAATACCAAAGGCGGGGAGAGTTATCTGGCCGCTGCCCGGACCCTGGGTGAGTGGATTTATAAAAATACCTGTGATAGCCGCGGACCCGGAGGCTATACTGGCGGTTTCGGCTACAACACTGGGGATTGGGAATCCGCCCCTTCAAGGATTAACTGGAAGTCCACTGAACACAATCTTGACACATATGTAGCGTTTATGAGGTTATTCCGGATCACAAATGACCCCGTCTGGAAAGAAAGGGCTGAACACGCCAACGCATTTGTGCAGGCGATGTGGAACCCGGACGATGGCCATTTCTGGACAGGAACCCTTGATGATGGGGCGACCATAAACAAAGATGTGATACCACTTGATATTCAAGCCTGGACCGTAATGGCCTTTCCTGATGTTGAGGCCTACCGGAAGGCACTTGGTTGGGCGGAAAAGAACTGTTTGGCAGAGCACCACGGGTTTAAAGGGTTTGACTTTAACCCGGACAAGGATGGAGTTTGGTTTGAGGGCACTGCCCAGATGAGCCTGGCTTATGCACTTGCTGGAGAAACCGGTAAAGCGCAGCAGTTCTTGTTGGAACTCGGGAAAGCCCAGAGGGAAGCCGCGAACAGCAACGACAAAGGAATCGTGGCTGCGTGCCATGATGGGGTTTCAACCGGTTTTGACTGGGAATATTTCTCCCGGCCGCATGTTGGGGCAACCGCCTGGTACCTTTTTGCCGAGCAGAATTATAACCCCTTTTGGGGAACAATTCTGTCCCTGGGGAGCCCCGCATCCTGACGCATGACTTCGACACGTTTTTTACATGGAATCCAGGCGCACCGCGGCATTTCAAACAAAAATGGCAGGCCGACCTGCCGGATTTCCACAATTACGAAGCCTGGGAATATTGCTCTATGGAAGCGAAGACCTACTTGAATCGGTAAAGAAGGAAGCTCCGAAGTAAAAAATATACATAACAGCAGGACAAAACATACTTTTTGTGGAAGTCCTTTTACGAAAAGGTTAATTAAAAAACTGTTGGAGGCGGGTGAATTCTGTATTTGAACAGCTTGAACCGGCTAAATGGTGTTTTTATGAATTGGCTTTATCCGGGGATATGGGTGGCGATCAGAGGGTTAAATTACGGTGTAATTGAACAAAGGTAGAACCCGAAGGAAGGAATGAAAAAGTTGGGAAAAATCCTTAGTGAAATATTGGGTAAATTAAGTAACTTAGATGACAAGGTCAGTAACTTAGATGACAAGGTCAGTAAATTAGATGACAAGGTCAGTAAATTAGATGACAAGGTCAGTAAATTAGATGACAAGGTCAGTAAATTAGATGACAAGGTCAGTAAATTAGATGACAAGGTCAGTAAATTAGAAGCCAGGGTGAGTATCGTAGAAACCAAGGTGGACGAAGTTTACAGTCTTAAGGGTAAAATTGAGGAAAGCCATCAGTGGCTTGGTGTCTTATATCATAACAGTCTGGTACATAAGGCTGAAGTAGATCAGCTTAATCATAGAGTTACTGTTGTTGAAGGAGCATTAAGCGGAGCAGCCAAGAGTCTTGAACCTTTAAAAAAAGCCCAATAAGGAAAAGTCTTATTTGCCCTGACAGAAGCAGGGGAGCAAATCGTTGTGAGGATTTGCCCTCCTGCTTTATTACTGCATGAACAAGTGCTTGCCCCGGTAATAATATGGGCAAAGAAGTATGTGAGGGGGGAACCATTTTGGCGGACATTTACCTTGAGCTGCGCCCGGCAATCCGTTCCGACCAGATCAGGCAGCTGCGGGACACCATCCCGGAAATCGGCAGCGAGGATAGACTGGTTATCCGGGTGGAGAGGTCCGACGCGCATCAGACCGACGCAGTTTTTGACCTGCTGGATGAGTCCGGGTTTGATTACCAACCCAAGGGGGGCGAAGAGGACTATAACATCATAGCCTGGCGCAAGTAATCGAGGGGCAGGGGTTGGCGCATCAAGCTGAATTCAGACAGCAAGTCATTGATGCGCTTTCCAATGGCGTCTTGTAAAACAGTTCAGATGGTAAAGCTGTTGACGAATCATCGTTGGCAGCTATTATTTTACTTAGGGGCTATACGCCGGCGGGAGAAAGCGCTTCGGGGTATACTAGAACCATTCAGGAGGTATCCGGTGCAAAATAATGAGGAACTCCGGGAACGGCTAAGACGGATTAACGGCAAAGGGTTCAAGGCATACAAGGATCTGGAGGGCGAGTACGACCTTGGGCCGTGCCGCCTCTTTATAGACCATGTCCAGGCGGACCCATTTGCCCCGCCCTCAAGACTCCGGGTGCGGGTGGACCAGTCCCGGGCAAAGTTCCCCCCTGACCTTTACGGTACGGCTTCCCGGAGGACGGCAGCCGAGGACTACCTGACGAGGGCGTTTGGGCGGGCGATTGACCGGATGGGAACGGAACGGAGGGGTACGGGTCACAGCGGGCTCATCAGAATTGATCGGTGCGGTCAGGAGGTCCTGCCGCGAACCTCCATGGTTATTAACGACCAGTTTGTGGAGGCCCGGGTTGTGGTTGGGCTTCCCGCTATTGGCCGGACAATCGCTGCCAGGCAGGCGGAAACCATGCTTCTGGGGGATATTCCCCGGCTGGCCGCGCAGGCCTTGTACCACCAGCAGTTCAGCGAAGCTGAGCTTCAAAAACATGTAGAATTGAACGAGGCCCAGGACTATCTTCGTCATGAACTGTCCGGGCGGGGATTGGTGTCATTTGTCGGCAATGGCTCGATCCTGCCACGGGAAAGCGGGGTCAGCGACCGTCCCCTGGTTGGGGACAGGGTGATACCCTTTCAGTCACCACCGCAGCTGGAAATGGAATTATCCCTTCCGGATGGGAAGCCGGTTAAAGGGATGGGGATTCCGGCTGGAGTCACCCTGCTCACTGGCGGGGGCTACCACGGCAAATCTACCGTCCTCAGGGCGATTGAACGGGGGGTGTATAACCACATAGCCGGGGACGGGCGGGAGTTCGTCATCACGGTACCGGGGGCAATAAAGATCAGGGCTGAGGATGGCCGGCCGGTAACAGGTGTGAATATTTCTTCCTTTATAAATAACCTTCCCTTTGGCCAGGACACGAGCAGGTTCAGCACCCAGGAAGCAAGCGGCAGCACATCACAGGCAGCCAACATCCTCGAGGCCCTGGAGATGGGTGCCGAACTGCTGCTTCTGGATGAGGACACGAGCGCCACCAATTTCATGATCCGTGACGCCCGGATGCAGGCGCTTGTGTGCAAGGACAAGGAGCCGATAACCCCCTTTATCGACCGCGTCCGGCAGCTGAACAGCGAGCTAGGGGTATCGTCCATTTTGGTTGTTGGCGGCTCCGGTGATTACCTCGATGCTGCCGATTTGGTGGTTATGATGGATGAATACAGGCCCTTCGACGTTACGGAACGGGCCAGGACGGTAGCTTTGCAGTTCCGGACTGACCGGGTGAAGGAAGTGTCTACGGAGTTCGGTAGGCTTACCCCCCGCATTCCCGTCCCTTCCAGCCTTAATCCCGAACGGGGGGGCAGGGTTAAAGTCGATGCCAAAGGCCTGACCAAGATTGTGTTCGGCCGCAACACCATTGATCTTGATTACCTGGAACAGCTCGTTGACCCCGGGCAGACTGAAGCCATCGCCTCAGCCATTGTTTACGCTCTGAAGCGGGGTTACATAGATGGTCGTCACGGTATCAGGGAGATTGTGCGGCAGGTTTTTCGCGATGTCGAGGAACAGGGTCTGGATATTCTATCTCCCTATGTGGGTCAGCACCCCGGGGATTATGTCATACCCCGGCCCCTGGAACTGGCGGGGGCTATCAACCGGATAAGGACGCTTAAATGCAGGTAGGATGGCGATGGAGCAGCGAGACCGCTTTGGGGGGAGAAGAGGGGAAGAGTTGAGGGGAAGGGGGCGGCGATTGGCCGCCGCGGCGGTTCAGAAAGGGTTTTCTCAGGTTTCGGGTATACGGCCGACCGCCGGGTAGAAACCTATTAACAGGATTGTTTAGGGAGGAAGGGCGTTGGACAACAAATTTGGACGGTCGCTTCCGGACACTGATCGCCTCTGTTCCGTCAGTTCGCCTTTGGATCTCTACCGTCGGATGTTAAACCGTCTCAACCGGTATAATTACCACGGTATCGAAAATGTTCGCCCTTGTTTTTTATTGGCCCGTCTCTATTTTGATTGTCTTGATTTTGTGAAAACGGTTGCCTCCTGTCAACCGGATGGGAATACAAATGAGGTGGTCCGGGAGGTTATTCTTGCCCGGGACCTGGCCGGGACGATGGCCGGCACTATCGACCGGCTCCGGCCACTGTTGCCCGATCTTATTGCCCGGCGCCATCAGGGAGAAATCGAAAGCAGCGACGATTTCTCTTTTCAGGGTACAGAAGAGTTCCATGCCCTTGTCGATCGGCTGGGTCAGGCTTTTAACTACACCCAGGATGGGAGCAATGTTGGCGAACATCTGGCAACTCATCTGGCAGCCAGCTACGGCGAATCTTTAGGGTTCGTCCTCAGAACCGACAACATGCTGGCTGGGAAAATGGCCGCAGAGGACTACATCATTGAGGTAATGGCCGGGGTGGGTAAACATCTCAGCTGGCACTTGGGGAACTGTGAAGACCAGGATGGGGATGGGTTCTGCACCGGGGTACTTACTTGGTCAACTGTGTTTCTGGAAGGAAAGGGGTCCGAGAGGGAAGCGGGCCAGCCGCCACAGTAGCCGCATTGACCAAAGGAATTTGGCCGCATGCTTTAAGGCTTTATAAGAATGCGAACAAAAGGTACCCAAGTTGATGGGCACCTTTTTCGGCTTCATAGATGCAATTGGGAGCGCGTCCGGAAACTGAAAGGTCATGAAGTTTAATTAATCCGCCCGGCACTCTTGAAGGCCTCGCTGACCAGTTCCACAGGGTGGACCACCTTTCCGGTCATACCGCTGATGTTGAGGCCGTGGCGAAGCTGAACGGTGCAGCTGGGGCAGCAGGTGGCCACTATTTCCGCCCCCGTCGCCTTTACGTTGGTCATCTTCTTCGACAGGATTTTCATCGACAGATCATAATGGGTCAGGGCATAAGTTCCGGAACCGCCGCAGCAGCGTTCCGGTTCCGCCATTTCTACCAGTTCCACGCCGTTGACCAGTTTGAGAAGGTGCCGGGGCGGGGCGATCACCTTCTGCGCTTTGCGCAGGTGACAAGGGTCATGGTAGGTGACCCGCACAGGGGGTACTTCTCCGTCAACCCTGTTGATCTCCTCAGCCAGAAAAGCTGATAAATCCCGGACCTTTTCGGTAAAAGCCTTCGCATGGGAATCGAATGCGGTCCCAGAGAACATCTCCCGGTATTCGTGAGTCAAGGTACAGCTGCAGCTGCCGCAGTCGGTAACGATGAGATCGACACCTGCCTGGTGGAATAGTTCGATGTTGGCGCGGGCCATGTCCCGGGCCGCTCCCGCTTCGCCGTTGGCGACCTGAGGCATACCGCAGCACTTCAGCCCCGGCGGGATGACAACTTCAAAGCCCAGCCGAGTCAGCACATCAACGGTCGCCAGGGCCACATCCGGGAGCAGCAGGTTGGTGGCGCATCCCAGGAAATACCCGATGCGGCTCTTCTTTGTACCCCTGGCCGCAGTGACGCTGGCGAGCCGGCTTAAAGCCGGCCGGGCGGGCACCTGGGACAGGATCTTCTCCGCTTTGTGAAGGTCGCCGGGCAGCAGCCGGTTCAACCCCATCATGCCGGACAGTTTCTGCAGCCCGGAAGCCTGGTACCCCCAGAGCAGGGAAACAAGGGTCCTCAGCATGGCCGGCTTCGTCCATAACCCCCCGAAGATGGCTTTTTTCAAGGGAGACGGGTACTGCTCCGCCACAAACGACCGGGCCGCGGCCACAAACCGGTGCACTTCGATCCCGGAAGGACAGTCTTGGGAACACGTTTCACAGAGGAGGCAGTTTCCCAGCTTATCCAAAACTTTGGGAGAGGGCTGAATTTCCCCATCCCGCAGCGCCTGCACCAGAAACACCTGCCCGCGAGGGGCGGCTGTTTCATTTTTGATTTCGGCGAACACGGGGCAGACGGCACGGCACTGCCCGCACCGGACGCATTTTTTCGCCTGCTCCCGAACCGCTGTAATTTCAGACAACTGCATCGGAGTCACCTTCTTCTGGGAGCAGTTTCCCGGGGTTCATAGTGCCCCGTGGATCGAGGGCTTTTTTTACCTGGCGCATGGTTTTAAGGGCGGGGCCGTGCTCGTCCGGGGCATAAACCGCCCGGACCAGACCTACCCCATGTTCTCCGGTGGTGGATCCGCCCAGACGGATAGCCAGCCGGTGGATGCCATCGATGAGCCCTTTCACCCTTTCCACTTCTTCCGGGTTTTCCGGGTCGATGACTGGGGCGGTGTGAATGTTGCCATCCCCGATGTGACCATACAGCACTACTCCAACCCCGTGCTGTTTCCCCAGTTCCTTGATCGCTTTGATAGCCTCAGTGACTCGGGATAGGGGTACGCTTATGTCTTCGCCGGCGAAGACGCGGCTGCCATCGGGACGGACGCGGGCGGCGGCGGTGGCAGTCACACTGCGGCCTTCCCAGAGGGCGGCCATCCGCTTCGGATCGGTGGCCCATTCCACGTTTCCGGTCAGACGGCTGACGACCTCGACAATTTTTTGGCCTTCCCATTCCACGCTGGCGGGGTTGCCGTCCACCTCAAAAAGGAGTATGGCTTCGGCATCGGGGAGAGCCAGTTCCGGTTTGAACATATTAACAGCCTTGATGGCCGAATCATCCAGGATTTCGATACCGGAGGGGAGAATGCCGCTCTTGTAGACATCGAGTACCGCCTGCGGCGCGTCTTCCAGGACGGGAAACACAGCCATGACGATGCCTCGGGCTTTGGGCTTGGGCCAAACCCGGAGGCGAACCCGGGTTATTACGCCCAGCGTCCCCTCGGAACCAACAAACAGCTTGGTGATGTTCAATCCGGAGACGCTTTTGACTGCCCTTGATTGAACCCCGCCGGTGACAATAATCTCCCCGTTGGGAAGTACCAGTTCCAGCCCCAGGACATATTGTTCGGTGGCACCGTACTTGACTGCCCTGAGTCCGCTGGCGTTGTTGGCCACCATCCCGCCGATAGTGCACATGCGGGTGCTCCCCGGATCGGGGGGGAAGAACAACCCGGATTTGCCAAGATGCTCGTTCAATTTGGCGTGAACAACCCCTGGCCGTACGAAAACCTGCATATTGGGAACATCGACTTCCTCGATATCATCCCAGGTGGACAGGTCAAGGACCACCCCACCTTTGATCCCGACAGAACCGCAGGTTTCGCCAGTGCCGGCACCCCTCGGTGTGACCGGGATGTTGTTTTCGTAACAGTATTTGACCACGGCCGCCACATCGCCGGTACTCCTGGGAGTAACTACCAGATCCGGGACGAACCGGTTCAACTTGGCGAGAAAGGAACTATCGTAAGAGTAGTACATAAGGTCAAGCTGGTCAGAAATGACATTCTCTGTCCCAATCAGTTGGCTGATGGCCTTGGCCAATTGTTCGCGATCCATTGGACACCCTCTCCCTGTTCTTTTTCTCTCAGGCGGCCCGGGAACCGGTTTCCAGCCCCTGTTTGTCGAGCGCCGGGTGATCTGCCAGGCTTGCCCCGCCCCCTTGGGTTGTGCTCACAATCCTCCGGTGGTAAAATGAGGGTAAATTTTGACGAAATAGTGCCGTTAGGGATGGGCACACTTTCTATTAAGAAAGGTGGTGAACTCCGGTTTACCGACCCCGAACCTTGTTCCTATTTTAACATATCTTTTTTTGCTTGGGGAAGGGACCGGGATATTTGTGGAAACGAGTTTACAGTATGGAAAGACGACCATCCCTATTTCCATTCTCGACCGGAATCTGGCCGGGGTTATCCGGGCGGAGGATGTGCCGGGCCTAGCTGACCCGCAGGGGGCCATAATGGCGGCCCTGGCAAATCCGATTGGAACTCCGTCCCTGAGGGAAATGGCCTCCGGGCATAAGGGGGATAAGGTCGTCATTATTGTCAATGACGTCACCAGGCCCACTCCGTACGAGCACATGCTGCCGCCCCTTCTAGCCGAATTGTCGGCCGCCGGAATGCGTCCGGAGCAGATTACCTTCGTGGTGGCCACGGGAATTCACCGCGGCAACACCGATGAGGAGAACCGTAAAATTTTCACCGATCCGATTGTCCGGGAGTACTGTTTTGTCAATCACAACTGCAGGGAGAACCTTGTCAGTGTGGGCAGCCTGTCCGATGGCACGGAATTGGTGATCAACCGGGAAGTTGCCGAAGCTGACTTTTTGGTTTCCACCGGACTGATTGGCCTTCACTATTTTGCCGGGTTCTCGGGCGGGCGAAAATCGATACTGCCCGGCGTTGCCAGGGAAGACCTGATCACCGGGAACCATTCCCGGATGACCGACCCACGGGCCACAGCGGGTAACTACCACGACAATCCCGTTCACGGCATTATGATGGAGGCGGCCAGGAAGGTGGGCGTGGATTTCATCGTAAATGTGGTCACAAATGCCAACAAAAAAATTATCAAAGTTGTGGCCGGGGATCTGGAACAGGCCTGGTTGGAAGGGGTCAAGCTCTGTGAAGAGATGTTCATCGTGCCGGTAGAGAAACCGGCCGATGTTGTGATTGCCAGCGCCGGAGGGTTTCCCAAGGACATCAATGTCTACCAGGCACAGAAGGCCCTGGAAAACGCGGCTGCGGCAACCCGCCCGGGGGGTACCGTCATCCTGGTGGCGGCCTGCTCCGAGGGTTACGGCGAAAAGGTTTTCGCTAGGTGGGTTCAAGAATCCAATTCTCTTGACGATATCTTCCAACGGTTTGAGAAGGGGTTTGAGTTAGGCGGGCATAAGGCGTTTGCTATTGCTCAGGTTCTCCGGGACCGGAAGGTAATCCTGGTCTCCGATATGCCTCGTGAGGACGTGGAAAAACTGTTCTGCGAACCCGCCGCCGATGTGTCCGAAGCCATTGCCCTGGTCAAAGATAGGTACGGTCCGGACTTCAAGGCCCTGTTGATGCCCCAGGCGGGCATGGTGCTGCCGCGGGTATCTGCATAGGGACTTTAGGTTGGTAACAGGGGCGGACCGGTTCTTCGTACAGTGGGGGGAACGGGGGAAGAGGGATGTGGTACCCATTCGTCGGTATGGGACTCGGTTTTCTGATTGGTTACTTTTTTTGGCGGCCCTGGCTGCACCGGGTAGTTGATCGAAGCTTAAACATCAGCCTGGCTTTTGTCATCTTCGCCCTGGGCGGCAAACTCGGGGCTAATCAGGAATTAATCGGCAGCCTGGGAACCATCGGATGGCAGTCACTGGTGCTGCTCGTGTTGGCTACTGCGGGCAGCGTGGGGCTGCTGGCAGTGTTCGAATTCGGCTTTTTGCTCAGGGGTACGGCTTTACCGGTGCATTCGCAGAGAGACGGATTTGCTGAACCGCCTGCCGGACCGGAAGTGACCGGCGCTGGGTGGGCTCGGGACAAAAACTCAGCAGCGCCGCCGATTCTGGATGGTGCAGGGGCGGGGCCGGAGAGCGGCAGGGTTCACCACACCCTGACTGTGGTGATCATGGCGTCTCTGATCGGGGGAATTGCCCTCGGCAGGTGGGTTCTCCCAGGAGATATAGTCGCACATCTGGGGCTGGTGATCACGATCGCCCTGGGGTTGCTGTATGTTGGGGTAGGTGTCAGTTTCGGACACAACAAGCAGATCTGGGCCTATCTGCGGCAAATCGGGTGGATAGCACTGATGATACCGGTGGTAGCTCTGGCAGGGAGCCTCCTGGGGGGCTGGGCTGCCGCATACTTAATCGACACCCCGGTGCATACGACCCTGGCCGTTGCCGGGGGGATGGGTTATTACAGCCTGTCCGCCGTGATTGTGGCAGAACTGAGCGGCGTCAGGGATGGCACACTCGCCTTTTTGAGCAACCTGATGCGGGAACTGGTTACTTTTGTTCTCACACCCGTGCTGCTTCGGGTTAGTTCACTTGGCCCCATCGGGGTGGGTGGGGCCACAACAATGGACACCACTCTGGGGCCAATTGTCAGGTTGATGGGAACGGAGTTTGGCATTTTGGCGGTAATCAACGGATCAGTCTTGACCATTCTGGTACCGCTTGTGGTTCCTTTACTTTTGGGACTGCACTGATAGGCAAGAAAGCAGTTCTGTTCATTGTTTTGATTGATTTTTTGATGTACCATGGGTTTATGAGCCTCACAAGGTTCCATAAATAACCTCAAAAAAGGAAGCGCAAAAGAATGGCTGTCGTGATGTTCGCAATTCAGTGTTTGCTTTGGGGAACCACCTGGATGTGTATCAAGATTGGGCTCAACGATTTTCCGCCGCTGCTGTTTGCCGGGGCCCGTTTTCTGGCGGCCGCGCTGATAATGTTCTTGATCCTTGTCTGGAAAAAGGAACGCATCATTTGGGAATGGAAGGCTTTGTCTCCATCCGTAGTTTTCGGGATCCTGAATGCATTCAGTTTCGCCTTCGTTTTTTGGGGAGAACAGTTCCTGTCGTCCAGTTTGACAGCAATTATCAATGCCACTGTGCCTTTTTTCAGTGCCATTTTCGCCCACTTTTTGGTGGGAGAAAGGCTAAACTGGTTTAAAGTCAGCGCGCTGACGGTAGGGTTCAGCGGTATTTTCCTGATATTTGGCACCAACCTTGGGTCATCGGCGTTTTCGGAAATCTGGGGTGAATTGGCCATCATCGGCGCAGCGGCTTGCTATGCCATGGCCGGAGTGCATCTGAAGCGGAATCACACTGCCATGAACCCCATTCCGGCGGTTACGGTCCAGATGGGTGTCACCGCGGTCCCTCTTCTCCTGGTGGGTTTACCCCTGGAAGCCGGAAGTCGCATAACCATTTCCTGGCCGGGGGTGGCGTCCTTCCTATTTCTGGTACTCCTGGGCTCCGTGGCTGCTTTCCTAATCTATTACTACCTGGTCCAAAAAATGGAGATTTCCAAAGTGTCCTATGTTTCTATGTTTACCCCCGTAGTCGCCGCTGTTAACGGTGTGGTTTGGCTGCACGAACCGATGAAATGGCAGCTTGTCGCCGGTTTCGGCCTGGTGGCGGCCGGAATGATCGTCCTGAACAGCTTCGGCGATTTCCGCCGGAGTCGGGTGGCGGGCGGTATGGAAGTAAAGGGTGGCGGCAGGACGGGATTTTTTGGCGGCGGGCGATAATCTGGGCGGTTGTTGTGGTGATAAGCTTGGGGTTTAACATCGTTCTGGTGGAACCGGAAATTCCACCAAATACGGGCAACATATCCCGACTCTGCGCGGCTGTTGGCGCACGGCTGCACCTGATCAAGCCTCTGGGCTTTTCTATCGATGATCGGCACCTGAAACGGGCCGGCCTCGACTACTGGCACCTGGTTGAGGTGGTGGTGCATGAAAGCTGGGAGGGTTTTATGGGCTCGGTCCGGCCGGAACAGATTTGTCTATCCACCACCAAGGGGGGGCGCCATTACACTTCGGTTAGTTTTGAACCCGGATCATACCTGGTTTTCGGCAGGGAAACCCGGGGGCTGCCCCCGGAACTACTGGCCGCTTACCCGCAGCGCTGCATCCGGATCCCGATGATCGACGAAGCCCGGTCCCTCAACCTGTCCAACGCCGTGGCGGTGGTGCTGTACGAAGCCCTGCGCCAGCACGGTTTTCCCGACCTCAGGTAAGGGTGTCTACTTTCCTATTGCAACTTAACTAAGGAATTTCATGCATGGCTAGGCCTCCAAACATTTTTTGTTTCCCGGTTGATCTAGCCCAGGGCCGGGTTTGGAGTTCCCCCCGCCGAATAGTTGTTCCGCGGCAGTGACAAGCATCTTTAAGCCTTTAATCTCTATAGGGTACATCGGTAGTTGCAATATTTCCGCCTCATCGAACCGTTCTTTAATCTCATCAAAATACTTTAGCTGCATCTTTCTCCTATTTGTAAAAAAAGGTGTTTGGCATTGCTCTTCCGGGATGATCAGGTTTGCCACCACCAGTTGGGTCTTAATGCCCAGGGTTTCCAACTCCTTAGAAGCCCTGTAAGCCTCAATAACCGGTGTTTTTTCCGGGTACATGACGAAACCGAAAGTGGTAACTTCTGTGTCTTTCATCATCTCAATGACTTTATCAAATCGTTCTTTTTGTTTTTTGTCGCCTGCGTTAGGATCAACGGATAATCCGGCCTTCAACTGAATCTGCTTGTTCCATTCCATAGGAAGCTGCAATAGCCTTAAAGTATGGCCGGTAGGGGCAGTATCATAGACCACAACCTCGAAATCGTCCGCGGTAGCAAAGTCGACGAATTTTTGAAAAGCCGCCATTTCTTCCGTGCAAGGCGAATTCAGTTCTTCCGCCATGGCCCTTACAGTGTTGTGGTCAAACCTGGTTGCAGCCTCATCCAAAATTCTCTTTTTATATGCTTCCGTACACTTCTTCTGGTCGATTTTGACCGCGTACAGGTTGTCAATACCATCAAGCGGAGTAACAGTGTCACTAACCGGTTTGTCCAATACACTACCGATGTGGGCAGCAGGGTCTGTGGTCAACAATAACGTTTTATACCCTTTTCGGGCTTCATTAACAGCGGTGATACAAGCTACCGATGTCTTGCCTGCGCCACCCTTGCCGGAGAAAAATATGTTCTTTCTCCGGCCTTTTTTCGGGTATAGGAGATCATTCAATTTACTCATGAATTAGCCTCTCCGTCGAACAATTTCAGCGCGCTTTTTGTTAGCATGGATAATCCTTTCAACTCAGTGTCAAATAGCTCCATGGTCTTGATTGGTATCCCGGCAAAAATCTGCCGGATTTCTGCCAAGTGTTGTTGTTGCATTTCGAACCGTTGTTTAAAAAACGGAGTAATGGATTCTGTTTCCGGTATCAGTCCGTTGACAATGAGGTGGGTAGTTCTGATGCCAATTTGTTCCAGTTCGTCGGAAGACCTTTTTGTTTCCTCCAACGACGTTTGTTCGGGCTGCAAGACAAATACAAAATCTGTTACGGCCGGGTCCCTCAATTTGGCAATAGCGTCATCATATTTTTGCTTGCTTTCCTGGATTAATTGAACAGGGCCCATACAAGTCTGCCCGCTGCCTTTTGAACTTTCCTCAATGTGCTTACTCCAGTCCACCGGCAATTCCAGGAGTCTGATTGTGTGCCCGGTAGGCGCGGTATCAAATATCACCACACCGTAATTGTCGTTTGCCATAAAATCTACAAACTTATCAAATGAAGCCATTTCCTCAGTACACGGCCCGCTTAACTGCTCTTCAACGACTCTAAGGAGCTCTTCATCAAAAAGGTCCCGCATGGGGGCCAGGGCATTTTCCTTATACTCCCTGGTTGCTTCGTCAGGATTTATTTCCATGGCCCAAAGATTTTTAATTCCGGCTATTTGACTGACTTTATGCCCTATTTCCTGTTCAAACACGTCGGAGAGGTTGGCTGCCGGGTCTGTAGTCACAATCAAGGTTTTTTTACCGGCAAGAGCATAGTGGACGCCGGTAGAGCAGGCCATCGACGTTTTGCCCACTCCGCCCTTACCGGAAAAAAAGATAAATTTGGTCACTTATTTTCGCCTTCTATTTCATTAATTATTTCATCAAGAGAGGGATACCTATGTGTTTTCATCACTCGGCCATTCAATGTTGTTATTGGCAAAATGCCCGTTGTATTTTCTTTGATCAGCCTGTAGACCTCCGTGTTGTTTCGAAACATTACCGGATGGCGGTTAAACATGTACCGCTCTATCGTTATGCCGGGAAATTTTTCTTTGAGTTTGCCAATGTCTTCATTAAGCCGCACCAGCGTTTGATCGACCGAAGGACCGCATAAGCCAGTACTGCAACACATGGGTGGTTCAAAAAACTCAACCTTCATTTAAAACTTCCTCCTGTTCTTTGAGAAATTGAATTACCTTGCATGACTGATTGACTGGCCGTTCCGGGTAAAGTATTTCTTCCCCCAGCTGAGAGCGACATTAACCAGGCCGATCATTACCGGCACCTCGATCAGGGGTCCAATGACCGCCGCAAAAGCCTGCCCGGAGTTGATGCCAAATACCGCTACGGCCACAGCTATGGCCAATTCAAAGTTATTGCTTGCTGCTGTAAAAGAAAGGCTGGTAGTTTGGCTGTAATTGACCCCTACCCGTTTACTAAGGAAGAAGGAAACACTGAACATGATTACAAAGTAGATAATCAGCGGAATGGCTATCCGGACCACATCCATAGGCAGTTTTACAATATAGTTGCCCTTATAGGAGAACATCACCACAATCGTAAACAACAGAGCGATTAAAGCAAGTGGGCTAATCTTCGGTACAAATGTCTTTTCGTACCATTCTTTGCCTTTGGCTGGTTCCAGGAACAGTCGGGTGAGTAACCCGGCGGCAAAAGGTATGCCCAGATAGATGCCTACGCTTTTGGCCACTTCTCCCATGGAAACGTGAACTTCCATACCTTTAAGCCCAAACAGACCGGGAAGTACAGTAATAAACACATAAGCATATACGGAGTAGAAAATTACCTGGAAGATTGAGTTAAAAGCCACCAGAGCCGCTGCGTATTCGGAATCACCCTTGGCCAGGCTGTTCCAGACGATGACCATGGCAATACACCTGGCAAGGCCGATTAGAATTAAACCGACCATGTACTCCGGGAAACCGCGTAAGAACATAATGGCTAATACGAACATAAGAATCGGTCCGATTACCCAGTTCTGAACCAGGGATAAACCAAGAACGCGGGTATCTTTAAATACTTTGCCCAATTCGCGGTAATTTACTTTGGCTAAAGGTGGGTACATCATGACGATCAGGCCAACAGCAATAGGTATGGAAGTGGTTCCAATAGACAAACTGTTCAAAAGGTCGGCTACCCCAGGAAATAAATAACCTGTGCCCACCCCAATGGCCATAGCCAAGAAAATCCACACAGTCAACAACCTATCGAGAAGTGACAATCTGGCTTCTTTTTCCTGCAATTTAGCTCTCCTCCCTTTAATTTCCTGAATTGTAAAATGATTAACTGTCGGTTTGTTTCTCAGTTTGTTTCGCTGAAAGCTTCTCACATAGTGACGGATCGGTTCTTGACGGAGATGGTTGCAAATTGTTTAACTTGCGTTTGAGGGGTTCGGCGAAACTTTGAATTATCTCCAAACCTTCCCCCTTGAAAATGTCTTCAAAAACACCACCGTTTAGCGAATAGTATACCCATTTGCCATCCCTGCTGTCTGTCACCAGTCCAGCCTGTTTTAAGATTTTGAGGTGGTGGGAAACTGCCGGTTGCGAAATGTCGAGCCGGTCAATTATTTCACAGACACACATCTCCTTTTCTGTTAGCATCTGAAGAACTTTTAACCGCGTCTCATCTCCCAGAGCCTTATAAAAATCAGCGATCTTTTTCATTCTACCGAAAACCTCCACCTCCATATTTACATATTTAAGTTTGTTTATATATAGTATAATCTCATCAGTCACTGGATGCAACATTCTTCTTGTCAAGATTTAGTAAGGAGGTGTTGGCCCGCCGGTGAATAATATTATTGTATGATCCAGGTTGGAAAACCATTGTTCAAAAAATAATGCAAAACAGGCTAATTGGCGGGAGGTGATCACATGGGAGAGAGAATCGAGTTAGAACAGGTACTTGACTCTGGTGTGATGCAGCCGATACTGGACAATATCACGAAAGCGACGGGTTTACGGTCGGTGCTCGTGAACACACGAGGAGACGAATTGCTGGCGCC
>Ga0074195_1002352_pt1 | contig 21572 bp, 12 predicted proteins | sample EPASupsiteHSE623_FD_64525 | JGI IMG/M metagenome (GOLD analysis project Ga0074195, IMG submission 64525) | Bioremediated contaminated groundwater from EPA Superfund site, New Mexico - Sample HSE6-23 | ecosystem: Environmental > Aquatic > Deep subsurface > Groundwater > Contaminated ...
GCTGAAAATGAGAGCAATTCAAGGATAATGGACATCATGAGTATGAAAAAAAGCGCTAATCTTTGAAAACGCCTCTGTAACATAAGTAAATAGGAATCCTCATATGTTCTGAATTGCGGCAAAAAACATCGGGGTCAGTGGATGATTATATTAGAGATAATAGACCTTATATCTCGTTACTGCGCCTATGGAGATAAATGTTCTCCGCTTTCATAGGCTTCAGTTTCAATTTCTGTCTCAATAGCTGGATTAAAATTCAATGTATATCTACGAAGTATCTTTAGATTATCCTCATTTATCGGATCATCAGTCCAATTAATAAGAGACTCCAATAAATCTAACTTGAAATCTAATTTATTTCTTTTTTTATGAATAGTAGCCGTTTCACTTTGACATTGCTTATAGAGATATCCTAATATATCTCCCGTTTCCATTTCTATATTTATCTTGTTCTTATTATTATCGAACCAAAAAAGCATTCTATAGGCTGTAAAAGGCCATTGACCACATATTAAGAGCCAACGAATTACCTTGGAGGGATTACTTTGTATAAATGCATCACCATTATCTATTGCCAGCATCCTTACTAATCTATATATATTTATTAAACGCTTAATGTGACGTGGATTTGGACGCATATAAGGCACAAATTTTAGAAAAGATTGTTTCTCTAATTCTTCAAATTCTGAAAATGTTTCTGAGATAAGTTTAGGTGCTTCATTCGTCTTTCCATTTCCCTTCATCGGTTGCCCAATTTTGCCATCTTTTAACGAGTTTTGTCTCATAGCCATATCAATTCTTTGAGATGTCCCTCTTGGTTCGATCGTTATGGATTCATTTGGTCTTATCTCTATTGGTCCGAGCATTACTGATGTTGAAGATTTTGGATTTATCTCTATGAGATCATGTAATCCTAAAATTTTATCACTCTCAATTTGATGCGAAATAAACTCCTTAATATCTTCTATGCTTGGTTCAGGAATCCTAAAGGGTATTTGTATAATCTTCTCAAGGTATTCGTAACCAGAAGCTCCAGCTTGTCCTAATAGCTTTTTATAGTACATCTCTATGTCATGAGTCACAATTCGAGCATCTATACCTAAACAAATAATGAAAATATCAAAATTTAATAACAGATTAATTGCCTGCAATACTTCAACTGCCTTGCTAGGTTCACATCGATCCAGATCATCGATTATAACTAATATCCTTTCTTTTATATCAATCTCTTTTCCATTAGGAATTTTCCATTTATTTTTATATGCCATATTACCCATAAACTCAATATCTGAATTAATCAAATATTTCTTGGGCACTTTCTGTTTTTGGTTCAATTGATCTTGTAGGCGTTCTATATCTTGATGTATATCTTCCATATACCCTATTTGTTTACCATATGCATTATCTTTGAATAGCAGCGTAAACCATCGACTTAAAGGACTGAACCATATATTTATAATGCCTATAATAATAGTTACTAATGCACTTAGACTTAATCCCCAGAAGGCTGCATTTATGTTTTCTATATTAAAGTTAAATTTAATTATAATAAAACTTATCACAAATAAAATAATCCCTAAAATTAATGAATTTTCTAAAAAGCGCCTAAAAAAACGCCGAGATTTAATCGTATATATATTGAGCATTCCGCCGAAAGATAACTCATTTTCCATATGATCCATTATCTTTCTTACAAGACCTGGCCAAATTGCTTCAGCAGAGTTATATTCCCATGCATTAAATCTTATAACATGGACTGGCCAATGCACTTCTCTTTCGATATAGTCAAGTAATGTTGATTTGCCTTGACCCCATGAGCCATAGATTCCGATTGTTAAAGGAGGGTGCGTATAATGAGATTCTATAAGTTCTGCAAAAGCTCTGGCATATAGTTTAAATCCAAGCTGATCTTCTTTAGCCGTTCGGTCGTTGCTAGCTCCATGGACTCTACCAATAGGTGATTGCTTTAATTCTTCTTTTTCTTGAAAATGTTGAACACCTGGTGCTTTATTATCGCTTTTCTCCGTTTTCGTTTTTTGATCTGTTTGTATTATATCATTAAACTTAATACCATATTTATTTATTACTGAATGTTGTGAAACAAGATAATCAGAAGGAGCTATATAGCCAGTCCAATCATCTTTAGAGGCTAATTCAATGCCCATTCCAATGAAGCAATTCCATTGTGCGTCCCAAATCGGAGTGCCACAGAGTACAGGCCCAAAGGTATCTATTGATTCAATTTTAACCTTAAGCCAACGATTTTCCTCTGGTCCTAACAATGTTCCATAGATCCAGTCCCCAGGGTCACTTTTTCCAGAGGGGACATATGCCCAGAACCTATGGCCCCACAACTTATTAGCAAAATCTTCTCCAACTAATAAACTTATTGGTTTAGCATTTTTGGGTGGATTATTAATTAGCTCTAAAGTAGCTCTATCTGATCCGCCTTCAGGATTACGTGCTGCTAAATAACTATTTTTTGCAATATATATTTCTCTGGGCTCAATAAAGGGAAAGTCAACATGGAACTTGTGGCCAACCTGTGCTTTAGCAGTAGTTGGGAAATCATTTTTTCTCCCCATCGCTTGAGCGATTACATGTGCTGAGGTAAATATCCGCTTATCATCTATCAAGAATCCCGCTCCAACGATTTGTCCACCATCGTCGAAAACGCGTACGACTGATTGTGCTAGTTTTTCTTTAAAGCTATTTGGCAGCTCTATTGGCATCTTTTCTCGATACGATTTTAGGTGGTCATCTTCGACAATATTAGCTTCACTTCTAGTAGGCTGGATCGGTAATCCATTTGCTATTAATCCTATAGTAAATGCTGCAGCTGTACAAGCAGCGTATGACTTCCAGCTGTCTCGTTCTTCATCACTCCTTTTTCCGCTACTATTCGGTGATTGTATCAAATCTGAAATGCCTTTGATCACCATAAATCCAACAGAGAACCCTATACTTTGAGCTTGCTCAATTGCATTTCCTATGCCCACACTTTCCATATCTACTGCTTTTATTTTAGGCCACTTTTGTAACACATTTATGAAGAAAGGGTCAGATTGATCACTTATTACCTTATCTCCCGAAGCAACTTCCCCGATGACAGCTTTTAACTTGCTTTTAGTGGGTGGAGATGTATTGATACGACCAAGCCAATCCGATCCTGATGCATAAGCTTTTGCAAGGTCCAGCAATCTTGAATCAGTTTTGTATGTCCAATTATCATGTGGCTGAAAACCACCACCCTTAATTTTACCATATTCATAGCCGTGAATTAGATCAGCTATTATTACATCTCCTAGTTCTAGCTGGGATATACCGCCAGCTATTCCAACAGAAAAGATATATCTTGCTTTCCATTTGCGGACGGCCTCTAAGGTAACCAGTGCAGCTTGAATGGAACCATTAGATCCAATCATCCCAACAGCAACTCTATAGGCTCCACTGGCTTTTGTGCATTGAACCTCGCCGAGCTGCCAAGCAGTTAGAGTAGAGGTTGAACTAGTGCTTGGTGAAGGCCTTAAATTGGCGATTAGGGAACAGACTGCCTTATACTCTTCAGCTAGAACGGTTAATATAATAATATCTACAATGGGTTCTTCCTGCAAGCTTAGATCATCCCCTCAGGCCAAATGGGCTAATGAGCCAATCTAAATCAGTAGCAATTTAAATAGGTTTTCATCTAAGTTTTTAGGATTTATTTGTCTTATCCATATATTTTGAAGAACGATACTAATGTACTTACCATATTCGTCATTGCTATCACTAAGCATCATCTGAACCTTATTCGTTATCAAGCCGCATGCAGTTTAATGGCAGTGAGCAGTCATCACTGTGGCTGATCTTATGATATTACAAGCGTTAGTAACGTCATAGAACAAAGCTTAATACACTTTCAGCCAGTGGGTTTAGCCTCCCCCTTCAAATTCAGAGTTATCAGATCACCCTCTTCTAAAATAAGAGCATCTTTTACTACTGAGGACAAGGGTCTCTATTCATAGCATCTATCCGCACTCATGGGCATTTGGGGCAATTGATAGGCATCTTACTCTAATGATATCGATTATTATCTATCCCATACCTGGGGAAATTATGGGAACTTGGGTAGAAGGCTTGAAATCAATTACCCCAGTTGCACACAAGTCTTCAGGATATTGGAGGTGATAATCAGCATTATAGGCCATATGACCTTATAGTTTCCTCAATTACCCCAAACTATATCCGCTTAATCGCGGTTATATCGATTGATGGAGAAAGGCGATGAGGATTCGGAAGTATTCGTCTCCAGTGATTGGTTCTTTGAGGCTCTTTTAGATGGCCTTGCTAAAAAGAAGCCTTTAGAGGAATATACAGATGAGGAAGTAAAAGAAATTACTAAAAAGGTTTTGCGAGGAATCACGCCCAATGTGGCTAGGCGCACCCTTGGATCTCTTAAAGAGGGTATGGCAGATAAACTAAAAGAGAGACGAGCAGGGAAAGCGGAGTTTGAGGAACATATTAGAAGAGTTTGGGGAAAGCCTCTTGACCTACTGGAAATCTTTTTGGAATTATGCCTTGAAGCGGGCATGCTGTTCCACGAGGAAATGGGATCTCATATTGCATCGGAAAATAAATACCTATATCAAGCCCTTCTTCGCTTGCATGCACGTGGCTGTCAGATAGGCGCAGAGGTACTTACTCTATTAAATTGCGGTTTTGCAGACGGGGCGCATGCGAGATGGAGAACTCTTTACGAGATCACAGTTGTTGCGCATTTCATATGTGAGAACGGAAACGACATCGCTGAGCGATATAATCGCCATGATTCTATTGAATCCTATAGAGCTATGAACACATACCAGAAGTGCTATAAGCGCCTTGGCTACGATCCATGCACTGAAGAAGAGATTACTGAGGTTATAACGGCTTTTAAAGAGCTATGTGAGCGTTTTGGTCCTAACTTTAAAGAGCAATATGGCTGGGCTTCAGAGGCACTACATAAAAAGGACCCAAAATTTATCGATATAGAAAATGCCATGAATTTCAATCATATGAGGGCTCACTATAAGTTAGCGAGCCATAACGTCCATGCAGGGCCAAAAGGAATTGTATTCAAGCTAGGGATGCCAACAAAAACGCCAAGTAGGATATACTTGCTCCCCGGTCCGAGTGATGCAGGGTTCACAGATCCTGCCCATTGCACTGCTATATCATTATGCCAACTTACGTGCGCTTTACTTTTTATTGGAGTCAGGTCTAATCCAATATGGGCTATTATCGGTGAGATCTTGATAATGCTAGAGGATGAAATTGGTCAAGCATTCCTTGAGGTTGAAAATCAACCAGATCGTTCCTAAGTGTAAGTATATTCTTTGCCTAACTATGGGGACTTGGGGGAATCTGAAGGCTTTGTGGCCTACTGTAGCTATTTTCCTAATCCCTCATGTTTGGGGCAGGCATGGGGATTTGGGGGAAGTCGCTAAGTTGAGGCTGACCAATTGACATCTGATAGTCTACATCGCTCTCTATTGTCATCCATGTTCATCAGATCGCCCCTTCTAATTTAGGTCTATGCCATCTAGCTTGATTGCCTCAATAATGGCATAGAACGAAAAAGGTAACGGCAAGCTTGAGATGCCAGACCCAATTCCCCATAGGCTCCAAATAGGCGGGGAACTGAAAACCAACAGCTTTAGGTGGTTTACCCTATCCAATTCCCCATGTTTCCCGAATTTGAGCAGTATAGTTAGAAAGCGATCAACGGTAACAGAAGCAAGTTTAAGGAAGATATTGATGTTGGGGCATTTTATATTCGCTGTATCACATATCTGTAGGCGACAGCTTGCAGTAAGCAGCCCTCTTCATAACTTTGCTTGCCTTAATCACACGAGGTGGGCCGCCCCAACAGTCCAATAGCTATAGATCCATTAGCATGCATATTCGATTAATGATTATTGAATAAATATATGAATTTCATATTTTTCTCACTGAAAAATTGAGTGGGCCGTAGCAGGCTGATTTAGGAGACTTATCCAACACAGCAAGTCATTCCACAATAGCAGGCGTTTTTTGCATCAACATTCTGTGTCCGCCATTAGGCTTTAGCTCCAAGCTCTTGTGAGATTTGATAAAAATGGATCTTGTATCTGAATAATTGAAAATCTATTGAGGAATCGGAGTTTCCTTGGCGAATTTATCGAATTCTTTGTCATAAGCTGTAAACTACGGTTTTCAGCCAAACAGATACACGATCTTACTGATCTTCGGCAGATCGAGAAATATTAGACACATATGGCTTAGCTCACTAAAGAGGATTATATCCGTTTAAATTTAGGTGCAAATGCTCAAGGTACGACTCAAACTACACTATAATCGATTGCGTCAGATATAATTTCATGACACTGCGCTTATCCCAATTAGCGAAAGTTTTATAGGGTAATCGAATAATCGAGCTAATAAATCAGGGAAAGCTGATGATAGGAGGTGATATTCTATGGATAACGGTGGTGGTGACGGGGATGGATAAAAGCGAGCATATTAATTTTGCTTTTTATATTAAGCAGCGAATATATCGAAATCTCATATCTGTGAGAAGATTATATAAAATGCATAGAGATCTTGACTCGTGTATCCTTAAGCATAGAGATATGGTTCGATAAGATTTAGGATATCATAGAGCGATTATTTAATTTGTCTCCCTAATGGTGATGGTCATGCTGGACTTCGAGGGTAAATCGGCAATAGCTGGAGCAGCTTATATTAGTAATGGGCGATTCGGAAACGTTCAAAATATCAAAGAATATATAACAAAAGAATTCGATTCTATTCACTTCGAAAAGAGCGCAATTATTTCGGAAATAGATAAACATATTGATAATTTGGTTAATATTAAAGGAGAAATTGGGCAAGAAGCTGCTAGAGGTCTACTAGTTGCAGAAGATCTTGAAGAAATAAAAAATGTTATTTCTTCATTGGATTTATCAGATCCCCTAGATGATGTTAATGAATCTATAAATTATTATATAGAAAAAATACATAATTTAGGCATCGATCTAACTAATACAGATATCTTTATCGTTCAAGAGTTCCCACACCCATTTGAAAACGCTAAAGGAACCGCAATCAATTTTGATGATGCAGATAAAATTAAATATGGCATTGATGAAGGGATTTATTTTAAACAAAATAACATCTTGCCCTATGCCACGCCAATTCTTGCATCCCATGAAATTATTCATAGAATAACATCAATTAAGGCACCGTATTTGATGGCAAGGGGTCTTGAAGAAGGATTATGTGATTATTTAGGAATATTATTCTTATGTGGCGAAAAAATTGGTACGCAATTTTGCTTAAATTATTTATTCAACTTAAGATTTGCTTTTTTGCGCACTAGATTTTCAGAAAGATATAGAACCAGTTTACAGCAAGCAGCAGTGTTCTACCTCAATTTTGGATTCGATGGTCTATTGGAATTGGCAAAGGAAGGCAGAATTAAGATCGAGGATTCGGAAAGGCATTTATTAATGGGGGATATAGATGGCATCCATATTAACAAGAAGGGTAATTGGATCGATGAAATAACGAGATTCTCATTTAGAATTCTAAATTTTGAAAACACACTGGTAGTTAGCCCTCTTGCATTTTTAATTGCCAAAGAAATACATTTAGGCGATAATATTAATGAATTTTTTAAAGAAAATAATATAAATAAAAAGGAAGGTCAATCTGCGATAAAAGAACTGCAAGATAGATACTTCCTTCTCATATCGGATAAAGAGAAAACAACAAGTAATAAATCTACGTTATACCTTGATACTAACGTCATGAGGTATTCACTATTTCTTGGAGATTAATATATGCCTGAAGCATCGGGTGTGATCAACTCAATTAAGAGAAGGCTTAAAGAGATTTCCATATTAACGTTGTTCTCCCTTATATTTATTATTAGTGGCATAATTTTGGATTATGTTGGGCACCATTTTAATTATTCAACTCTCGTATCAGTAGGTGATACAGCAATTGGCTCGGGAATTATAGGATTAGTATATGATATGATTGTTCGTGAAGAATCTAGCAAAGATTTGCATAAAGAACTAGTTGGAGTTATCAATAATTGGGATCATATTTCACGATTGCATGAAAGTGAAATCGAAAAAATCATTATGATGTCTTTTAAAGCTTTTACCGCGAATGAATTGGCAGAAGGATGCTGGCGATCCTTCATCAAACCTATGTTTCTCCAGAAAGGAAAATTAATTAGAGAAAATTTTTCACATGAGGCGACCATAAGGCGGATAAATGAAGATAAACTTGCTGAGGTATCAATACATATAAGATATACAGAAAAGAATAAAGGGGAGAAGTCATGTCCGTTATTTAAAAATGTTAAACCTTATTTTGCTATAATATCATCTTCTGAATTTTCGCACGCTAAAGATGTGGGAAAATATATATACGTATGGTTAACGCCATATGACTTAAAAGATTTCTATGAATACTGCGGAATTGATATAAATTACGATAACAAAGTTGAAAATCTTAAAAAATTTTTTGATGTTAGAATGGTGATTGGTGATATAAAATTCTCTCTGGATAATGGAAATATTAGATTAAATAAAATTAATAACGAAGCCCTGGTATACGAATTTGAAAGCGATAATATTCAATTAGATGCTGGGGAGGAAAAAACTATTCATATTTATATAGAATTTCTTAACCGCACTTTGCGAACATATAGAGTAAATATTATAGAAGTCACAAAGGATGTAGCTATAAGCTTAAGATATATAAGTGATTATGATAAAAGAAACGTTTACCCTTATGTGTTTTTTAATACTGCACCAGCAAATTCGCCAGACAGTGCTGCGACTCCTAAATATTATACTCAAGTTAAAGAAAACTTTTCACAAGTTAATTTCGATGGCTGGATATTCCCGCTTAGCGGTGTCCTATTCACCTTGTTTAATAGTAAAGATGCCGTTTTGGATAAGTCCGTCAGATCCACAAACAAAGGGGCATCCGTGGTAATAGCGGGAAATAATCAGAAATCGATATGCCAAGGCGAAATTTTAAAAGAAGCTATCTAACACAATATGATAAATATGAAATGGAATATAAGAGGTTAAATGAAGCAGAAGCCCTTCACCTATCTCTGGGATGGTGTTACTAGGAAAACATGGCGTACTAGAAAATTGAAAAGCAAGATCAAATCAATGGTACGTATAAATACTGTCGGATTATATTTAACACATAATTGCAACTTGAGATGCAGACATTGCTTCTGGGGAACTTCAGAACCAACAGACAATGAATTGAATTTATCAGAATGGAAGTCAATCATCGATCAGTTTATCGCACATGGAACTTATCAATATCATATATGCGGGCGAGAGCCTTTTATGAGTAATAAATTAGTAGATATTTTAAAATATCTGTCTTTTAAAAAGAAAATTGATAAATTGAAATATGGTATCATAACTAATGGTATATTATTAAAAGAATATTCTGCTGAATTGAGAAAATTAGACATTGATTATTTAATCTTTTCACTAGATGGCTTAAAAGAAGGCAACGATTTTATTAGAGGGAATAATAATTTCGCAAAAACTATAGGTGCTTTAGAGCATGCAATTGAATATAAATTGGCGAAATCGATCTCTACATCCACAACTATTCATAATAGAGACATTAATGAGATTCCTGAAATGATCGTTAAATTAAACGGCCTTGGAGTAACGCATATATATTTGCAACCGATAATGAATTATAAATTGGACAACATTGAGGATCTTCTAATATCTCCACAAGAGATGAATACTTTGATCTTAGATTTAAATGATGCTGTTAAAGATAATAAAGGTTTAAAAATTGAGATCGAAATTCCTTCTGCCTATTTACCATATATGTATAATAGGAACCCCCTTGTCAAGAGAGGTTTTGATTTATATATATCCAACAATGATCCTATTATCGAGGCAGGGGAGTCTAAAATGATATTCGATTATCATATCTTTTGCCAAGCATTTTGGAGACGAGCTAGAGTAACATCTGATGGATACTTTTTAGGGTGCGATGTGCATATCACAACCAAAGATTATAAACGCTTTTGTTTAGGCAATCTAAGGACCGAATCTTTAGAAAATCTAATTCAACTTATTGGAGAAAATTGGATATTTGAAAATACTATAAATTCTTACCAAATAACTGCCTGCAGGGAATGTAGAAATTATAAATTCTGTTTAGGTGGGTGCAGATCGATGTCGTATATAAAATATGGTCGATGGGATAAAAGGGATACAATGTGCACATGTTGTGATGATCTAAAATCTCAATAAAGCTAGCTCCCTAATACGGCAGAAGTTTCTCTGCTTAAAATTATGAGTTTTTAGATCGAGCGAGTTCTGTTACATATTATAAAGCTTAGCGCAGTAATGGCGATAGTTCCTGAATATTCATTACCTTATCTTTATTTTCTCCATACATCTGCGTTGGCCTTGGACTGATTATTTTCCACTTTAAGATTTTCTATGGCTATTGGGGTAATAAAATCTGGAATATCAAAATCAAATATTCGTGAATAAAAGTAAAGTTCGGCGTCTAATGCACGCTTGATATTCTCAGCTTTGCGGAATCCATGTTGCTCACCCTCGAATTCTAAATATGATATAGTAATTCCCTTGGAACGTAATGCTTCAAACATCTCTCTAGCCTGATTAGGTGGAACTATTCTATCATCAAGTCCTTGGAAAAAGATAATCGGACAAGAAAGGCCATTAATAGAATTAATTGGCGAGCGACTATGATATAAGTCTTTCTGCTCAGGATATGCCCCTATTAATCTGTCAAGATATCGTGACTCAAATTTATGAGTTTCCTTTCTCAACGCCTCTAAATCGCTTACACCATAATAGCTTGACCCAGCTTTGAAAACATTGCCGGATGTTAGAGCATTGAGCGCTGTAAATCCACCAGCACTTGCTCCGCGAATAATAAGTCTTTTCCCATCTACCTTATTAAGCTCGATGAGATATAGTGCTCCGTTTAAACAATCCTCTACATCACTTATCCCCCATTGACCAAGGAGCTTATCTCTAAAATCCCTACCATACCCAGTACTCCCACGATAATTTACAATCAAAACAGCGAATCCTCTGCTTGTCCAATACTGAGTTGTCAAGTTGAGCGAAGTAGTAGCAGCAGACGTTGGCCCTCCATGGCTGATGACGATCAATGGAGGTTTCTCATTTGGCGGTGGATTAAAATCTTTATTTTTTGGCGAATAGTAAAACGCATAGGCTGTTGGAAACTTTATTATTTCGGGAATTGAAATATATTCACTGTCAACTATTATATTGGTCGATTTCTTTAGCACCTTTATACTCTTTGAGTGGAGATCTAGTAAAACCACTGATGTGGGCTCATACATTGATCCTCCAATAAAAACGGCATAACTAGAATTAGCATTTAGGTAAGAGATCTCAGAGAAAGGAGTTTCGATAGTCTTAAGATTCTTAGAAATAGTATCCAAATCAGCCAAATGCCAAATCCCGCTCATAGCGTAGGCACAGATAATGCGATTTTCGGATACAAATGCATATGTGGAATTCTTAAAAACCCAGTGGGGCCTTCCAAACTCTGCTTCCAATTCAGTTAAGGCCTCAACCCCATTACTGCCCAATTTGTATAGATTCCACCATCCAGTTTTATCAGATATGAAATGAAGGGCTCCCGCGGGTGACCATTCAGGTTGGCATATAGATTCTCCAAAACCTCCTGCAATTTTATAAGTCATATCTATATAACCATCAGAACTAAATTCGCCTATCCAGAGTTCAGTTTCATCCCATGGCATATATGGATGATTCCAGGTTATCCAAGCGAGATGGTTTCCATCAGGACTGATCCTTGGCGACGAGTAGAAATCGTTACCTTTAACAATTGCTTTAGGTATTTCCATGCCATTGATGTTGAAACTTGATATTGAATTAGTCGGTTCTGCACCCGGATCTGTATGATCCTCGCATATGCATATGATTCTACAACGATTCCGATCAACGGTGCTGTCTGCATAGCGGAAATCCCCTTTTGGAGTAATTGGTTGTGGTTGGTTTTTAGGACCTGTACAGTAAATTCGCTGATCATCGAAGTTGGAAAAATAGACTATTTTATCAGCAACGGTAAACGCACCTCCTCCATATTCGTGTAACCTACTCCTAGCATTAAAATTAGGTGGGATTAAATCTAACTGATCATTTTTAAGTTGATGCACGATAACATGCCTTCCACTTTCTGTAGGACGCATCTCAGTCCAATATATATCTTCTCCATCGATAGCTATTTGTCCAAGACTGATCGCCCTAGATGCGACCAGAGCTGAGCTAATTGGAGATCTCCAAGTACCATATGAGCTTACGGTCAATTTGTATCCCATCTTCCTAATTGATTCGAAGGATACTAAATAGTTACCTTCGGTTTAGGAATTTTTCATTACATGATTCTTCTATTGGTCTTGAGGAGATACTGGAAAGCATACCTTCTAGAAAGGTAAAGGCAAACGAAGAGTGAGCCTCGAAGAAATGATTAAGACCATCATCAAAGCAGGATATGAGGCGAGGAGAAATGAATACGTAGATGGCGGTTAAGGCTGCCGACCTTTTTATTTAGAGTGTTTTCATGGCAACAAGTGCCTCTGGATTTAACCCCCCCCTTCAAATTTAGAATTATAAGACCCCACCCCTCTAAAATGAGAGCCTCTTTTGCCCCAGCGGGAAACCCATCTATTAATATCATAAATTAGTTAATATATTATTAAATAAAGGAACCCCGACACAGCGGTCATGGATTATACGACTACTATCACATCACTTTACGGGCATGTACCTCTTCAAGTATAGGTCTATACCATTTGCCTTGAATGCAGTATTAGTGATATAGGCCAAGAAGTGGGATGACAGATTTTATAACTCTAATTCCCCAATTCCCAAGGAGTTCCCAATGGGTGGTGAAGATGAAACCAACAGCATGGGTAACATATCTTATCTAGTTCCCCATATCCCCAGGATACGATGAACATAGAAGATATATTGAAGGTATGTGTTTAGCTCCCCCAGAAACGGTCACTAGGTTCCGATTTTAGTCGATGAAGTAATGCAAGTCAAAAACTTACGACAGAATGAAAAACAATATCTTTAGCCGAAGTCACTTGAAGTTAGCTCATTGGAACAGGTCGTGTGAGATATCATGAAATGGGTTTACTGACGCTGGTTAGGAGGCGCTAAACACTTACTATTGGAGCTGTATTTCTATATTGAACTCTTCATCAGGGGTGTTGGGGTTTTACTGCATATAGAGCCCTTTTATTGTTGAGTACTAGGAATTCGCCTTAAGCTATATGAATAATAAGTTTTTTATATCATATCTCCATAATACTCCATTAGGCTTCACCTCAATTTTGATATACTCCTCAGGGATACGGTATATTACAGATATTGCATCATACAGAAAACCCCGGATACCCATAGCGAGGGAATGTGGCTTTGGCCCAAAAGTAAGATAAGCTATATGATGGTCTATCATATTCAAAGATGGTGCCTTAAGCACTTTCCATGCAGCAATAGCATCTCCCGCTGGAGCTGAGACAATTGCATCATTTCCAAGATTATAATCCTCTATCAAAGGCTTGCATTCCTCTCTACTTTTGTACACATAATCTGAATTAAAACCTGGATCTGGTAATAGAATCCCTAAGTGGTCTGGTTCATATTTTGCCACTATACTTCGATAGCGATTACCTTCCCACCCTGCCGAAACGACGAATAGCTTTTTATTTAATTTTAAGTCCCGGGCTTCTAGCCCAGGTATTTCTATTATTTTCCAATTCCCTTTTGTATGTACATACTCTTTAGGGCTAGTCTCATAAATGCCCTCTGAATAAAAAAAAGATATTTCCTTTGCTGCATTATTTCTAAGGCAATACCCTAAAAGGTGTAAAAATACGAACCTAGGGCAACAGGTTATATCCATCCCAATATTTATTGGTCTTTCTAGATCTTTTACCAAATCGGCAATCATTTTATCAATATCGTATATTATAGCATCCAAATCAGTGGGCTCATGATTTAAAAAGATTAGTTTTGTTGTTTTTCTTGTTGAAAAAGAAACCAATAGGTCCATATACTCCCTATTATAGCCTAAAACATCTCCCAAGTTAAAAGATATTATGGCAGCAGAATTAAATTGAAAATCACCTTTATCATAATTTATTACTTCTGTACATCTGCTTTCCCAGCCACAACAAAAAATAAATAGATCATAATTTTCAGTTATCCCATCTTCCCTCGGTATCTGAAAAGACCTCCCTAAGATATATTTCTCTAAGCATTCGCTCTTTATCGTATTGACCACCTATCTAATGTCGCCAAATTATTGGTTTTTAATGTGTCACTTTTTATGATTTTTTCTAGAATACGTTCAATTAATTTATCTGCAACAGCCTCCTCTTTCTCCTTACAAAGATTGAGCAAAATATCTCCTTCGATTGGGACATTATAATAAGCACCTCTATAAGAAAATTTGAACTTTGGTGCAAACAATTTGTGTAGGCGGATAGAGATCTCATTAATAGATTTATCCACTATCTTGATGCAATGACAATCACTAGCTAATTTTATAATCTCTTTCAAATCATCCCGCTTATCCATGGATAAGCTAGATAAATTAATATCAAATATGCCCCGTTCTACAGCTCTTAAAGAAGCCGGATCACTATACGCAGACTGGATCGTTGCAGTTATTTTACCTAAAGAATCAACAAGCCTAGTAATTTCTCTAATTGTGGCTTCTGCTTCCTTACCAATCCTTTCATATCGAACTTCACTTGCTTTACGAATCGCCTTATATTGCCTCGTTGGATTTATATGCCTCTTGGCAAATTTATCTGCCGAAACATTTTCTTCTACGTAAATTTCATGCATCAATAGCAGAAAATCCCTTATACTTCTATCACTCATGCTTATCACCATTCTTATGCCTGCATATGGAATGGCGACGTCATATTCTTTACATAAGCATAACATAGCAGCGACCATTTTTTTCCTAAATTCTCTACTTTTTAACGGTCTGATTTTATATTTCTCATTTTCTCCTTGGGGAATGCTAAGTTTAAGCTTATCCATTAGATATGTTTCACAAAATGGAGGAGCACCTAACTTTATTCTTTCCTCTGGTAAATAGGTGTCCAAATTTTCTTTATCTCCAAAAAGCCTGTAATAGTTTTCTTGTGGTTCATCTCGGAGTTTCCCGGCCTGTAAAGCTATCTCGCTTTTAAAAGGTTCTATAGCCATATTTTCTTTTGACCTTTTAATAAAAGCTCTTACTTTTTCGTTCTCTGATTTTTTGAGGGAAATATTAAATAGAAGAGCGTTCAGATTCCAATCGCCGAGAACATCTCTCAGATTTACAGAAATATTATTATTTCCAGTATATTTTTTAAAACGAAGATTGGTTACTGATTCTACAAAATTAAAAAACTTGCTAGGAGTTCCGTACACATTTTCAAGAGAAACTCGCATACGGTCTGCATAAGTCAAAGGATGATGTGGTATGAAATTGTCATTAATACTATTATTATCATTCAATGACGCTATAATAAAAGACAAGACCCCTTTATCAAGACCAGCAACCATAGTATTGATGGCCTTCAATTGGTAAGGCTCAATGCTTTCGGTTTGATCGATGCAAACCTTGAGAAGCCAGGTTTGAGGAACTTCGCTTTCATCTTCATCCTTTATGTCCTCACCCCTTGAGCACAAATGGATCAAATACTCCGTTATTTCCTCAAGCATTTTACCCATCTGTAAAGATGGATAACCGTCCTCAGGTAAAAGTTCTTTATTATCTACAGCGCAAGCACGAATATTTTCGTGCATAGACTTAAAGCAAAGTCTAATATCGTTCAATTCGGGATCTGCGCTTCTATTTCGAAGAATATTTGGAAGAAATATACTGATTTCTGGCCGCTCGCTCAATATCCTCTTGACGGTCTTGTATTCATCTTTTATGGAAAATTTGAGAATACGCTTTTCCCTTAATCCTTGGATCGCTTCCACGAACAATTGAAGAATTATGTATTCTAAATATAATGAATATAATCGAGCCCTTTCTTCCTCCCATTGGGAAATATTAATTCCTTCTCTGCATGGAGGCCAATTGTTAAATTTATTTGTTATATAACTAGGGATATTCAAATATACACCTATATAACGATTTATAAAAGGATTAGAATTTAACTGTTCTCTAAGTGATTTGTTATTTAATCTTTCACGCCATTCGAAAGCTCGAAGTAATGTTGTCTTTCCGGAACCCCTCGAACCTGTAAAATAAACATGTGGTTTTCTTTCCCACTCCTTGAAATCTTCAGGAAGCCAAATTATATGATCATCGTCGGTCTCCCAACGATTATATTGAAACGGGGAACGAGGTATCATAGGACCACCTTGCATACTTTTCTCATCCCCAGAGGATTAGTCTCACTTCCTCTATTATATTCTACTAGTCCGAGCCATTCTAATTCTTCTACTAGCTTTTCTATTTCCTCTAAGGAAGAATTCTGTCCGGTTTCTCTATCGCTAATATCCTTCAAATCTGTAAGAAAAAGGTTCGTTCCTCTATCCATTAATTCAAGAAGCTCTTTTTGCTTCTCAGTCATAAGTGCCATTGTTTTTGGAAGATCCCAGAATCTTATTCTTACTTTTCGTTTTTCAGGAGATAAATCCGCAAACCTATTATTTACTATTTCGCATCCAATGGGGGTCATATTATGGCTATAAAATATTTTTATTTTATTGAAACCGAAATTTCTGCTTTTTATTTCTGTATTGGGGAACAATAATGGCGCGGAGACGCATATTATCTTTGAATTTTCATGATTAGGCGATGAAATTACTTCTATAGGATCATCATGGAGATGACCATGTAGATAAAGAATTGGTCTATTTAAACTGATCAATACATCACGCATATATCCGCCATTTATTAACTCTGAATACAATTCTACTTTTGGTGTATTCTGTGTTAGTAAATTGTGATGGGATAAAATTATGGGGACACAATTAATATTTGTACTTCGAATAAGACTGGCCAAAGTATCTATATTCTCCGCATTAAACATAGGTGTATCTAGATCTTCGAAATCCTTGCTATAGGGATCCGCGTCTAATAACTCTCCAATTGCATCTCTAATCTCCTTAGGATAGAGTCTTCTTTCTCCGCAACCATAACAGGAATTTATTGCTATTATTAGGGCTTCGCCAGATTTCTCAGCGAAAATTTCTTCGGTCTTAATTGTATCTAACGGCATCTCGGGAAATTCTTTTTCCTTAAGTGCGTCCATCATAGGTTGAAATTTTGGTAAAATCGAATCTTCGGAGTATTCTTTCCTATCGATGTCGTGATTCCCTGGAACAAGGAATATCTTTTGAAAAGGATTAGAGGAAAAGAAGTTTGGAGGGATTCTTAGTTTAAGGAATTCAAGACAGTCTTTAAAGTCGTCTATATCTCCTTTAGCACATAAATCGCCAGATACTAAAATTACTAATGGATTTGCCCTCATTTCTTCTGAGAGACTATCAATTATTGACTTACAGCCATTAATTGAAAGGGCCTTTGATAATTTTTGAGGGAATAATCTATCTCTATTGACTATACCGCTATAATTCTTATCAATATGTTTAAAATGGATATCGCCTATATGAAGCAATTCTATATTCGACGTATATTCCTCACATCCCTGTTATGCCTCACTACTGCAGTCTAATAATCAATTAATATTATTCTCACTTCATTTATCTTCACGGCCCTGTATCAACCTTCTTACTAGAATCATATTATTTTCGGGTTTAAAGGGAATGTTTCCATATATAATCCTTTCTAATCCTCTTAAATATTATTTAATATAGATCACTAGCTTTAAGGCATAATTGGTGACTTATATTTATTATTAATTGTTATTTAAACTTAAAAGATTCTGGGTTATTTAGTCATTTTGATTACTATTTGCAATAACATAAAAGAGAGTTATAATGAATACTCGACAAGTGTAATTTAAAAACTTCCAGGATCTAAAATAAATAAATATTCATTTATTTCTCGGCGAGATTTAGAATTTGGGCATACAAGGCTTTTTCTAGTAAGCTGTTGAGGTTGGAATGGTTTATATAACTCAGAGAGACTCATGCAACATGCATTACTCACAATGACTACGGAACCACGTTCGTAAGCTCTAATGACGGCTTTTGCTAAGCGTTTCTGATCGTTCCAAGAAAAGTTTCGCTCATTATATCTTATAAAACTACTATTTTCATAGGCAACTGTATACGTAGGATCGCAATAAATTACATCACCTGGCTTAGCTTTATCAGCCATTCTTTCGAAATCAGAGGTGACCAATTTTATACCCTTTAATGCTTTAGATGCATTTTCAATTAAGCCATCTCTCCATAAAATCTCAGGCGTACGTTTACCGCCACCATATGGAACATTAAATTTTCCTTGTGAGTTAAGACGATAGATACCTCCAAATGCAGTCCTATTTAAATATAAAAATCTTATCGCCCTCTCAAGAGGGTCTTTTACCTCCTCTTTCCTAATGGAATAATAATTCTCTTTACTAACCGGCAAACTCTTTATACCCTTAATTAGCTCTTCAGAATTTCTTTGTACTTGTATATATACATTTATTAACTCTGCATTTATATCAGAGAGAGTAGCTTTTTTAGGTTGCAATGCAAAAAAGACTGCGCCACCTCCAAGAAATGGCTCATAATACCGACCCTTGAGTTTAGTTGTTATATATAAAGCTAATTCTCTCGCTATCCAGCGCTTGCCTCCAGGCCATTTTAAAAAGGGTTTTACGCCGAAGTCTTGAAACGAAATAGAAATCTGAGACGAGTTGTATATCTCCGGAATGCCCTTGGTGTAGCTCGGTAGCGCTGACTCTATCGATGTCATACAACTACTCGGATAGTTATCCTACCTAATTAAAAAAGTTTATGATTGATTTCCTTTGAAATCAGTTATAGTCATACTTAAGTACTGACATGATAAATCAGATTAGAGATAAGGCAGCTTTCTTATTCACATCTTGCGATGGATTTCTAAGCCCCTATCTTTGAGTACCTTTGCCTTTTCTATATCTTATTTTCCAACCGCAGGAAGGATAAAGCTAATTTTGAGTCTCTTCAACATCTTTCGGATTTTATGACTTTTAATAGATAGATATGATATATTTATAATTCGTTGCATATGTGGCTTAAAATGCGGTTTTAGATTAAAAGCTAAATAAAATAGGTAGGGGGATGAGTATTACCTCATCTCACCCCAATGGCAGCTAATCTTAGTATCTGTCTTGCAGGGTATTAGCTCCAGCACATCATCACCTGCCCGTTCCATAACTCGTCTTAGCAGCGCTGTCGCATCCTCTACACTTGCTTCTGGAGCCTCCAGTACAATCGAGTCATGAACCAAGTTAACTATCTTGACATCCTCATACTCAGGAGTTGCCAGCTCCTTATACAGCCTCCCCATGGCAAGCTTGAGCAGATCCGCCCCTGTGGACTGGACAGGATTGTTTAGCAGTACAGTCCTATGGCTCGGAGAAACATACCTCGCCCTTCCCAGCTTAGACCTTGAGATCTTATAGACCTCTCCGCCTTCCATCTTCAGAGGCGCATGGCCAGAGATCTTCCCCTGCCATAAGCTCAGCCCAGGGTAGGATTCGTAGAACTTCTTCAGGAATCCTTGAGCTTCAATCTCCGAGAGTTGAGGCAGGTTCCCTCTGACCATGTTCACGCCGCCGCCATACAGAGAGCCGAAGTTCAGTGTCTTGGCAATCTGTCTCTGACCATCGCTAATATCCTCGGTCCCAAAGATAGCTACTGCAGTGGCCCTATGGGGATCTTTGCCCTCCCTGAAGATGCTCAAGAAAGCCTCGTCCCTGGAGAGACATGCAGCTATCCTCATCTCAATAGCCGAGTAGTCGCACTCAATCAGCTTACATCCTGTGGAAGCTACGAACAGGCTCTTTAGCTCTGGATTCCGGGGAATCTGCTGAGCATTAGGAGTGCTCATTGTCATTCTGCCCGATTCTGCCCCAAGCTGAGATATTCTGGGATAAAGCCTTCCACCTTCGGCTTTCTCTCGCCAGCTCTTCAGCATGCTGCTTTGCTTATCGACCTCCCTGAAATCAAGCAGCAGCTTTGCAGCTGTTGTGTCTGGATGGTCTCTGAGAATGTCCTTCAAAGTCCTTCTATCAGCAGACTTTAGCTTGCACCCATAGATCTGTTGAATGAGGCTCAGTACATCTATAGCACTTTTCGGATTGAATACCCCGGATGTCCTCCCCTTCTTTGGAGGAGATACCCAACCTCTTGCCTTCGCTAGGTCCTGAAGCTCATGCTCAAGCCGAATCCTCTTCCTGGAGATATCCTCAAGGACTTCGCTTGCTCTATGGGTATCGAATCCTAGGCCGTTGAGCGTAACATCGATAACTGCTGGTACAGTATCGAACTCGATCTCTGCCACCGTCATTAATCCGGCCTGAATGAGCAGATCCTTCTGGCCCTGCTGTATAGGCTCTAGGGTCATGGCGTCCTTGAGAGAATAGACCAAATGCTCATCGCTTAGATCACTAGACCAATCGCTGATTTGCAGGGTCTTGTCCAGCTTTACTCCGAGCATATGAAGAGCAACCGCCTCCAGAGAGGCTCTTGGAGCATTGACTATGCCGTTCCAAAGTAGCTTATGAGCCAGCATTGTGTCCCAGATAGGACCAAAGTTCAATCGCTGCTTAGCTTGAGCCCTAATGACGCCCAGATCAAAGGCTGCGTTGTGGCATACTACTCTGATCCGAGGGTCTGTCAGATAAGGTATCAACTCCTGGATTAGATCTGGAGCCAAGAGCCACCTGCCATAATCACCTGCGATGCTTATGATCTCAGGCTTTGCTTTGCGTATATTAAGGGCATCACCTGAAGTCTCAATATCCAGGTAGATAGTGCTGTTCGGCTTCCTTGGTCCGGGAGCCCAGGCGTGTCCCATAGAAGAGCGGTATATGCTGATTACTTTGCCCAACTCCCCCTCGATTGCCCCATCTCTTGGGAAATCGATTTCCGATATGCTCTGGCTCACTGTAGCTGCAGCATCCCCGCTTGCCCCATTCTCGCTGAGCAGTCCACCATCTGAGCTATCTATAGATTCAGAATCATTCCCTTGCTCTTCAGGGGTAATTGGGGCATCCTCTGACTCCTCTGGATTACTACTATCGTTTATCAACTCCCCCTCACTTGGGGGAGTTGGTGGTGACTGGGTCTCCATCTTTTGCAGGGCAGCTTCGTCAAGAACTACCTTTAGCCCGAAGGAGTTCATGACAGCCTCGGCATCGCCAACCAGCTTGAACACTTTCTGGCTGTAACCTCCTTCTTTCCTGGGAACCTCTTCGTAGGTTAGTCCCTGAACCTTTTCCAGCAGCCCTCCGGAGCTTCTATCCTTTCGGCCGTAGAGCATCCGTCTAGCCTTCTTGTCGTTCCAAC
>Ga0074195_1002353_pt1 | contig 21570 bp, 23 predicted proteins | sample EPASupsiteHSE623_FD_64525 | JGI IMG/M metagenome (GOLD analysis project Ga0074195, IMG submission 64525) | Bioremediated contaminated groundwater from EPA Superfund site, New Mexico - Sample HSE6-23 | ecosystem: Environmental > Aquatic > Deep subsurface > Groundwater > Contaminated ...
CGTAACAGCGGTTGCGCTCGCCTGGGCTGCCTTTTGCTTTGCCGCCTCAGCCTTTTGCGCGGCAGCCTGTGCCCGTTTCTCGGCTTCGCTGATCCGTTCCTGCTGAGCCTTACTGAAATTCTCACTGACCAAGGCGAGCTTTTCCTCCAAAACCGACACCTTTTGGTTGAGTTCGGCAATCTTGGCGTCATGATCGGACTTCACCGTGTCAACCGAGGATTGGATTTTGGAGATGTTTTGGTTGACGTGCTCACGGAACTGACTGGTCTGGCTTGCGTTTTCCTCGATGCTCGACTTGATGCGCAGCGTTTCATCCTCGACCTGGTCAATTTTGTTGACCGAACTGGCCTGCCGTTTCTGCATCTGGCTGACCGCATTGGTCTTGACGTCCTCAAGCTTCTGATTGACCGACCGAAGCTGATACTGCAGATTTTGCACCTCATCCTGGGTGGCGCATTGGGTCAACAACAGCAGCGAACAACTAGCCACCGCGATATTTTTTAAGAGTTTCATTCTATTTGAGCTCCCTTTCTCTCAAAGAACATCAAGAAATCGGTTCGATAAAGAGGATAGCGATTTGCGGTCCATGCCTGTTTCAGTCTGCCCATCATGGCAAACGGCCGGACCATTGCGGATAGGACTGGTTGCCTTTCATGGTGAAGAGCACCCGGACATCCTTCCCATTTTTGCTCACCACGCAGATTTCGGACCTACTGCCGCTTTTTCGGGTCACGGCAATCAGGCGGCCGTCGGGCGACCAGGTCGGTGATTCATAGTTGCCCCCTCCGGTGCTCAACTGGCGTACATTTCCCCCGTTGCGGTCCATGACAAACAATTGATACCCGCCCCCCTGGAGACCGGTGAAGGCGATCTCGTCGCCTTTGGGCGACCATGCTGGTTCACTGTTTTCGGAATTTTTGAAGGTCAATCGTTTCGCTTGCCCCCCCCCTAAACTCATGACATAGACATTCGGCTTACCACTGCGATCGGAGACAAAGGCGAACGACTGACCGTCGGGTGCAAAGGAGGCCGAGACATTGATTCCCGCTCCAGAGGTTAACTGCTGGAGAATCTGCCCCTGCCGATCCATGGTGTAGAGGTCGGGGTTGCCTCCCTGGCTCAAGGTAATCACCATGGTACGGCCATCCGGAGAAAAGGCGGGCGCCAGATTCAACCCTTTGCGCCTGGAGAGAGAGGTGGTGGTGGCGCTCTGTCGCAAATCGGTCATGTAGAGATCCTGGTTGCCGCGATGGTAGGTGGAATAGGCCAGGAAATTACCGTCCGGGGTAAACCGGGGCGAAACGCACAGGGCGCGATGGCTGGTCACCTGACGCGGATGGCGCCCCAAGATGTCGGTGACATAGACCTCCTTTCGGCCGGTGGCGTCTGAAACGTAGGCCATGCGGGTCCTGGCAACCCCCATCTCCCCGGTGAAGTCCTCGATCAAGGCATCGCAAAGCCGGAGCGTCATGTCCTCCTGCTGCCCCGGGGCTCCTTTATATCGGCGGCCGGTGAGTAAGTTATTGCTGGCGACATCAAGGATCTGTCCCTCAATCATCATGCCGGCGGGGTCACCACTCACTTTCCCCATAACCACGTAATCGGCCCCCAGACTTTTCCAATCGGCATCCTTGCCGCCGCCGTACCGGCTCGAATCGATGACGCTGATGAAACCATGCAAGGCAAATCCCTTGGCGAGCAGTTGCGCTACTGCCGCACCTTGCCCGTCGCCTGAAAAATTCGGCACCGCAACCATGATTTTCCGCATATCGGAGGCGGTGATATCGAAGTATGCACGTTCCGCCACGCTCTCTTTTGTCAGGGAACAGACAAAAATACAGGCGGCCAGGGTCAAGATTGCTGCAACACGTCGTTTATGCATCATAACTATTTGTAAAAGGAGATTATTGGTAAAGAAGAGCCAGGCAGACCATTTTGTATATACACGATCTCTCACATATTGCCAAGTTCACCGGGTCTGAATTTAAACCCGACTTCAGTCGTTTCCTGTTGCATGAGCGCCGGAAAGCGTGGCATGGGCGCGGCACTCTTGATCGTTTTTTCCACCAACTGGTCAAAGAGCGGATCCTTTGACCGCTGATCAAATTGGATGCTGGTTACTTCACCATTTTTATTGATGGTAATGACAACCTGGGCCAGCAGGCTCCCGTCCCATTTTCGCATTTCCGGCAAGACCCAGAAGCTCTTGACCCGCTGGGCCACCGCCCCCCAATAGGTTTGTTCGACAATTGATTGCGCATGTTGCCGTCCGGAAGAACCGCCGGTGACCGCACTCTGTATAGCCTGCGACCGGCGGCTGGCATCGGCGCGGACGGCCGCGGCAGCGGCAGCGGCCTGGTTGGCCTGCGCCGCCAGTTCTCGGGCTTCAGCTGCGGCCGCGCGGGCCTCGTTTTCGGCCTTGATCTGTTCGAGCCGGGCCTGGGCGATGGCCTTTTGCCGTTCCTCTTCGCGTCGCAGCGTCTCCTTGCGCTCGGCCTCGCGCTTGCGTTCCTCGATCTTCTTTTGCAGCTCGTGCTCCTCCTGCTTCCGTTGATCCGCTTCCCGCTTACGCTCCTCGATCTTTTTCTGGAGCTCGCGCTCCTCAAGTTTGCGTTGTTCCTGCTCGCGCTCTTTGACCTTCTCCTCTTCCAATCGGGTATCCTGGGCCTTTTTGATCTTCCGTTTATCGGGCGCCAGCGAGATCGGATTTTTCAGTTCAACGGGTTCAGGGGCAGCGGTTTCGGGCTGGACAGCGACCTTTTCCTTCGGCGTCGGCAGTGGAGCCGGTTCGGGCGGCGCCACAGGTTCTGGCGGGGCGGCCGGTTTCGGCGGCGGCGGTGGGGGGGGAGGAGGAGGCGCTTCCTTCTCGACGCTCGGCTTGCTGGGGCTGGCAGCCGCAGGGGCCGAAGGTGCCACGGCGCCACCAGCATCGGGCATGGCAACCAGGCTGACAGAGACAACTTCCTCGACAATCGGTTCGATCGCAAAGAGAGAAGGCATGAACATGGCTACCAGAACAACAGCACCATGCACGCACAAGGCCAGTGAGAAGGCCAGCCACCAACGCCGGTCAGCCTCCCGTTGCTGGAAATAAAAATCCGTCTCGGTATACCGCAAGATATCCAACCAGCCTCTATTGCTTCCCTTTTTCCGCCGGAACGGTAATCATTCCCAGTTTGTCGAAACCCGCGGCATGAATATCGGCCATGGTCGATGTCACCACGCCATAGGGGACATTTTTGTCGGCCCGGAGATAGATACCCTCCTTTTTTGCCTCGGGAGACATGGCGCGTAATTGCTGCTGCAAAACAACAGCGGTTACTTTTTCCTTCTTGAGGTAGACATCCCCTTCTTTTTTGATGGTTACCACCAGCGGCTCTTCCTGCTGACGCAGCGCCTTGGTGGTTGCTTCCGGAAGATCGACTTCCAGTCCCTGGGTCATCATCGGCGCGGTGACCATGAAAATGATGAGCAAGACCAGCATGACATCGACGAGCGGAGTGACGTTGATGTCGGCAACCAATCCTCGCTTGCCTTTATTATTCCCTAGCGGTCCCATGCGATCACGTCCTGGTGAGGATGTCCCGTTCGATCAGGTTGATAAAATCGGTGCTGAAGCTCTCGACATTGGAATCGAACTCCGCAACTTTATTTGAAAAATAGTTATAGAAGATAACCGCGGGAATGGCGACGGCCAGACCGGCGGCAGTGGCCACAAGCGCCTCCGAAATACCGGGAGCAACTACGGCCAGCGAGGCTGACCCTCGCTCGCCGATGCTTTGAAAGGAAGCCATGATCCCCCAAACCGTGCCGAACAAGCCGATGAAGGGGGTAGCGCTGCCGGTGGTGGCCAAGATGGCAATCGAACTGGCCAGACGATCGGATTCAAGAAACTGGGCTTTGCGAACCGCCCGTTTCAGGTTGTCCATGGTTGCCAATTGCATCTCCAGGGTAGCCGGGGATTGTCCGGTATGGCGAGCGGCACTGATCTTTTTCAACTCAGTGTAGCCGGTAACAAAAACCGTGGCCTCGGGGCTGAGCGGATATTCGCGGGCGGCCTCGTATGCCTCATTCAAGGTTTTACTGTCCCAGAACGCATCGAGAAAATCCAGGGAAGCATTGCGCGCCTTTTTCAAGATGAGAAATTTCATTATGACAATGGACCATGAAAGCACCGAAAAAATGAGCAAAATAAACATGATCAGTTTGCCCATCATCCCGGCATGTTTCATAATTTCGAAAATAGATAACTCCACGACGTTCCTTCTTGTTGACGTTCATCTTGCGTTGTTCCCGGTAGTCCTGCCGAAAACAGCGTGCTCCTCCGTTCCAGTAAAACAGGAAAACCTACATACTCCCTCCCAGCCAATGGTCCGCCCGCTTGACGGCACATTCTGTAACAAGCCCAAAGAGCGTGACGCACGCCGTCAGGCCGCCTTCAAGCAAGGCGCATCGACCGAACAGGTTGATCACAATAACCTTGAATTATATACGAAATCAATAAATCTGTCGACCTTGATCTGGAGATGAGGTACAAATCGCCAAGCGTTCTCCAACTCCCGACAGGTATCGCGGATTGCCTCACCCATTCCCCGCGTTTTCACACAACAAGGAGCAACACATGTCAGGACAGATCTACGATGTGGTCATCATAGGGGCAGGGCCGGCTGGCATCCAGGCCGCCATCCATGCTTCCCGGAAAAAGACCCGGGTCTTGCTGCTGGGACGAGTCGAAAACTCCGCCCTCTATGGCGCCCATATCGAAAACTATGCATTTGTCACCGGCATTTCCCTGGGAGCCGACCTCCTCCGCGCCGGTCTGGAACAGGCCAAACAGTTTGGCGCGGAAATCTCCCCCGAGGACGTGCTGAAGATACTCCAGAAGGACGACCTGTTCCACCTGGAACTGGAAAGCGGCACAACCATCGCCTCCCGTTCCCTGATTTTTTGCATGGGCGTGTCGAAGAAGAAGCTGAGTGTTCCTGGCGAAAAGGAGCTTTCCGGCCGGGGCGTTTCCTATTGCGTGGACTGCGACGCCAATTTTTACCGGGGTGCGGTGGTGACCGTCACCGGTGACCGCAGCGCCGCCGTAGACGGCGCCTTGACCCTGCTCGATTATGCCGCCAAAGTCTATCTGGTGGCGAAAGAACTGAATGTTTCCAAGGAACTGCAGGACCGTCTGGAGGCGAGCAAGGTGGAGCGCATTTGCAGTGCGATCAAGCAGATCAACGGTGACCGGATTGTTACCTCGTTGCTCCTGGCAAACGGGGAAACCCTGGAGACTGAAGGCATTTTCATCGAATTGGGCTCCAAGGGCGCCCTGGAGCTCGCCACCCAGATAGGGGTGCAGCTCGATCCGGAATCGTTCAAGTACATCGCCGTCAACCGGCAACAGGAAACCAATATCGCCGGCATTTACGCCGCGGGCGATATTGTCGGCCCTCCATACCAGATGGCCAAGGCCGTGGGTGAAGGGTGCGTTGCTGGAATGGAGGCTGCCACCTATGCCCGGAAAATGCGAAAGGAAGAATGATCAGGAGCTACCGTGGCAGCAGCCGGGAACAGGATGTGATGAACGCGCGAGCCTGCTTGGGATTCGAGACTATGCGTCTTGCGACCGGACGTTTTTTCGTTGCTGCAGTTCGTGCATGGAACGGAGATAGCGGAAAATCTCCCGGCTGTAGCGGGGATTCCTGGTTCGGGCAAACAGGTAGGAAAGGCGGGAAAGGGTGAGCAGGTCAATCTCGGGCATCTGTTCCCGAAGCTCGGTCAGCGTGTCGCTTGCCCAGCTCTCCCCCCATTCAACATTGTCCTGCCGGCACGCCTCCTGTTTTTCCAGGGCCTCATTGATCAGGGCATCACGATAAAACTCCAGGGTGTGCATCTGTTTGTTGACCGCCAGTGTTTTGCCGCGATGGCGGCCAACCAGTTCGTACAGCTCGTCGACAGGATGCTCCTGCACCAGCTTGGTGAGGTACTTGACCTGACGCTGCCTGACGCTGCCCTGCAATTTGGCGGTTTCAAGGAGTTTTTCCCTCACTTCTTCCGAAACCGGTGCCTGATCAAGCGCCTGCGGCGGTAAGCGCACCAACTCGGCAACGAGACGCTCGATCTCCTTGATGCGTCTTTTCTGCTCTGACCGGCTTATCTGCATACCCATTCGATCATCTCTTGCCCCGATTACGCGGCATGCTCGGATCGCTCATTCAGCAACTGAACCACCTTGTCCCAGATTCGATCGGCGGTCGCTTCCTTGGACAATAGCGGCAAGGGGGTGGCGGCCTGACGATCGATCAATGTCACCTGATTAGTCTCCACATCAAACCCGGTTCTCGCCCCCAGGATGTCGTTCACCACGATCAAATCGAGATTTTTTTCCCGAAGTTTTCTCTGCCCCTCGCCCGCATGATCCCGACTCTCGGCGGCGAAGCCGACCAGAACCTGCCCGGGATGACGACTTTTTCCTAACTCCGACAGGATATCCGTGTTCTTGACCAGATCGAGTTGCAACCCTTGCTGCGTCTTCTTGATCTTATGCGACGCATAGGCCATAGGTTTAAAATCGGCCACCGCAGCTGATTTAACAATTATTTCCATCGCCTGTGCCCGTGCAAAAACAGCCTCTGCCATTTCCGCCGCGGTTGCCACTCGCACCATTTCCACACCGGGCGGGTCGGGCAGATGGACCGGACCGGCGACCAACGTCACCTCAGCCCCTCTGCGCCGGGCTGTACGTGCCAGGGCAAACCCCATTTTGCCGCTCGAACGGTTGCTGAGAAAACGGGCAGGATCCAGCGGTTCCCTGGTCGGGCCGGCGGTGATCAGTATTTTGCGGCCTTTGAGGTCGTCGGGTTGAAACAGGGCGAGCAGCACTTCCCGGGCCACATCCCAATCGGCCAGACGCCCGTCTCCGGTTTCTCCGCAGGCAAGATCGCCGCAGCCCGGCTGCACCAGATAATAGCCGAATTGCTCCAGGCGGCTGATATTCGCCATCGTGGCGGGATGCGTCAGCATGGCCGAATTCATGGCCGGACAGATAATCACGGGAATCCGCGCCGCGAGCACGGCTGTTGCCAGCAGGTTGTCCGCCATACCGTGCGCGAGGCGGGCGATGGTCTGTGCCGTGGCGGGGGCGATCAGAATGACGTCTGCCTCTCGGGACAGATTAATGTGCGCCATCACCCGGTCCGGCGCCTCGTCAAACATGTCACGATGAACTGGATTGCCGCTCAGGGCGGAAAAAGTAAGGGATGAGACAAACCGTTCGGCCGCCTCGGTCATGGCTACCGTGACCACCGCCTCTTCCTTGACCAGCGACCGCACCCATTCGGCCGCCTTATAAGCGGCAATGGAACCGGTGACTCCAAGCAGAATTCTTTTTCCGTGCAGACCAGACATGCAGATGAAACGCCTTACTGGATCATGGAATCTTGCAGAGCGTTCGCGCTGGCGCCAGCCGTTTTGTCGATGGCCACATAAAGCTTGAGTTCGGTCTTCCCAAGAACGCCCTCGGAAATGACCATCATACAGGTTTTATGCGGCTTGACAAAAGCAAGCATAATATCCTTTGAGGCGGTCTCTCCCATCAGCCGCCATTTATTATCCTGCATGGAGGCGACCAAATAATCCTTCAGCGACATAACCTCTACCCTGCCTTTATAGGTGAAAATGCCGCCACGGAACGATTCGGTCTTGATAACCATCGAATTTTTCCGATCCCACTCCAGCTCGGTTGGCAGGGTTATATCTTTGATGTCATCGGCAAAATTGCTGACTTGCGGCAGACCGGCGGAGTCAGACCCTACGATATTCTTATTCGAGGCACAGCCGGTGGACATGAGAAGCAGCGCCATGGCGAGAAATACAAACAACTTCATTCCATTACCTTTTTTCATTTAACCTCTCCTCCCGGTTCAAGAATAAAATCGGCCTCACGACTAAGGCCAGCCTGGGCGCGGGGACAATCCCACATCAAACAAGCCGCTTTTTCCACCCATTCTTCGCCGACCGCCGGGTCCGGCAACAACGCATCCATCTGGTTTCGCGTCCATGCTCAAGACCCAACGGTTCTTGCGGCGGAAGCCATGCACGACACTACCTGCCAATGAAGCGGCAAACGACAGAAAAGCAAAAAAGAGAAACCAAGATAACCAGTTGTAAAAAATAAAGGTTTTAATGTCAATAAACATTCACTATGATACAGCCCGATTGTCACCCGCCCCAGAATGAATGCACAGCCCTGACAACATTCCCGGCGACGCTTGACCTATGCACCGGCAAACAAAAAATTTTCGCACGATCGTGCCATGAAACAGGCAACAGCACCACTCCCGGAACTTTCAGCTCGAGTAGAGCTCATCGACACCCATTGCCATCTCGACATGGACGCCTACGAGAATGATCTGGACGTGGTCATCCAATCAGCGGCCCAACATGGCATCAGGCGCATCATCACCATTGGGATCGATTACCCCAGCTCCCAAGAAGCGGTCGCTCTTGCCGATCGTTACCCCAACATTTTCGCCACCATCGGGATTCATCCCCATGATGCTCAGCAGGCTACACCCCAGTCCCTGCAGCAGCTTGCCGGACTGGCTTCTCAACGATCCGTGGTCGGATACGGAGAGATCGGCCTTGATTATGTCAAAAACTATGCCCCCCGCGATGTGCAGCGCAGAGTGTTTTCCGAGCAACTGCATCTTGCCAAGGAACTCAACTTGCCGGTTGTGATCCATGATCGCGAAGCCCATGACGACATCTGCGCCCTGATCCGAGCGGCGGGTCCTTTTCCCAAGGGAGGGGTCATGCATTGTTTCTCAGGCAACCTGCAACTGGCTCAAGAGATGATTGATCTGGGGTTTTTTCTCTCAATCCCAGGCGTCGTCACCTTCACCAATACCCACCTGCTCCATGAGGTTGTTCGCGCCATCGATCTCCAGCACCTGCTGCTGGAAACCGATGGACCCTACTTGGCCCCGATGCCTTTTCGGGGCAAGCGCAATGAACCGAAATTGATGCTCTATACAGCGCAAAAAGTGGCGGAACTCAAACAAATCTCCCTTGACGAGGTGGCCAGAATAACCACCGCCAACGCTGTCCATATTTTTCAACTTTCCGGAAATGGCCGTGATTCGTGACAATCTTGCCCACATTGCAGAGACGATCGCACAAACGGCCAACAAGGCTGGACGGTCCCCCGAGGAAATCACGCTGGTGGCGGTCAGCAAAACCATCGGCATCGACCTGATCCAGGAAGCCATGGACAACGGTCAGATGCTCTTCGGAGAAAATTATCTGCAAGAGGCGGCCGATAAAATTCCAGCCGTTCCCCCCGCGGTCACCTGGCACTTCATCGGCCATTTGCAGAGCAACAAGGCCAGGCAGGCCGTGGAGCTTTTCCATGTGATCGAGACGGTGGACCGGTGGAAGATTGCACAGGCTCTGGACAGTCATGCAAGAAGCCTGAAGAAACCGATGTCGGTCCTCCTCCAGGTCAATGTAGGCAGGGAAAAACAAAAATCAGGTGTGTTGCCCGAGGAGACGGAAACGCTCCTGCGTCAGGTTGCCCAGGAAACCGAACTCCGCGTTCTCGGGTTGATGACCATGCCACCTTTTTCTTCTGACCCGGAAAAAAGCCGACCCTATTTCAAGGAATTGCGAAAACTTGCTCAACGGCTTGCCACTCTGAACCTTTTCGCGGACAATGCGCATGTTCAACTTTCAATGGGCATGTCCCATGACTACCCGGTGGCAATTGAGGAAGGGGCTACCCTTGTTCGGATTGGCACGGCATTGTTTGGTCCTCGAAGCGCATAAGGAAATTTTTCACTGCCGTCTGAGGAAATGAGCAGACAGGCAACAGTCCCCCCCGCAACCTTGTGGTTGCGGGAAACTGTTGCAGAAGATGGCAAGAATGGGAAAGAAGAAAGAATTGAGTTCACTTGTTTGGCTCGCCAGACGACAAACGTCAGCGAAGAGCGAGGCACCTCTCCCCCGTCTCCTGCAAAACAGGACTTATTTGCGGCGAGATGCCCGTTTTGCAGCCTTCAACGGGTTGACGCGAATTTTAACGACCTTCACTTCCGGTTTCGCATGGGTGGCAAAATTGCATATCCCCAACCGCCATTTCGCTCCCGGATTCATATACGTATCACAAAACTTACCGCCATCCACCTCAACGATTCGTTCACATCCGATGCACTGTTCAACAACCGGGAGAAACGATCCGTCGCTGAATTTAGCCACATTACCTGCTTGCATATTGCCAACTCCTGAAAAAATATAAACTTTTTCTTGAATCAGAAAAAAATCTTCCCTACAATGAAAACCGAGCGCACAATATTATTTTGTGACGTTCAAGGGCGGTATTTATAAAAACTCTACAAGTATCTGTCAACACCTTATCGCAGATACTTCTTACAAAATTCCAGGAAATTGCCCGGAGACCTCTTCATGCCGATCTATGTTTGGAAGGGAAAAAACAGTTTTGGCGAAAAACGCAAGGGCGAAATTGAAGCCGTTGATGAAGCCGGCGTACGCGCCCAACTCAGGCGCATGCGGATTGAAAATCCGACGATCAAATTAAAACCAAAGGATATTTTTGAGAACGTCAAACTTTTCAAACCCAAGGTCACTGGCAAGGATCTCGTTATTTTCACCCGCCAACTCTCGACCATGATCGATGCGGGTCTGCCACTTGTTCAATGCTTGCAAATTTTAGGCAAGCAGCAGAGCAACCCCACTTTCAAGTCCGTGCTCACCACTGTTCAAACCGATGTTGAAACCGGAACCACCTTGGCTGATTCCATGAGGAAACATCCAAAGGTTTTCGACAGCCTGTACGCCAATATGATTGAAGCGGGTGAATTGGGCGGTATTCTTGACACCATCCTTTCAAGGCTCGCCCTTTTCAAAGAAAAAGCCATGACCTTGCAGAAAAAAATCAAGGGCGCCATGACGTACCCTGCCATCTGCCTCGGTATCTCCCTCCTCATACTTGTCGTCATTCTTGTATTTGTCATCCCTGTATTTGAAAAGATGTTTAAAGATTTCGGGTCGACGTTACCTGCACCAACTCAAATAGTAATAACTTTAAGCAATTTTTTCAAATCAAACATTATATTCATTATCATAGGTGCAATCATACTTTCATGGATAATTAAAAAAATATACAACACCGATAAAGGCCGCCTCAAAATTGACCATATGATTTTATGGTCACCTGTTATTGGTCCGTTGGTTAGAAAAGTTGCTGTGGCAAAATTTACCAGGACCTTGAGCACACTGCTTCAAAGTGGCGTTCCCATACTGGACTCTCTTCAGGTTGTCGCGAGGACCTCGGGAAATAAAATAATCGAGAGGGCTGTCATCCGGGTTGCGGAGAGTATCGCTGAAGGACGGGCTATTGCTGAACCTCTAGAAGAATCAGGAGTTTTCCCCAACATGGTTGTCCAAATGATCAATGTCGGCGAGTCGGTGGGAGCCCTGGACACCATGCTGGAAAAAATCGCTGATTTTTATGACGAAGAAGTTGACCAGGCAGTTGAAAACTTGACGGCCATGATAGAGCCTTTTATGATGGTGTTCCTCGGCGGTATGATTGGCGGACTCGTTGTTGCTATGTATCTGCCGATATTCAAAATCGCCAGTGTTGTCTAAGAAGATTTTTCCACTATTATGGAGCTATTGTAATGAGCGAAATTACCAGCATACTTGCCAGGGAGATCCTTGATTCCAGGGGAAACCCCACCGTCGAAGTCGAGGTGCACCTCGAAACCGGAGCCATGGGAAGGGCCGCTGTTCCCTCAGGCGCCTCCACCGGCACGCGAGAGGCCTTGGAACTTCGGGACACCAAGGACAAACGGTATGGTGGCAAGGGGGTGCTGCAAGCAGTAGAAAATGTCAATGAGCGCATCACGCCTGCATTGCTCGGGTTTGAATCCTCACAGCAGGTCATGATCGACAACACCATGCTGGCACTGGACGGAACAGCCAACAAGGAAAATCTAGGTGCCAATGCGATTCTCGGGGTTTCCATGGCGGTGGCCAAAGCAACGGCCGTGGAACTCGAACTGCCGCTGTACAACTATCTTGGCGGCGTCAACGCCAAGGTGTTGCCCGTTCCGATGATGAATATCCTCAACGGCGGGGCACACGCCGACAACAACGTGGATATCCAGGAATTCATGATCCTCCCCGCAGGTGCGCATTCCTTTGCCGAGGCCCTGCGCATGGGCGCCGAAACCTTCCACGCCCTGAAAACCGTCCTGAAGAAAAAAGGCCTGCAAACAGCCGGAGGCGATGAGGGCGGCTTTGCCCCCAACCTGCGTTCAAACGAAGAAGCAATGGAATCTATTCTCGAGGGTATCGTCCAGGCGGGCTTCTCTCCCGGCAAGGACATCTTCATCGGTATCGACGCGGCCGCCAGTGAGTTTTATTTCGCCGATGACAACATCTACGTTTTAGGCGCCGAAACCCAGCCCAAGAAAACGGCGGAACAAATGATTGCCTTCTACGCCGACTGGGTAAAAAAATATCCCCTGATCACCATTGAAGACGGCCTAGACGAATCGGACTGGGAGGGATGGCAGCAACTGACCACGGCTCTTGGCAATAAAATCCAGCTGGTTGGTGACGATATCTTCGTCACCAACACCAGTATCCTCAAGAAAGGGATAGCTCAAAATATTGCCAATTCCATTCTGGTCAAACTCAATCAAATCGGCTCGCTCACCGAGACCATCGATGCCGTTGCCATGGCCCACCGGGCGTCCTATACGGCGGTCATTTCCCACCGTTCGGGTGAAACGGAAGATGCAACCATCGCTGACTTGGCGGTCGCCTTAAACACCGGGCAAATAAAGACCGGGGCGCCGTCACGAAGCGACAGAGTGGCAAAATACAATCAACTGTTGCGAATTGAAGAGGAACTAGGGTCGTCTGCGCAGTTTGCCGGCATCGCCGCCTTTCCTTTTCTTGCATAAACCGGGTTGACAACCTGCTGTATTGCTTCCTATTATAGAAAAGATGTTAAAAAAAGCAGTTCTTTCATTGCGAGTTATCCTGGAGGTAAAAAAATGACTCTGACAAAGGCTGATCTGGTGCAGCAGGTATACAAAGCCCATCCCAACCTGACCAAATCGCAATCCACGGATTCCGTCGAAACCTTTTTATCCCTCTCCAAGTCTTCCCTGATTACAGGCGAAGATCTATTATTGAGTGGATTCGGCAAGTTCAACATCAAGGATAAAAAATCCCGCCGCGGCCGGAATCCGCAGACAGGGAGCGAACTCACCCTGGACGCCAGGCGAGTGGTGACTTTCAAGCCCTCGGGAATCCTGCGATCCCGCATCAATTCCGACTAACATCAGGCTGAGCCGAGTGGACCCAGGGCGCCCGCATCAGCAGGCGCCCTTTTTGTTTTCGCCCTGCCGGCCTCCACCGTTTCATTGCTTGTCCTACAGCCCCACAGCTCCCGTGATGCACCCAGATGCCCCATTGCAAACCATCAGTTGCCGGTTCATTGAATGCCCCGACCCGTTCATTCACTCGCTCTATGAAGGCCCTGCCGACGCATCGCTGGCCGACAGCCTGCAACAATACGGCCAGACAGCTCCCTTGCTGGTCTGGCAGCACACCAACAAACAATATCAACTCCTTGCTGGGTACTCGACCTTCCAGGCGATCACATCGCTGGGGATCGGACAAGCCGTCTGCCGGGTTCTCCCCCAGTCCACGCCGCCGGTTCAGCGCTATGCCCTCCAGATTTTATACGGGCTCGCGGCCTCTCAATCCAGCCCTATTCTGCACGCGCATCTGTTAGAGCAGGCACGGCAGCAACTCGCCGACAACGAACTACTGCCGCTCCTCTCCTTGATGGGCTATAAGCCGCAGCGCTACAAACTCGCTGAACTCACCGCTCTCCTGTGCCTCGCCCCATCGGCCGTTCTGGCCCTGCATCGCGGAATACTGTCCCCCAAAGCCGGAAAGCTGTGCGGATTGCTCCCCCGCGAAGATCAGGAGACGTTGGTCCGTTTGATTAATGCGTACCGGCCAGGCGGATCAAAACAGCTCAAGCTGGTTGAGATGGTGACGGAGTTGTCCTTGCGGGACAACAAACCCGTGCTCGAGCTTGTCCGGGAATGGCTGCCTGCGGAGCAAGAGGGTGGGCCTGACAATGCGCCTCAACGGCTGCATGGATGTCTCCAGTCTTTGTCTGCTCTGTATTCGCCGGAAAAAACAAAAATGGAGAAGCGCTTTCAGCAACTCGTGCACGCCTTGCACTTGCCGGAAGGGGTGACGCTCGCACCGAGCCCTTCGTTTGAAGATGAAAGTGTGGAACTGCGCCTTCGCTTTGCCACCAGCGAAGCATTGCGGAAAAAGTGGGAACAGATAAAAACGGTTATCCAGCAGTGACCGGTTATCGCTGCACGAGAGCTCGCAAGAGGATATCGTCTCCTAGGGGTTGCAGCGAGACGTCGCGCAAGGTTGGCGCCTCCGCCCGGCTCTCCAGACAATAGCCGCGCATCAGGGGGGTGCCGTTGTCGCCGGCGATGAACGGCGCATACAGCAACACCATTTCATCAACCAGGCGCTGGCGGTACAAGGCGCCATGCACGCGGGCGCCACCTTCAACGAGCACCGAGGTGACGTTATGCTTTCCCAATAAACTGAGCGCGGCCGGCAGGTTGATCTGCCTTTCGGCCGTTGCCGGGAGCCGCCAGATCTTGGCACCCCTGGCGACCAACTCAGCCTCTTTTTCCTGAGACGCGTCCTCCTGGCAGAAAATCCAGGTTTCGGCAGCGGAATCCTGAATGAGCATGCGCGCATTCACCGGCATTCGCAAGGAAGAGTCGAGAACGATGCGCAGCGGATCACGCGTCTCCCCTGCCTCTGCAAGCCGGGTGGTCAGGCTGGGATCATCGATGATCGCCGTCTCCACGCCAACGAGAATCGCATCCACCTGATTGCGTATCTGATGCACATACCGCCCTGCTTCAGGGCCGGTGATTGCCTCTCCTCTGCGGGGCCGCAGGGTGATCTTGCCGTCGAGACTCAACCCTGCCTTCATCATCACCCACGGCAACCCGGTGGTGCTATGTTTGATAAACGGGTGGTTCATTGCCCGGCACAGCTGCTCAAGCACCCCGCTGTGCACCTCAATCCCCTGGGCGCGCAGATAATCGCCCCCCCCCCCGGTCACGCGCGGATTGGGATCAGGCATGCCGATGACCACTTTCGCGATACCGCAGCGAAGGATGGCCGCGGTGCAGGGAGGCGTCCGGCCAGTATGGTTGCAGGGCTCCAGGGTCACATAGAGCGTGGCGCCAACCGTGCGTCCGCTGGCGTCGGCAATGGCGTTAACCTCGGCATGGGGCGTTCCGGCTTTTTTGTGATACCCCCTGCCCACAATCTGCCCGTTGTTGACGATCACCGCACCAACCGCAGGGTTGGGCGAGGTTCGCCCAAGACCTTTTTTAGCCTCAGCCAGGGCCAACTCCATAAAAATGGCGTGCTCGTTTTCCATCGCCGCATCCGGGTTCAATGTTTTCCCTTTTCACCAAGAAAAAGCTTCAGTTCGTCCATGAACTCATTAACGTCCCTGAACTGCCGGTAGACCGAGGCAAAGCGGACATAAGCCACCTCGTCCAGGGCCGGCAACGCCTCCATCACCCATTCCCCTATCTGGCTGGTGGGAATTTCCTTGCCCCCATAGTCCTGGAGTTTCTGCTCGATGGCATCGACAAAGGTATCGATGTCAGTCATGCTGACCGCCAGCTTTTCACAGGCCTTTTCCAGGCCAGCCACGATCTTTCCCCGGTCCCAGGGCTCTCGCCGGCCATCTTTTTTAATCAGCATCGGCAGCGTCAACTCAATGCGTTCATAGGTGGTGAAGCGACGCCGGCAGGCATCACATTCCCGGCGGCGCCTGGTGATGGTTTTATCCTTGTTGATCCGCGAATCTATCACCCGACTATCCAAATGACCGCAATAAGGGCATTTCATGACACACCTTTGAAGGATTGCAACGAGAGAGCGAAGCCGTGCACACAAAAAAAACCGGCAGCTTTCAACCAAAAGCATACCGGCTTAGAAAAAAAAGTTGAGGTGATCAGCTACCCCATCATGCTGATCCTGCGTTGATGGCGGCCGCCGGCAAATTCAGTTTCCAGCCACGTCTTGACGATATCCAAGGCAATGGCTATGCCCAGTACCCTGGCCCCGAGGCATAAGACATTGGCATCATTGTGTTCCCGGCTCATTCGCGCGGTGAAGGCCTCGTGACACAGGGCTGCTCGAATGTGCCGATGCCGGTTCGCCGCGATCGACATCCCGATGCCGGTGCCGCAGATTAAAATGCCGCGGTCGCAGCGCCCATCCTTGATCGCTGCGCATACCTGGTCGGCAAAGTCAGGATAATCGACCGAATCCTCCGAGTAGGTCCCCAAATCGACAATGCTGTGGCCTGCCTGTTCGAGGAGCGGGACCAGTTCTTTCTTCAACTCGAATCCGCCGTGGTCACATCCAAGCGCTATTTGCATGCCTTCCCCCACATCGTGCCCGCTATGCGAACCGCCGGAAAACCACCACGCCGTTGGTGCCGCCGAAGCCAAAGGAGTTCGACATGGCGGTCTCGATCCGTGCCTCCCGGGCGGTCAAGGGTACATAATCCAGATCGCAGTCCGGGTCGGGATTGTGCAGGTTGACAGTCGGCGGCAAAATGCCGTGATGCAGGCTCAGAGCGGTGAAGGCTGCCTCGATCCCGCCGGCGGCGCCCAACATGTGTCCGGTCATGGATTTGGTGGAACTGACGGCCAATTTATAGGCATGGGCGCCGAAAACATTCTTGATCGCCAGGGTTTCGCATTTGTCGTTCAGCGGAGTGGAAGTGCCGTGGGCATTGATGTAATCGATATCTTCCGGGTTCAAGCCCGCATCCCGCAGAGCCGCCGCCATGCACCGGGTTGCGCCCTCGCCGTCCTCGGGCGGGGCTGCGATATGGTAGGCGTCGCTGGTCTGGCCGTATCCGATGATCTCGGCATAGATAGTGGCGCCGCGCCGTTTAGCCGCCTCGAGTTCCTCGACAACCATCATGGCCGCGCCTTCCGAGATGACGAAACCATCCCGGTCGCGATCAAAAGGCCGGGAGGCCGCGGTCGGATCATCGTTGCGGGTCGAAAGCGCCTTCATGGCGCTGAACCCACCCACGGCAAGCGGACAAATAACCGACTCGGTACCGCCGGTGATGGCCGCATCGCAATCACCGTAGACAATATGGCGGAAGGCCTCACCGACCGCGTGGGTGCCGGCCGCGCAGGCCGTTGTCTGGCACAGATTGGGGCCCTTGCAGCCTATGCGCATGGAAATATGGCCCGAGGGCATGTTGGGGATGACCCGGGGAATAAAAAAGGGAGTGATTTTACGCGGCCCTTTTTTGAGCAGCACATCGTGATATTCCTCAATGGTGGGAAGTCCGCCCATGCCGCAACCGGTGATAACCCCAACCCGGTTGACGTTGTTATCGGTGATCGACAGGCCGCTGTTTTTCCAGGCCATTTCTGCCGCGGCAACCGCGTACTGCACAAAGGGATCGAGATTTTTGGCCTGTTTTTTTTCAAACCAGTCCTCAGGATTAAACCCTTTGACTTCGGCGGCGATCTGCGAGGCTTGATCGGAGGCATCAAAGCGGGTAATCGGTCCGATGCCGCTTTGACCATTAATCAGTGCATTCCACGTCTGCTCGGTACCAATACCGAGCGGCGTAATCAAGCCGATTCCTGTTACAACGACCCGTCGTTTCACGCTGTTTTGCCTCTTTTCAGCCTTGAATTTTTGCGACAAAATCGATGGCGTTTTGCACCGTGGCGATCTTCTCGGCCTCTTCATCCGGGATTTCGACATCGAACTCTTCTTCCATGGCCATGATCAATTCGACCAGATCCAGTGAATCAGCACCAAGATCGTCAACAAAAGAGGCGCCTGGAACGACTTTATCGCGATCGACACTCAATTGTTCAACGATAATATCTATCATTTTATCTTCAACAGCCATTGTTCTTCTCCTATAAATAGTCTTGTCGTTGTTTTTGCATCAAACAATGTCCGAGAGTGTAGACATTCGGACATATTTTGTCAATGTCCCATATACATCCCGCCATTGACGTGCAGGGTCTGGCCAGTAACGTAGTTACTGTCGGTCGACGCCAGAAAACCCACCGAAGCGGCTACATCCTCCGGTGTTCCCAAGGTACCCAAGGGTATCTGGCCCTTGAGCGCCTCCTGGACCTCTTCAGTGAGGCCTTCGGTCATATCGGTGACGATATATCCGGGGGCCACGCCATTGACGGTGATGTTCCGTCCGGCCAGCTCCCTCGCCATGGATTTGGTCAAGCCTGTCAGTCCTGCTTTGGCCGCGCCGTAATTGACCTGGCCGCTGTTGCCGACAAAACCGACCACCGACGAGACGTTGATGATCCGGCCCCACCTGTTTTTCATCATGGTGCGCATCACTGCCTTGCTGCAGAGAAAGGCACCCTTCAGATTGGTATCCAGCACACTGTCCCAATCATCTTCTTTCATGCGCGCCATCAAGCCGTCACGCGTGATACCCGCATTATTGACCAGAATGTCGATCCGGCCGTGAACCGCGATAATTTCTTTGATGCTTTCCTGGACCGCTTCGGCGTCCGCCACATCGAAGCGGACGGTAAACCCCTTGCCGCCAATGGCCTCGACCTGTTTCAGCGTTTCTTCGGCAGCAGCCGGATTGGACACATAATTAATGCCGACCAATGCTCCCATGGCAGCCAGTTTCACACAAATAGCCCGGCCGATGCCGCGGCTGCCGCCGGTCACCAAGGCAATCCTTTGCTCCAGCATCATTTTTTGATCTCCTGCAACCGTTTAATCAACTGCGGCACCACCTCATACAAATCCCCGACTACGCCATAAGTGGCAATATCAAAGATAGGCGCGCTCTTGTCGCGATTGATGGCCACCACGATCTCGGCAGACTGCATGCCCACCGCATGCTGCACCGCCCCGGAAATACCGCAGGCGATGTACAATTTGGGGCTGACCGTCTTGCCGGTCTGCCCAACCTGATGCGGATAGGGAATCCAGCCGGAATCGACGGCGGCACGGGAAGCGGCCACCGCACCGCCCAGTTCGTTGGCCAGCTCCCGGATCAGTTCAAATCCCTTGGCCGAATCAAGGCCGCGGCCGCCGGCGACCAGCGTTTCAACTTCCTGGATATTGACCTGATCCTCGGTATTGATCACCGTTTCGAGCACTTCAAGCCTGGTTTGCAGAAGGTGCGGGGGTATCCGCACCTGGATGACCTCACCGGTGCGGGTTGGATCGGGTTCAGCGGGCGCCATGACCTTGGGCCGGACCGTGGCCATCTGCGGCCGGGTGTGCGGACATTCGATGGTCGCCATGATATTGCCGCCGAACGCTGGCCGTGTCTGCAACAACATGCCATCCTCTTCCCGGATCTCCAGGCGGGTGCAGTCGGCAGTCAGACCGGCGTCGATGGCGGTGGCCACATACGGAATGACCGACCGGCCGATAGCGGTGGCCCCTGCCAGCACCACCTCCGGTTTCCGCTCCCGAATGACCTGCTCCAAGATGCCGGCGTAAAGGTCTTCGCGAAACTGCTCCAGCAGCGGGTGCTCGGCAAGCACGACAATATCGGCGCCGGCGGCAATCAGGCCGTCGGCATAGGCGGTCACAGAACCGCCGGGGAGCAGAGCGGTGAGCTTGACTCCGCGTTTGTCGGCGAGTTTGCGGCCAATGCCCAACAATTCATAGCTCACCGGGGCAATTTTGCCGTGGCGGTACTCGGCGAACACCATGATGCCCGCATACTCGCCCAGGTTTGCCGATGTTCGCTTCTCCGCGATTTCGATGCGGAGGGCCTGTTCAGGACAATTGTCAACGCAGGCGCCGCAGAGCGTGCAGGATTCGTTGACCACGGCACAATCCGCCTGAACGCTGATGGCCCCAAAGGCGCAACTGCTCTCACAGACGCCGCAGGCGGTACATTTCTCACTCTCGATAATCAGCATAGGAAAAAATTCGATGTATTCTAGTGAAACGCTTCGTGGTCTAGAGATGCGCCTTGAGACAAGCAACCAGTTGATCGACCTGCTCCGCGACGCTTCCCGAGAAGATCTTGCGGTCGCCGCGGGGTTCCGGCGAGAACACCCGTACCACCTGGGTCGGCGATCCGGCCAGGCCGATGCAGCGCGGGTCAGCGCCGATATCGGCAGCGGAGAGTTGTTGAATATCCGCCTTTTTGGCCTTCATCTTGCCTTTGAGGGAGGCGACCCTGGGTTCATTGATGTCCTTGACCACGGTCATCAAGGCGGGTAGCGGCAGGCGGAGGACATCAAACCCGTCGTCCATCATCCGTTCCACCTCGATGGCCTCAGGGGTCACCTTCCGGGTTTTCTGGATGCAGGCGGCAAAGGGAAGTTTGAGGCGGCAGGCCAAACCGGGACCGACCTGGGCGGTATCGCCGTCGATCGCCTGCTTGCCGCAGAGGATCAGGTCGCAGCCACCAAGGGTTTCCACAGTTTTGGCCAAGGTATAGGAGGTGGCCCAGGTGTCAGCCCCGGCAAAGGCCCGGTCCGAAACCAAAACCCCCTCATCGGCCCCGCAGGCGATGGCCTCGCGGAGGACTGCCTCGGCCTGGGGCGGCCCCATGGTGATCACCGTCACCGTGCCGCCCTGCTGTTCCTTAATGGCGACCGCCTCTTCCAGAGCATGGCGATCGTAGGGGTTCATGATCGATTCCACCCCTTCACGCGCCAAGGTATTGGTTTTCGGGTCGAGCCGGACATCCTTGGCGTCCGGGACCTGTTTGACGCAGACAATGATCTTCATATCCGGTACATCTCTCAGGAGTATTCCTTGTTCAATTCCTGGCCAACGACATTGCGCTGAATCTGATTGGTGCCCTCGTAAATCTGAAGGATCTTGGCGTCGCGCATCATCTTCTCCACCGGATACTCTTTCATGTACCCGTACCCGCCCAGAACCTGCACCGCATCAGTGGTCACCTTCATGGCCATGTCGGTGGCAAAGACCTTGCACATGGAGGAGACCTTGGACATATCCTTGGGATGCTTGTCGATGTGTTTGGCCGCACCGTAGACCAACGCCCGGCCCGCTTCAAGCTGGATAGCCATATCGGCCAGGATGTGCTGCACGGCCTGGAAGGATATGATCGGCTTGCCGAACTGGACCCGCTGCTTGGCGTAGGTCACGGCTTCATCCAGGGCGGCCTGGGCCAGGCCGATACCGAGGGAGGCAATACCCGGACGGGATATATCCAGGGTCTTCATCACGGTGATGAAGCCGGTGCCACGCCGCCCCACCATCCGGTCCTTGGGAATGCGGCAGTCCTTCATGACCAATTCCCGGGTGGCGGAGGAACGGATGCCCATTTTGTCTTCCTTCTTGCCGTAGGAAAAACCGGGATCGCCGTCCTCGACCACGAAAATGGAGGCGCCGCGGGCTCCCTTGCTGGGGTCGGTCAGAGCGATGATGGTGTAGATCTGGGAT